>Ga0308009_10000732_pt1 | contig 22004 bp, 37 predicted proteins | sample Neamet127_FD_203134 | JGI IMG/M metagenome (GOLD analysis project Ga0308009, IMG submission 203134) | Marine microbial communities from water near the shore, Antarctic Ocean - #127 | ecosystem: Environmental > Aquatic > Marine > Unclassified | place: Southern Ocean | collected 2014-07-24
CCGTACAGCAACTTCCATTTTTCCAGTATTATCTTCTTTTTCACTCATAGTGCTTACATCCTTTTTGTATGATCGTTTAGTTATTTACCACTTGCCTTGGCCCTTGCCAATAAAATATATAATTGTCCCCATAAGAACGACCCCAGCTATAGTTAAAAAGGTACCAACTATCCATGCTATTATTTTTTCTTTTTTTTCTTCTGCAGCATAAACAGCATCTCTTTGCTCTTTACGCATTTGCACTTCCATATACACAATTTCATCCCATGCACTTGGACCATAGTATAAACTAATATACTGGCGCATCTCCTCACGCATTTCTTTAGCTTTTTGTTTATGAGCCCAAACTTCCATAGCGTTTGCTTCTATGCCGCCACCGAGTGCTTTGTACCAAGGAGGCTTTTCTGCCTTTGCATGAGCGTAGTCTAAATCGCTCAGTGCCTTTCCCCAAGCACCTAGTTGAGTGCCCATGCTTTGTATATCTTTACCTGCGTTAATTGCTGATTTAATTCCGCTGAACGCGGCTGATGCCATACCAATGGCTGAAATAGGATCGATCATCTGCCCTGCTTTCTGTTACTGTTAGTTAACCCTCTACACGTATTTATTAAAAATTAGGGGTTGACAAATGGTATATAATCGTATATAATTGTATATACAAATGAGGTTCAATGTTGCGATTTACTATTCCAGAAAGAAACCATACACATGTGGTGTTTATCCACGGCGCCAACGCAAGCCCCAAAAGTTTTAATTACATAGTTGAAAATTCAAATATTACTGACTGCACTAAAGTTAGATATTTTAGTAATGACGGATTTTATAATAACTTAGAAAAAATTAGATTAAAATTAGAACACATAACATGCCCAGTGTTTATAATAGCACATAGTATGGGCGGCATATATGCACTACATTTATCTCAATATATGAATGTAGTTGGGGCAGTTAGTATAGCAACACCCTTTGGTGGAAGCAGGACAGCTGACTGGGCAAAGTTCTTTGTATCAAGAAGATATTACAAAGAAATGGGTATTAAAAGTGCTCCTATTCAGCAAGGACATAATATACCAATTAACTTTCCTTGGACACAGATAGTAACTACAGAAGGCGCAATCCCTGTACACATTGTTAAGAACGATGGTGTATGTACTGTAAGTAGTATGAAGTTTAGAAAAGACATGCAACATAAAGAAATACCTTACAACCATTATGAGATAATGAATTCTCCTGAAGTTGTAAATACTGTTAATAAAAAGTTGAAGTCCAACTTTATTTATTTTGGCGGAGAATAATGGATTTAAAACAAATGTTAGAGCAAGGTGCTGCTGACGCTAAAAAAGAATTAACATGCATAAATTTGTGTCTTTCAAATAGATGTAATGCTACATGTATTTGGTGTCCTACTTCGCGCGGCACAAAGCATAATTATGACATGCCTTGGGAAACTTTAAAGAAAATAGTTGATGAGTTGGCTCACCCAGACTATCCATTTAAAACACTAATGATTCACCTTTCAGAAAACGGTGAAGCACTATATAACCCAGATTTCTTAAAAATTTGCAGATACATTAAAGAAAAGTTACCAGACACAGCAGTAAATCTATTAAGCAACTTTGGTATGCTTAAATCTTCTATGTCTAAAATACTACTAGAAGAAAACTTGTTATCATCGTTACAAGTAAACATTGACGGACACGATGAAGAAACTTATAAAGCAGTAAAAGGTATTCCGTATGATGCTGTAATATCTAATTTATTACATTTTATAAATCATATGAAAGATATTAATCCTAGCTTTGACTTGTGTATTAATGTAATGCCAGCATTTGAATATGCAGTTACAGTAGGCGCATTATTTGGAAGGCCGCCAGATCAAGTAGACGGCGCTGTTCCGTATAGCGATTTTGATCTTGTGGAACAAAGTCTAAGAAACTTTGTACCTGACAATATCCGAATTAGGCATTCTAAAGCTGGACTATGGTCTGAGCGTAGATTAGTAGCAAGTGGACTTACACCAAGACACCCTGACCAGTCTAAGTTAGATTGTCCCATGCTAGGAAGAGTACAGGAAGAAGCATTTATTGCACCAAATGGTGATTGGTATCCATGTTGCTTAGATGACAACCAAGATATAGTACTAGGTAACATAGTTGAAAATACTTTGTTAGAAGTATTTAATAATAGTACACGTACTGAATTTATTAAAAAGTTAAAAGCTCGACAATGGGAAGAAATAGGATATCCTTGTAATACGGTTGAGTGTTGCCAGATAGTTACATTACCTAAAGAAATGTATAATCGAGACTACGGCAATTTCACACGCGGTGATAGTATTATTATGAAACAATCCTAATATATAATAACAAACAGAGGTAAGAACTAATATGACTAAACATATCTTCACAAGTGAATCAGTAAGCGAAGGCCATCCTGATAAAGTAGCAGATCAAATATCAGATGCACTAGTTGACGCGGGATTACGACTTGGTGACGACACTACTCGTGTTGCAGTTGAAACACTTGTAACTACTAACCATGTAACTATTGCAGGTGAAGTAAAAAACTTTAATTTAAGCCTATACGATGTAGAAGACATTATAAGAGCTAAAGTTAAATCTATTGGATACGAGCAAGAAGGATTCCACCATGAGCAGTTAGCAGTATTCAATAAACTACACGCACAAAGTAGTGACATTGGGTTAGGTACAGATGACTTTGGTGCTGGCGACCAAGGTATTATGTTTGGATATGCATGTAATCATACGCACAGTATGATGCCAGCACCCATTCATTACAGTCATAAAGTACTAGAAAATTTAAAATCAAAACGTGGCAGCATACTAGGACCGGACGCTAAAAGTCAAATAAGTGTAGAGTATGACGGAGCAAGACGTGACGGAGTTGTTAAGCGGATTGACCAAATTGTTATTAGTACACAGCATACAGAAGGCAATGTAGAAGAAGCAAGACATCTTAGTAAGCTTGCTGCTATGGAAGAACTTGGAGATTTAATTGATGAAAATACTGTGTGGCATCTTAATCCTACAGGTAACTTTGTTATTGGTGGGCCTGATGGTGATAGCGGGCTTACTGGACGTAAAATCATTGTTGATACTTATGGTGGTTTTGCCCCTCATGGGGGTGGTGCATTTAGTGGTAAAGATCCTACTAAAGTTGACCGCAGTGCAGCGTACATGGCAAGATGGCTTGCGAAAAATGTAGTTGCGGATGAAATGGCAGACTGGTGTAATATACAACTAAGCTATGCTATTGGAGTTAAGCAACCTACAAGCATTTATATTGATTCAAACGGACATAACAAAAGTATAGCTAAATTTATTGAAAACGAAATTGACCTAAGTCCTAAAGCAATTATTGATCGCTTTGACTTGTTTAATTTTTACGAGTACAGCAAGAATTGCACATACGGACACTTCGGTGATAAAGATGTACCATGGGAAAAGGTTGGCTGGGGGAGTACAAATAACAGTGCTATTAATCCGCAGCCATCGGCGCTCTAGGGTTCCTAACAGTTATCTGAATAAAGTCTGATAAAAATGTAAAATGGGTGGCGAGTGTTTCAAATAGCTCGCCGTTCATATAATCCGCAGCTACTGAATAACTTCCAATTCCAATATCTTGATAATATTTTTTATTAATACCGTGTCTCTTTCCGTATTCTGGAAATACTCCAGTTACAAAAAGACAAGTGTCACCTAGTTCTTTTGGGTTAGTGCTGTTCATATACTCCTCGCCAAAAGTTCCTTTAGGTAAGAAGTCGGGTTGATCAACTTTGGAAGCAAGAAGCATTACAACGTAAGCTTCAATATGATGTGGAAGAGTTAGTCCGGTAGTGCCTTGTGTTTCTTTAACAACGCTATAGAAAACGTCCGTGTAATAGTCCATTATATTAACCTTTTTGTATTACTACAAGTATTTATTCGGTTGCATTATCCCAAATTTGTGTTATAATAAGTAATATATGAATATAGACAAACTACATAAAATTTGGAACATAGAGCCAAAGCACATAGTAGCTGAACAATTTACCGGCTATGAATCTGTGTACGACCAGTTGGATACCTTTAATAAAGAAGTATACGATAAAGACCCTGAAGGTACTATTGATCGTGTATTTGAAATTTATCGTACTATTGGCTTAATTCCTATAACATATTATACTGAACAAGGCATTAAAGATGCACTTAAAAAGTTTAAGCATCAAAGTTACAATGCAGTTAATGACGATCGTATTGGGTTAGGAAACAACCAAGGCCAAACAATTAATAGATTTATGTTCCCTAATATGATGACAGCGGAGCCTAAAGGCAGAGGCACTAACAGTTTGAAAGATAGGTTTTGGAATGACGCTAAATTACGCCGTGCCATTCGAATATGCTTTGAGTTCCGTGACGGCAATAATCTTGTATATCCTACTGCACTACGCCGTAGTCTCGAGCTTGTCACTGGCGAGAATATACAAAACTTTAAAGCTCAGAACGCACGAGCCATTGTTGAACATTTGTGTCCTGTTATGTTTGGTAGTGTATATGATTATAGTATGGGCTATGGCGGCAGACTTCTCGGAGTAACATCAAGTAACATGCGTTACAGCTATACTGGAATTGATCCCAACACCGAAACAATTGAAGGGCTAAATTACTTAAATACATTGTTGGACAACCCAGGAACACTAGTACAAAGCGTTAGTGAAGAATATCAACCCACTGACATTGACTTAGCGTTTAGTAGTCCACCTTATTTTAATTTAGAAAAGTATAGCGAAGAAGATACACAATGCATGGTAAGGTATACAACATTAGATGAATGGTTTAGCGGATATGTATCTCCTACTATGGAGCGAATACGTGAAGGGCTTAACCCAGACGGAATCTTCGCAACTAACATTGCAGACTATAAAAGCTACGGAAACAAAGAGTACGAGGTGGTGGAACGATGGATTGAAATGGCTGAAAAGACAGGGTTCAAACACACTAACACTATTAAAATGATGTTAAACACTAGGCCAGGAGTTGGCAATGACAAACTAAGTGGTAGAGAAAAGTTTGAAGGAGTTTATGTTTTTGAAAAATGCTAGAATACTTAGACAACCTAATAAATTATTAGCTAAAAAATATATCAATTTAGATATAGGAAATTTATGTACCTTAGAATGTCCAAAATGTGCAAGACAAACGCAATACAAAGGAATTAGGCCTATACCTGGTCATAATATGACTGTGGAAGAATTTACAAAAATTGCTAATTACTTTACTAGGATGTCATTCTGCGGACAAATATCTGATCCTATTTTTAATCCAAATCTTCTTGAGTTTGTAAAGATTGCTAAAGACAAAGGTCGGCATTTAGTAATCCATACTGCTGCTACCCAGAAACCAATGAAATGGTATGAGGATGTTATAGAAGCATCTGGTCGGGTTGATTGGATATTTGGAATAGACGGCTTACCAAAAGACAGTCATATTTATCGTGTAAATCAAGACGGCGAAAAGCTATGGGAAGTTGCTAAAATGTGTGCCAAAGCAGGACAAAAAACTACATGGCAATATATTGTGTTTAAGTACAATGAAAATAATATTGAAGAAGCAAGGGGTATGGCTGCGGATCATGGTTTACAATTTGAAGTTCATCACTCATCTCGTTGGTTAGGCCCAAACGATCCGTTAAGACCTACTAAAGAAGAATGGCGTCTTAAGCGGTGAAAAGTTTCCAACCAAAGTGTCTCGCTGATGATGATACTGCAATGAAACAACTTGGGTATTCAGCTACAGGGCATATACTGCCTTGTTGTTGGTGCGACAACGGTGATCCAGGATTTGAGGCAATGCTAACTGAAGAATTAAAAATCGAAAATAATGACAACATCGAAGATATATTCAAATCTAAAGTTTGGCAAACATTTGCTAAAAAGTTAGACATTGGAAAAGGACTACCGCATACATGTATGAGGTATTGTGGCAAAGGTAAAAAATATATAGTTAGGAGAGTGGAGAAATTATGACAATTGAATCAATATACAAAAAAGAAGAAATCTTTGGCAACGTAGACAAAGAGAACGGTACAGTGGATATGACTATACCAGACGAAGTTCGAGCTCGAATGGGTTGGAAGATTGGCGACACTTTAAAGTTTAAAATAACTGAAGGTGGATCTATAGAAGTGTCCAAAGTAGATGTTGACGATGAAGCAGAGTGATGTTATAATAGTAATATAACAGGACATAGATAGGGTAAGTCAAATGGAAATTGTTATTAAAGGCGGAACAGCAACGCAACGCAAGTATGCTGAAAGTCTTACAGAGTTTACTTGTAAAAAACTAATGCCCCGTATAACAAACCTTGTAATTAGTATCCATATTAAAAACTTTGGTAAGGACGACACTCTTGGATATTGTCTACCTGATGACTATGCTGACGAACAGCGTCCGAGAGAATTTAACATTGAACTTAATAAACTTTCCAAACTCCGTAGATTCTTAGAAACACTAGCACACGAGCTAGTACATGCAAAACAGTTTGCTCGAGGAGAGCTGTATTGGAGTTGTATTAAAGGACAAAACCGATGGTGTGGCGAATGGTTAAGTAATAACCGAAAGTCAGTTACAGACTATTGGGATAATCCTTGGGAAATTGAAGCACATGGACGTGAGTGCGGATTGTTTGTCCGATGGGCCGAACAAGAAGGCTATTCTAATAGAAAGTGGACAAAAGACTTAAATTAGAGGTTGACGCACACTAAGAACTGTAGTATAATAGTAACTTATCCATTAATTAAGAGAATACATATATGCTTAACGTCACAGATCCAACATCAATTACATTTAAATTTTGGGATAATTATCCAACCGATAATCCTTTCCTTTTAAACGGGTTCACAGGCACATTTGCATTTAGCGATCATAGCTTGATTCCTGAAGAACTAACTGAGTTCTTCCTTGAGTATTTTCGTACAAAGATAAAAGAAGGCAAGAGCAAGCGACACATCGAGCAAATTGACCTTGGTGTGCTTAATGACTTAATTAACGAGCTATGGGACGGACCTGGAAGCATGTCTAAGATTGTTCGTATGAAGTACAAGCTAAAGGCGAACAGGCTGCTTGAAACTCCTTTGCCGCCAGCAGAGGCTATTGAAAAAGAATACACCGAACTTGTAGACGCAGTTAAAGCAGAAGCAGATAATGGTTGACATCTACCTTAAAGATGTTATTATATAAGTGTAGCTAGTATTTCGATACACACTACACTAAACGCAAAATTATAGTAGCGAACCGGAGAACAAAATGAAGACTAAAGTATACAATCGTCAGATTGAAATTAACAAATATCTCAAAAAATTCAAAGTAGTTTTTGAAATGAAAGATGATGCTATTGACACTCGTACAATGGCAGAAAACTATGATAAAGGAATTATACCTTTACAAGATATTGCAGACGCAATTGACATAGTATTAGGACCTGACAAGAAGCCAAACAATCCAGATCCATTTGATCCTAAAACAGGAATTGTCAAATTTGGTTATATGAATTGGGAAGATTGTTACTTATGGCCAAGATTCCAACGTGATGTTGCGCCTAATCATTTATACAAAATTGAACTTGATTTTGAACATACATCTGTTCTATTACCTACAGCAATTTTAGTAGACGACATGTATATGTTATGGGACGGTCACCATACAGCACAAGAAATGAAACGTCAAAACTATACAAGCATTCCAATGTGGTATATAGATGTTGAAATGATTACCGAAGAAGTAATTACAGAAGCTGGCTTTACTGACAGAGTAGAATATGCTGTTTGGCTTGCAGGTCAAAACATGATTCGTATTAACAGTCGTAACAAACGTAAGTTACATGCATACGACGAGTTTATGATACTACTAGAAACAAAAGATAGTGCTACAATAGCAATGTACAACATTATGACATCAGCAGGGTTTTACCCTAAACGTAATACAAACACAAACAATGCATTTAGTCAGATCAAAAGTGGCCAAGCTATATTTGAAATGACAGATGACTACGGAGTCAAAGGCAAATACTTCAAACGTGCTCTAAAGTTTCACAAACGTACTTGGGATCTTGCACCAGCAGAACTTGAGGTTTGGAGACCATTAGCATTGTTGTACAAAATGGCAGAAGTAGAAGGCTTTGCTATAGATGAACAGTTTGATATAGAACTTGGCAAACTATTTACAACGCAGTTTGGTGATCCTACATCAACACAAAAAGCACTCAAGGATAATTACTACGAAGTGCTAGAAAAGAAAGGGTTTACACAGCCTAGAGACCATGATCAGTGGCGTGTGTATGATGCACTAATTAACTTGTATAATAAGTCAATTGGACGTATTCAATTGCCAACTGCACAGTGTAGGTGGTAACATGAAACTATTGTATCTAATGAGAGACCCGTTTGGGAAAGGTGGTGTCAAAATTGGCATCACCGGATTTAAGAAAGCTAGGGCACGACTTGGTGTATACCAGAATAGTTTTCCAGGTAAAAGTCATTTAGCTACATTTAGCAAAGTGTGGCATGGAAAGGATATACCTATTAGTGAGCTTGAACGAGTACTAAAGAACCAGTTTGATTATGCTATTGAACTAGATGGTCCTGGGTGTACAGAATGGGCGTATGAAGATGAAGCCGTTATAGAATCAGCAATAGAAAAAACTATTAAAGGCTACGGATTTCATGTTTTTCCGGTTGACACAGAAGGAGAAACAGTGTATACTATAGATATATTAATAGGCACACTAGAGGTACAACATGGGGCTAACTAACAAACAAGCATTTAAACGTGATGAACTTGAAGTAGAGCTAGGGCATGAACTAACACATGCCGGGCCAAGAAAGACGCCAAATGTTAAAACATCAGAAGTACTCGCGATAGCGTCAGCAGCTTATCGTATTAACAAGTTTGAGTATATTAAAGATACTCGACGTTTTAGTACAGAAGAAAACAAAACACAGTTCGCAAACAAAGAACTAGTTAAAATGTATTTTGGTGGATACAAGCCGGACGACTTTATCCAGTTTAGTCCTACTGAAGAAGATTACACTGCCGCTGAAGATATCCGTGTTTGGATGAAGCGTTATGTACTTCTTGGACTTGGACACTTAGACGACTTTAAACGTGATATGATTGAAGCAGTATCACAAGACGATATTAAACACAATCGCCTTGGCATACTTGCGTTTATTCCAGAATTTGTAAAGCGTGACAAACACGAAAGTGGACTAAAGAAAGAGATCCGTGTAGAGTATCGTGACAGTAAACACTTAGGCAAAGAGAAGGATGTTGTTGAAGGAGTTGCTAAGATACTAGATGTACGTTATAGTGCTAATTGGGAAAGCTATAACTACACAGCCGTTATAGATGGCAATCTAGTTAGCTTCATGAACAAGCATAAACACGAACAAGGTACAATGAAGCGTGTTAAAGCTAAAGTAAAAGCTCTTACAGAAAATCGACTGTTTGGTGCAAACGAAACACGTCTAAACTATGTAAAATTATATAAGGTATAAAAAATGTTTACAGAAAACGTAATGTGGTTATTGACAGCATATGTACTAGGCAGCGGATTTTCAGCTTATATATTCCACCGCTCTGGCACTAGAAGCGGTATTGAAAATACTATTGATAGCTTAGTCGATCAAGGGTTTTTACGGCATAAAACAGATACTGATGGTGAAGTAGAGATACTCAAATGGAATGACAACTCCAACAAGGAAGGTTAAATACAAGTACAATGAATAATTTAACCAAAAGGGAGAGTCAAATGTCACATAAAGAATATAAGATTGAAAACAACAAAATTACTTTAGACCAAACATTAGAATCAGAAGACTACGGTTTAATTGTGTCCGCAGACGGGCACCTGAAAGGTATTTGGATACCTGACAGTGTTGAGGATAAAGAAAGTTTCCCGCAAGAAATTGCACAACTATGCATCGATCATTTTGGGCTAGATCCAAACGGAGATATGGATGATCACTATGGAGCAACGATACACTAATGACTGATCCATTAGAAAAAAAAGCGACAATCGAACAGCTAGCTAACATCGCAATGGAAGGTGAAATGAAAGATCCTATTGATTGGAGTGAGCTAGCTATCGAGGAAAAGCAAGCATTTGAAATGATGGCATCTCAAGTATTTGAACAGATGGATGGATGTCCGGAAGATCAACGAGCAATAGTATCTATGGCTACAATGACTAAGCTACTAGTAGAAAATTTTGTTTTAAATTTACGCCTTGAAGGGAAAGTTGAATGAATAATAAAGCTTCGTATGCAGAAGAAGTCGATGTTACTTGCACAAACAATGATAAAGTTGTAACTGCTGAAATTGATAACTTCAGATTTGAAGATTCACTAACTGCATTTATTGCTACTAACAAAATCCAAATGCGTTGGAATGGCAAGGTATATGTAGGTGGAATGGCTGGACTTGAATTTACTACATTTGGTCCAAAAGAAATTGCAAAAGCAGGAAGGTACAATTAATGTTAATACCAATGGTAGTTGAGAAAGAAGCAAACGGCGAACGTTCATATGACATTTACAGTCGTTTGTTAAAAGATCGTATTATTATGCTCAATGGTCCTGTAGAAGATAATATGGCTAATGTAATTGTGGCACAAATGCTATATTTAGAAAGCATTAATCCAGATAAAGAAATTAACTTGTATATTAATAGCCCGGGTGGCGCAGTAACAGCAGGTCTTGCTATTTACGATGCTATGCAGTTTATTAAATGTGATGTACGCACAATTGTAATGGGTCAAGCATGTAGTATGGGCTCGTTCCTTGCACAAGCTGGTACAAAAGGCAAGCGGGTAGTGTTGCCAGAAGCACGTACAATGATCCACAGAGTAAGCTCAGGCACACGCGGTACAAGCGGTAGTGTACACGTACAAGAGCTACAATTTGAAGATGCTATACGTAGCATGGAAGAGAGTAAGAAAGTTAATATTCGATTAACTGAGTTGTACGTTAAACACAATACAGCAGGCAAAGAGTATACTGAGCTGTTTGACACAATGAAGTTTGATACATTCCTTACAGCGGCAGAAGCAGTTGAGTATGGACTTGCAGACGAAGTAGTAGAGAGCCGCTAATGAGCCAGTGGTTGGATATATGTTGGTTAGAAGTGAAACAAAAGGAGCAAAAATGGACCAATGGCACGGCGGTAAAGGCGATAAACAAAGGAAAGGCAAAAATGAACAATATAGAGACAACTGGGACAGAATCTTTAGTAGCGGAAAAGATAGCGGAACTAAAGGGACTGCCGACAAAAGCAGCTCTAATGGAACAGCTAACAACCGAAGTACTAGAAGTAACATTCCTAAAAATTAACGGCGACAAGCGTATTATGACTTGTACGCTGAAAGACGACATTAAGCCTAAAGCAACTAGAATAGATCCTATGAGTCAAAAGACTATTCGAACGCTGTCGGACAAGGTCTGTTCAGTATGGGACATCAATGCTAAAGGCTGGCGAAGCTTTCGTTATGATAATGTACAAGAAGTGAAATTGGTATAGTTTTGGTAACTGAACACTTTAGTTTCTTTCCTTCGCTAGTATCAAAGTTTGATATCGGCAACAGCTATGCTGATGAAGATGATGTAATTGATTATCTGATGTCTGATCCGAACGGATTAAAAGTTCCATTACTGCACGGAAATGCTAAAAGAACATATGACCTGGGAATTGCAGAGAAGTTTGTACATTTAAAATTTGCAATGCAGAAATGCTTAGAAGTTTATACATTAGAAGCAGGGCTAATTCCATTAGAAATTGGACTAAGCTGGAGTGCTATATATGAGAACGACTCTTATATAGAGAGGCATAATCATGCTGGTGGCAGTATGGTTAGTGGCGCATACTATCCGTATATTGAATCTAATAACTCGGCACTGTTGTTTGAAAATCCTATATCAGTTTTAAAACCAACCGACATATCCGGAGAAAAGATTACGGAATATAATTCTAGAGGAAAAGAAGTTTTAGTAACTTCAGGATCTTTAATTTTATTTCCTAGTTGGATGTTTCATTATACAAATAAAAATACTAGTGGCAAACGTACTGTTATTAGTTTTGATACCAAAATAAAGGTTGACTAAGTATTATTTTGGTGTTATAATAGTAATATAAATTAACTAAGGGAAATGAAATGAATAAATTATTAGTAAGTGCTGTATTAATGCTATCGTTTACAACTAGTGCATATGCTGGCACCTTTGTAGTTAAAGGCAATGTAACTAGTGTTTCTCCAAACTATGTTACAGTAGCAATTAGTAATCCCAAGCAAGAGTGTAAGGATATTGATATTCCTATTTACAGTCAGCGACAAGGTAATAACAGTGACCCAATTATGGGTAACATTCTTGGAGCAATTGTTGGTGGTGTAGTTGGTAACCAGTTTGGTGGCGGCAACGGAAATAAGGCAGCAACTGCCGCTGGAGCAGCAATTGGCGCTATTACAGGCGGCAATATAGCACAGAATCAAAATAGTAACAATCAACGAAATATTGTTGGTTACCGTAGAGAATCACGATGTGATACGATTAACTATATTACAAACGAACGAAAGATTAAAGATTACTTAGTTAAGTATGAATACAATGGTTATTATGGTAGCGTGTATACATACAATCAATTTAATGTAGGCGATCAAATTACTCTCCAAATGGATTTGAGAGCAAAGTAATAGGAAATATACAATGGTTACTACAGCTTTAAACAATGCCCTTAAAGTAATTGCAATATTACTAGGGCTACTATGGACTATTGGAGCAATACCTCCAGTAATTAATGCTTACTATTATTTGGACGATTTAACGTGTACAGATGACGGATGCACAAACTACGAGATTTGGACGAATGAAGAAGAACTTCTTCGACTACAGGAAGAAATCGACGATCTTAATAATAAGTTAACAGTATGCACAGCATTAGTTCAAAATAGTATCAAAAAATAGGTTGACAACTACGCCTTTTGGTGTTATTATAGTAGTATAGTTAATAATATACAGAGGGCAGTTACAATGACAGATACTTGGGTCATAAGCGATACACATTTTAACCACGCTCCAATCCTTACGTTTAAAGACTACGCTGGTAAGCCTCCTAGAGATGGCTTTACTGACGTTAATCATATGAACGAAGTAATGTTAGATAATTGGGCTAGTGTAGTGAAACCAAATGACACAGTTATCCATTGCGGAGATGTATTATTTGGTATGGACAAAGTTGATTGGATGACTAATGTCTTTGCTAAGTTACCAGGCAAGAAAAGACTAGTACTTGGTAATCATGACAACGCAAAGATGATTGCACCATTCTTTAAGGATGTCCAATTGTGGATTGATATGAGCGACAGAGGTTTGTTGTTTAGCCACACACCGCAACATGCTAGCACACTTGCTGAATCGCATAGGTTTGGTAACAAGCCATTGTTGAACGTGCATGGACACATACACAGTAACCCTTCACCAGAAGGTCCTTACAGATGTGTTTGTGTTGAGCAAATTAACTACACTCCAATAAACTTAGAGGAGTTAGTATGAGCAAGTTCAAAGCAAAGTACTTGGCGCCTACTGTCTTTAGTCCAAAAGACCATTGGATGGTAGGCGTCATTTGGCCTGTGAAAGGATCAAAGGATAACGAGTATAGTGTTGAACTACACGACAAGGGCTTTGATTGTGATTGTCCAGGATTTACATTTAGAGGTTCCTGCAAGCATTCACAAGCAGTTCTTAAACAAGTTGAAGGACAGATGTACTAACTAACTGAGACTAATAGTATGAAATACTTACCAAAAGAAGACAACCGCAAGTACGATGAAGAAGCAAGAAACTTAATTAGGTCACTAGGCAACGAGCGGCAATACGAACTGTATGACATTGTTCTTAAGAAGCAAAAGTATTCTAACTCACCAGCACGAGATTCAGAACTAGCGGCTGTAGCAAAAGCAATTGAAAGCACAAGGGGCATAGATCAGTCTAGATTACAAAGAATAAAGACAGGCTTCAAAAGCGATATGGCAGCGAACGCACGACCCAAGGATGGATACACTAAGCCTAACAAGAAGAAAGCTTAATGCAATATCTTAAAGAAATTACAGTATGGGATACGCCTGTACAGAATCATACATACATCGTTACTGATGGCGGTACTTTAGCTGGATACATTAAGCAAGGTACTACTGAAGAGATTATGTTTAAGAAACCAATGAAGCAATGGTCCAAGAGCCGGCGCAAATTTGAGAAGGTGAAACATGTTACCATTTGATGCAATGAGACAGTTAGAACGTAAAGAGCATGTTCATACTGTTCTACAACAGGACAATCTTAGTGCTTGGGCACGTAATTTCTGGGGCAACGTATTTGATACTATTGCAATGGATGAAGAAAAATATAATACAAGGGTCGAAGGTGATCGTATTATCAATGAAATGAATAAAGATGTAAGGTATAAACGCTACTAATTTCGGAAGATTGCCAGAGTGGTCGATCGGAGCTCCCTGCTAAGGAGTTGAACCGCAAGGTTCCGTGGGTTCGAATCCCACATCTTCCTCCACCTTTTTTAATATGGAAAAAAAATGCCAGTAATGGTTGACAACAGCCAGATCTGGTGCTATACTGTATATAACAATTAGGCAAACAGAGGGCAGTACATGAGAATGCAACCACAAGAAATTATCAAACATTTAGAAGCTGACAATAGTAAGCTCGCTAAACAAGCAATTCTACTAGAAGCAATGCAGGAAGGACTGGATGAGTTCTTTGAAGGCATTACAATGGCACTTGATCCGCTTGTAACATTTGGCGTAAAGAAAGTTCCAGAGCGTACAGGTGTTATTACTGGACAAGGCTTGGACTGGGCTACATTTAAAGCACTAGCATTAGAACTGCAAACTAGGCAACTCACAGGACACGCAGCTCGCGACGCCATTGAACTTGCAAAGAATGTTGCTACTACTGAACAGTGGAATGGATTTTACAGACGCATCTTAATTAAAGACTTGCGCTGTGGCATGAGCGAAAAGACAGTTAACAAAGTAGCTAAAGAGTTCCCACAATACGCTATTCCAATCTTTGGGTGCCAGCTTGCACATGATAGTGCTAACCACGAAAAGAAGATGACTGGTGTAAAGCAGATTGAAGTTAAACTAGATGGTGTGCGTGTACTAGCTATATGTCGCTCAGGCAAAGTAGAACTGTTTAGCCGCAACGGCAGACAGTTCCATAACTTTCCACACATTGTAGCAGAGATTGAAGCAGTACTTGCAGAGAAGCCAGCACCATATGACTGTGTACTAGATGGCGAAGTAATGGGCAAAGACTTTCAAGACCTTATGAAGCAAGTGCATCGTAAAGACAACAAAGTTGACATACAAAGTGTACTACACTTGTTTGATTTTATTCCACTAGTAGACTTCCTTAAAGGGTCGTGGAATACGCCACAGACTACTCGCAGTAATTTAGTTAAGTATTGGGTATTGGAACACCAAGACCTCTTAGAGCACGTACAAGCGTGTGCATGGGAAGATATTGATCTTAGTACCACTAAAGGCGAAGAACGCTTTGTAGAGCTTAATAAAGCGGCTGTAGACGGTGGATATGAAGGTGTAATGATAAAAGACGTTAACGCACCTTATACGTGTAAGCGGTCGCATGCTTGGCTCAAAGCAAAGCCATTTATCGAAGTTACATTGGAGGTAATCGATGTTGAAGAAGGTACTGGACGAAACGAAGGACGGCTTGGCGCTATTGTATGCACTGGGACAGACGATGGCAAGGATATACGTGTCAACGTTGGTAGTGGCTTTACGGATGATAACCGATCCACTTTTTGGGATGGCAGGGCTAATCTTATTACTCAGCTTGTTGAAGTTAGAGCAGATGCTGTAACACAAAATCAAGATGGGACTTATAGTTTACGTTTTCCTCGCTTTAAAACTTTCCGTGGATTTGAGCCTGGTGAAAAGATTTAAATCAAAAACACTTGACAAATTAATCATTTGACTATATATTAAATATAACAGTTAAAAGAGGAACACAAAATGGCAGTTTTATCAGTTAAAGGCGCACCCAGGAAGAAGAAGCCAAAAGCGGCTCCAAGAATTACTAAAGCAGGAAAGCTTCTAGTACCGCAATGGGATGGTTGGGAAGATTGGAATGGAGATAAGTTCCACACATTTAAGCGGCATGCACATGATTGGTATTATCAAAGTTTTAAAGCATCAGACATGCACTCGCATTTGTTCCAATGGATGTTAACTCAAGAAGAATATTCTAAAGATGATATATCATCTCTTAAAGCACTAGCAACTTGGAAGATCCAACATAACTTAGGTATTAATGCTAAACTATTATTAGACGGTATGCCAGCATTTAATCCTAAAGAAGCTGAATACTGGGAGAGTTGTAAAGGAACAATGGGCGAACTACAGCCTGTTACAGGTTACATGAAAGATAGGCTTGCTATATTAATTGAAGAAGGTTCAAAGATAGCTAAGGTAAAGAAGGTAGAAGAAAAAGCTTCAGCTAAGGTATATGTACCAAGTATTCAAGAACGTATTACAGACCAAGCCCGCGAAGCATGCGGAGAGATTGATGAATGGCTAGAGGGATTTAGTACAGATGTAAAAGGATTTGATCCTAAAGGCTTTGACTTTCAAACTCACTTTAGAAAGAAAGGTGTAACACAAGCCCATGCACGTAAGCTGGTTAAGTTCTTTGAAGGAGAACTAGAAGAGTTCCGTGAGTTACAACGAATGCCAACTTCTGGACAATTAAGTAAGATGTCCGAGCATGATGCAGATATGTGGGAACAACTAAAAGAAGGTTATGCACACCTTGGTAAAAAAGACGTACAAAAGTATATACTAGCACTAGAAACGCTTGTAGACGCTTGTGTGTTCGTTGTAGACACCAGTAAAGCTACACGTAAGCCACGTAAAGCAAAACCACGTAGTGCAGACAAAGTAGTTGAAAAATTGAAATTTGGTAAGACTAATGATAAGTTTAAACTAGCAAGTGTTAATCCTACTGATGTTGTAGGAGCAACTGAGCTTTGGATTTTTAATGTTAAGACACGTAAAATAGGTAAGTACATTGCAAGTAACATTGATCCTAAAGGACTAGGTCGAGACGGCACAGGACTTAGTGTTAAAGGAACTACTATTATCGGGTTTGATGAAAAGATTAGTATCCAAAAGACTTTGCGGAAACCAGAAGAACAACTAAAAGAGTTTAAAGGCGCAGGCAAGGTTGCATTACGTACATTCTTAGATGATATCAAAACCACCGATACAAAACTTAATGGGAGGTGTAATCTGGATACAATACTATTAAAGGTATCTGGATAAATATTAGTATGAGTACAGATATACAAAAAGTAACAGAAAGTTTATCGTCACTAGCATCAGCTATACAAGACTTAGCGAATGATACTGAGACTGAGATCGAAATTAACGATCGTAGTCTAAGTGGCAATAAAATACATGCTGGAATGATAACTAAATTTCAAAGCCAGGGCATTAGAGACGAAAGTACACGAGCTACTGTACTAGTCAACGATTTAGGAATACACGTTGACAGTATGACAGTAAAAGAGGTACTAAGTCCGCTATCAATTAAAGGTGACTTAACTGTTACAGGAAGTATTACTGCTAATAAATTACATGTAAATGAACTAACTGCTGATGTACGTAATGAGCGGACTAGCCCATTAGAGTTTATTGCAGACGGTGATGCTGGCATATACGGCAAAGGCTTACAATGGCGAGGAGATGGTCCAACTAAACAATTTGTTTATAGAGCAAATCCAGATCGTATATGGACTACAGAAAGCTTAGACCTAAATGCAGGTTGTAGTTTGTATATTGATAATGTTCAAGTTATTAATCAAAATGAACTTGGTAGCACTATTAGTAAAAGTAGTTTGTCAACCGTCGGTACTCTTAATAATTTACGTACTTCGAACAATTTAACTATTGACGAGTGGATTTACTACGAAGCAGATTCAAATAGACTAGGCATTGGTACAGAAGCTCCTAATGCACAATTAAGTATTGTTAGTTTAGAATCTGAATTTATAGTTGACTGTGAAGGAACTAGTACTAAAGTTGGTAATTGGACTACAGATAATTTAGATATTATTACTGATAATACTACACGTATTTCAATTGCAGCAAATGGTAACATACGATTAGGTTCTAACAACGATACTAAAACAACTGTAGTAGGAAAACTAGGCGTTAACGTAAATAATCCTACTAATGATATTGAAACATCAGGTCCTGTTAAGTTTCAAGGAAAGAAATTTGAAACAGCAACAGAAATTCCAACTAGCGGCATGTACAATATTGGCGATATTGTATGGAACCAACTCCCAACGCCATCAGGATACGTTGGGTGGGTTTGTGTCCGAGAAGGTACTCCAGGTTTGTGGAATGCCTTTGGTCAAATCAATATATAATCAATCAATTTGAAAGAGAATACAATGGTAGATAAAGAGATTCGCCGTCAGCAAAGTTATGTGAGAAAAAAAGTAGCAAGATGGGACATGTTTGCTAAAGCGGTCCCCGCAGCTATTATAACACTAAATTTTATATTATTAGTTTTTAATTATGTTGATTTTCACAATGCTTTTTGGTTGACTCTAATACTAGTAAGTAGCATAAGTTGCGTTTGGTGGGCTTGGACTGTTATCACAGTTCGTATGGTCAACAATACATTAACACAAGCTGAAGATAGTTTATTAGATGTAAAAAAAGATATTAAAGAAATAGTCAGAGACGTTAAAGAATTCCAAACTAAACCGTAAATACAATATGATACTAGTTATAGGTAATGGAGAAAGCCGACAAGCTATTGATATTAATCGTATCAATATGAAAAAGGTTGGATGTAATGCTATATATCGAGATTGTTATATAGATCATTTAATATGTGTTGACAAGCGAATGATACAAGAGGCTGTTGATAATAATTATAATGATAGTTCTAAAATTTACACACGGTCAGATTGGTTTGATAGCTACTCTGATAAAAAGAACATACGGAATGTTCCGACACTTCCTTTCTCAGGATATGAAAGATGGGACTTACCGTGGCATTGGGGAGCAGGACCATATGCTGTATTGTTAGCTACTAAACATAGTGACACTATTCATATGGTAGGGTTTGACTTACATAGTAAAGATCAGTTTACAAATAACGTGTATAAAGACTCAACCAACTACAACGCGGCAGACAAGAGAGCAGTTGATCCTAGTTACTGGATACACCAAATAGGTAGACTGTTTGAATACTTTTCAAATCATAAATTTATCATACATCAAGAAGAACATTGGGTAAGACCAAAAGAATGGAAAAAAAGCAATGTAATGGTTGACAATATGATAAATCTATACTATAATTAAAGTAATACAATTAAAAGGTAATCTATATGGCATATTATTCAACTAAGCATTACGGACACAACATAGGACTATCGGCGGTGTTCCGACAACCTAACGCAGATCATTCACACTGTCATCTATTACACGGATACAGTTTAGCATTTACATTTAAGTTTGGATGCACAGAACTAGATCAAAAAAACTGGGCAGTAGACTTTGGTGGACTTAAACCGCTAAAGAAATGGCTTGAAGATAACTTTGATCACAAGACAGCAATTGATAAGAACGATCCATACTTAGATAAGTTTATGGAATTACAAGAACTTGACCTAGCAGAGATTGTTGTTATGGACGGTGTTGGTGCAGAGAAGTTTGCAGAACATGCGTTTAATTTTGCAGACAACCTTGTGCGTATGGCAACTAATGATCGTTGTTTTTGTGTAAGTGCAGAATGTGCAGAACATGGATCTAACTCAGCAATATACGAAGCTTAATGAAACAGTACGTAGCAGGTGAAACTAAAGCTGAACGTAAGGCAAGAAAGAACGCCAACAAGGGGTGTCGTCCCCTTGACAAGAGTATAACTCCTGTATCGGCGCCAAGTGTAACGTATGATTCACCTGACCCAACTAAGAAGTATTATGTAGCTTGCTTAAAATGGGGGGACAAATATAGTGCTGAATATGTAAACAAGCTACACGCAATGGTTAAACGTAATCTTACAGTAGACTACGAGTTTGTTTGTTTTACTGAAAACCCAAATAATTTAAATCCTGGCATTGTAGTTAAGGATTTAGAATTGCTTGCAGGAATTGAAGGTTGGTGGTACAAGCCTATCTTTTTTAATCCTGATTTAGGATTAAACGGAACTATACTGTTTCTTGATTTAGATATGATCGTATTTAGGAATATGGATAGATTATTTTCGTATATGCCAGGTGAGTTTATAATTATACGTGACTTTAATCGACATGTAGTAGGTGATAGTTATGATAAGTTTAATTCTAGTATATTTAGATTAGAGACAGGACAACACTCACATGTCTATCACGACTATATGGCAGATAAGCAAAGTATATCTAGACGCTTCCAAGGCGACCAAGATTGGTTAAGGTACGCAATAAAAAATAATTACAAGTATTGGCCTAATGAATGGATACAAAGCTATAAATGGGAAATGCGAGGCAAACCAAGAATGACTGTTGGAGCAAGGGGAACTAGAGATTTTGAGCTTCAAGGAGATCCAACAGTAATGGATGAAACATGTATAGCTGTGTTTCATGGCGATCCTAATCCACATTACTGTAAAGACAAATGGGTACAAGACAACTGGAAATGAATACAACTACTAACATATATATCGTGCATACCTTTAAAAAAATGGGTGATGGATGGAATCGTTTCCATGGAGTATACAGTAGTAAAGAACTTGCAGACAAAGCAGGAAAAGACTATTGTGAAACTTGGGGCGAAGAAGATTCGTTACATTACAATGTAACATTAAAAGCACTAGATGACATTATAAACGGAGTACAGCATTAAGAGGTTGACAACTAGTCTAAATAATGCTATTATAGTATTATAACAACACAGCTTTAGAAAGGCTATAATATCATGAGCATTTATGTTGAGCAAGCACTGAAGAATACCGGCATTGACAGACCTAACCTAGTTATGGTATGCACCTACTTAGTAAGAAGTGGCCAAGCAAAGAGTGCTACCGATGCTATTAGAAGACTTGAAGAAGGCGATTTTGATGCTGTTAATTTAAATGAAGAAATGATTCAAGCACATCAAATGGAGAAAGTTGACGTAGTTGTTCAAAACGATGTAGTTGATACTACAGAAGAATGGCAAGAACTTTATGGAGATCACAAATCAACAAGTATAAAAGAGTAATAACCTTTGGGTGCAGTTGGACAAAATACTTCTGGCCTACCTGGGCTAATGGAATCAGTGACATCCTTGATTTGCCTCTAGTGAATCAAGGATGTGCAGGTACTGGAAATATAGCAATACTAAATAGAATGTTGGCATGGGATCTCGAATATGGGTTTAATGATACTGACTTAGTATTAGTAAATTGGTCTGCTTTTGCTAGAGAAGATAGGATTAGAAACGGGCATTGGATAACTGGTGGAAGTGTTTTCAACTCAAAGTTTTATGATGATAAATTTATTCGAGAATACTGGAATGAAGAAAACGATTTTGTAAAAAATGCTGGTGCTATTATAATGGCCAATAGACTTTTTAATATAGCCTATCAATCTTGTATGCCAGGCGAGTATCTTCAAAGTCAGATAAAGTTTCAGAAACGGGAAGAAGAAAATTGGCTTAACACACGCCACAGTGTTTTCAAATCGCGCCAAGGTTGGTACAACACATGGAATAGCCAAATATCTCATATTCAGGATTTTGATCAGGTAGGCGAGCAAGACAAAAGCTGGGAGGAAGTTGCAAATGATAATCATCCCAATATATTAACACATACATGTCATGCTATTAAAATAGCTAAACATTTTGGATTTGAAGATACAGATAAGTTAGATAAAGTAAAAGAAG
>Ga0308009_10000733_pt1 | contig 22000 bp, 32 predicted proteins | sample Neamet127_FD_203134 | JGI IMG/M metagenome (GOLD analysis project Ga0308009, IMG submission 203134) | Marine microbial communities from water near the shore, Antarctic Ocean - #127 | ecosystem: Environmental > Aquatic > Marine > Unclassified | place: Southern Ocean | collected 2014-07-24
ATCCTCTCCTTCATTTCCATATAGCGCATTTCTGGATCACCGGGCCCCTCGCCTTCAGCGCGGCGTGCCCGGCAGCCTTGAGCCGGGCGTCAGATCCAGGAGTTCCCATGTTTTTTTCACACCAGCCGGCGCGTTTGCTGACCGAGCTCGACCATATCCGCATCACCAGGCTGCTCCAGCGCCCGGGCCCGCCCGCGGACACGCTGGACCAGGTGGAAGACCTGATCCACAGCGCCGAACTGGTTTCACCCTACAAGGTGCCGGCCAACGTCGTCACCATGTACTCCCAGGTCCTGATTGCCGATGGGCACACCGGGCAGCAACGCAAGCTGACGGTGTGTTACCCGCATGACGCCGATGCCGAGGCCGGGTTTGTCTCGGTGCTGTCGCCGGCAGGCGCCGGCCTGCTGGGCCTGAAAAAAGGCCGCGTGGCGCGCTGGCAAACGCCGGACGGGGCCACCGCGACGGCAAAAATCGTGGACATCCTGTTCCAGCCGGAACAAAGCGGCGACTACCTGCTGTAACCGGGCCGGCGGGCGGGGAGGGGCGGTCACTGGCGGCCGCCGGTGCGACAATTCAGGGCATGACCTCTGCCGCCTCCCCGACCCTCCTGTCCCTGACACTGACCCGGCCCGACGACTGGCATTTGCATGTGCGCGACGGCGATGCCCTGACGACCGTGGTGCCGCACACCGCGGCGCAGTTCGGCCGCGCCATCATCATGCCCAACCTGCGTCCGCCGGTGACCACGGCGGCGCAGGCCGTCGCCTACCGCGAGCGCATCCTGGCTGCCGTGCCGGACGGCGTGGCTTTTGAGCCGCTGATGACGCTGTACCTGACGGATAACTTGCCGCCCGACGAAATTAAACGCGCAAAAAATGCCGGTGTGGTCGCGCTCAAGCTGTACCCCGCAGGCGCCACCACCAACAGCGACGCCGGTGTCACCGATCTGCGCAGGACCTACAAGACCCTGGAAGCGATGCAGCGCGAAGGCCTGCTGCTGCTGGTGCACGGTGAGGTGACTTCGCCTGACATTGACCTGTTCGACCGTGAGGCGGTGTTCATCGACAGCCAGCTGATTCCGCTGCGCCGTGACTTTCCGGAGTTAAAAATCGTGTTCGAGCACATCACGACCAAAGAAGCCGCGCATTATGTGCGTGACGCCGACCTTTTCATGGGCGCGACCGTCACCGCGCACCACCTGCTGTACAACCGCAACGCAATTTTCACCGGTGGCATCCGTCCGCACTACTACTGCCTGCCGGTGCTCAAGCGCGAGACACATCGCCTGGCTTTGATCGAAGCAGCCACCAGCGGCAACCCGCGATTTTTCCTCGGCACCGACAGCGCGCCGCACCCGGCCCACCTGAAAGAACATGCGTCCGGTTGCGCCGGTTGTTACACCGCCCATGCGGCGATGGAGCTGTATGCCGAGGCTTTTGATGCGGCCGGCGCGCTGGATAAGCTGGAAGCCTTTGCCAGCTTCAACGGCGCTGACTTTTACGGCCTGCCGCGCAACACCGGAACCATTACCCTGAAGAAAGAAAGCTGGACGCCGCCTGAGAGTTTTACCTTTGGCGAGGCTGAATTGAAGCCCCTGCGGTCGGGCGAAACACTGCCTTGGAGATTGATATGACGATAACAAGACAGGACGGGTACAAAATTGCGCTCCTTATTGACGCCGACAATGCGCCAGCGTCAAAAATTGAAGCGATTTTGAGTGAGCTTTCCACCATCGGCATGACCCATGTGAGGCGCGCTTACGGCAACTGGACGAAGGACGGGCTCAAGGGTTGGGAAAACAAATTGCATGAGCATGCAATACGACCCATCCAGCAGTTTGACTTGATCAAGGGAAAGAATGCGACAGATATTGCAATGACCGTGGATGCTTTGGAGTTGCTTTACATCGATAAACCTGATGCGTTTGCTTTGGTTTCTTCAGATTGCGATTTCACACCGCTGGTAATGCATTTGCGTTCCAAAGGCGCCGAGGTATTTGGTTTTGGCAATCAAAATACTCCGAAACCATTTTCAAATGCATGCTCACTTTTTCTTTATGTTGAAAAGCTCGGAGAGGATGCAGAAGCCGAGGTTGAGTCAGGTGCAAAGCCGGCAAGTCATTTGCGGGCTTCTGCCGCCGAGCTGAAGCAGAATACTGCGCTCATATTGCTGCTGCGCAATGCGATCAAGGCCGATGCCGGCGAGGACGGCTGGGCTCGTGTCAGCGAGGTTGGACACCAAATTCGGAATCAATCTTCCGATCATTTTCGTAACTACGGATATTCCAGTTGGACAAAACTGTTCAAAGTTATTGACCTGTTCGAGTTGCAGAACGAAGGGTCCAACAATGTTTCTGTGCGCGACAAACGCTTGAATAAGCCAGTGAAAAATGCGAGTTCAGGCAAAGAAGCCTCGGCCTCGAATAATGGAACAGCTTGACTGGGACCGCCCTTGGCTGGCGCCCTGGCGCGAATCCGGCGAACGGGTGGCGTTCGCTATCGCCGGTGGCGCGGCTTTCCACGCTGCGTTGAACCGAGAACCCTCCGCACCACGGCGTTTTGTACCGCAATCGGCCTTGCCTGCCGACCAGGCCTACGAGCAATTCATCTTTGATTCCGGCGACATCCCGACGCGCGACAACCTGCACGATTTTTTCAACGGCCTGTGCTGGCTTCGTTTTCCGCTGACCAAGGCCAGGCTCAACCAGTTGCAGGCCGCAGAGATTGCGGCTGCCGGTGTGGCTCCGCTGCGCGGACCAGTGCGCGATGCGCTCACGGTGTTCGACGAAAACGCGGCCTTGCTGTCGGCGCCCGAGCCGCTGTGGGACGCCTTGCTCGCCAAAGACTGGCGCAAGCTGTTCATCGACCTGCGCCCGCTGTGGCAGCAGGCACAACTGCTGCTGTTCGGCCATGCTTTGCTGGAGAAGCTGGTTTACCCACGAAAACCGGTCACGGCCCATGTGTACCGGGCGCAACCAGCTATGAATTCGATAGCGCAGCTCGACGCCTGGGTGGCGCAGGACATAAGCGCGGAAAAACTCGCCGGCAAGCCTTTTGCGCCGCTGCCGGTGCTCGGTGTGCCCGGCTGGTGGCCGGAAAACGAGAACTTTTCCTTTTATGATGACTCTCTTGTATTCCGCCCGCTGCAAGATTCCAGAATGACAAAAAACAGCGGTTGAGCTGCCGGCGCAACTTGATATGGGTCGGGAAGACCTCATATCCTGCGCGAGGCGGAGTTTTTTTACCGACCCCCACGGAGAATCCATGAAACGTATTTTGCTGTTTGTAATGACCAACCTTGCCGTTGTGGTGGTGCTGGGCATCGTCGCCAGCCTGCTGGGCGTCAACCAATACCTCACGCCGCAAGGCCTGAACCTGGGCATGCTGCTCGGTTTTGCCGCTGTCATCGGTTTTGGCGGTGCCATCATCTCGCTGCTGATCAGCAAACCCGTCGCCAAATGGAGCTCGGGCGTGCGTATCATCAACGAGCCAGCGAACGCTGATGAAGCGTGGATTGTCGAGACCGTGCGCAGGCTGGCCACCACCGCCGGCATCGGCATGCCCGAAGTCGGCATTTTCGAAGGCGCGCCGAATGCCTTCGCTACCGGCGCCTTCAAAAACTCCTCGCTGGTGGCCGTCTCCACCGGCCTGCTGCAAGGCATGACGCGTGAAGAGATCGAGGCCGTGCTGGGCCACGAGATTGCCCACGTGGCCAACGGCGACATGGTGACCATGACGCTGATCCAGGGTGTGATGAACACCTTTGTGGTGTTCCTGAGCCGCGTGATCGGTTATGCGGTCGACAGCTTTCTGCGCAGGGGCAGCGACAACAATTCCGGCCCCGGCATCGGGTATTGGATCAGCACCATCGTGCTGGACATCGTGCTCGGTTTTGCCGCCGCCATCGTGGTGGCCTGGTTCTCGCGCCACCGCGAGTTCCGCGCTGATGCCGGTGCCGCGCAGCTGATGGGCAGGAAGCAACCCATGATCAATGCGCTGGCCCGCCTGGGCGGCATGGTGCCCGGACAGTTGCCCAAGGCGGTCGAAGCCATGGGTATCACCGGGACCATGGGCAAGCTGTTTGCAACACATCCGCCGATTGAAGAGCGTATTGCTGCCCTGCAGAATGCGCAGCCCGGCCAGGTTTAAACGTTCTCGGTCAGAAAAAAGCCGCTGCAGCCGCAGCGGCTTTTTTTATGGCACGACGGTAGCCTTGGCGGCCTGGTCGGTGCGCACGCGTTCCAGCGTCGTCGCCACTTCGGCCGGGTTCATGCCGTACATGTCGGCAAACTCGGCTTCGGTTTTTCCGCTGGCCTCGAAGGCGCGCAGCAGCGCCTCGCGTTTGGCGGCCTGCACTGCCAACTCGGCCAGCGCGTGATCGACCAGCGCATTGGTCGCTTCGTCCTGCACCCGTACCAGCGCGGCATAGTCCTCGCGGCTCAGACCTGAGGCCTCGATGGCATGGATCAGCCGAAGCTGCAGGCGCGGGCGCAGGTCCTCGCGCGAGCGTGCCTGGCGCCGGCGAAAAATTTCAAGAATCGCGTGGTGCACATGTTCAGGTGCGACCGGCTCGACGGGATTGCCGTCGAGGTCATGTCGGGGCAGACCGGCGGCGACGCTTTCAAGATAAGGCGTGGAGCGCGCGTGCTGGCCCATGGCGATTTTGAGTTCGTCTTTTTTGAAGTCCTCGGGATGGCGCGCCAGCAGGTCCTGGAACACGCCGAGCTTGAGCGGCAGGAACTTCGCGCCGAACAACTTGGGGTAAAGCGTGAACAGGCGCTCGAGCACTGGGCTGGCCTGGCGCTGGCGTGGGGCGCGTGCCGGCGAGCGTTTATCGCTGGGTGCTGACTGATCGGTCGTGGCAGGGGAGGTGTCGGTCATGGGTTTCAGTTCAGAGGAAAGGGGGGAGATGGGTTCAGCGCGGCCTGAACATCTTGAACAGATTGTCGGGGGTAACGCTGAAGTAGTCGGCCGGGCCGCCCCCGCGCAGGATGGGCTGGGCCGCGGCCGTGTCATAAATGCCGTTTTTCAGCAGGTGGCGCGCGATGTGAACGCCCACCACCTCACCGAGCACCAGCCAGGTTGGCACCGGCACGCCGTCCACGCCCTGCAGTTGCAGCACCTGGGTCAGGCGGCATTCAAAGGACACCGGGCTTTCGGCGACACGGGGCACAGCGATACGGCGCGAGGCCACCGGAGTCAGGCCGGTTAACTCAAATTCATCGACCTCGGGTGGCACCGTCGCGCACGACAGGTTCATCTGCTCGGCCAGCGGGCGCGTCGCCAGGTTCCAGCCGAACTCGCGCGTTTGCTCGATGTTGCGCAGGCTGTCCTTGGCGCCAATGCTGGAAAAACCGATGATGGGCGGCGTGTAGTTGAAGGCGTTGAAAAAACTGTAGGGCGCCAGATTCAGCCGGTCCTGGGCATCCTGCGAGGAGATCCAGCCGATGGGGCGCGGCCCGACGATGGCGTTGAATGGGTCGTGTGGCAGGCCGTGACCGCTGGCCGGCTCGTAGAAGTGGATGTCGTCGTTCATATGCCTTTACCTGTCATGTTGAGCGCCACCGCCTCGGCGACCTCGATGCCATCGACACCAGCCGACAAAATGCCACCGGCGTAACTCGCGCCTTCGCCGGCGGGGTAAAGGCCCTTGACGTTGAGGCTCTGGAAGTTGTCGCCGCGCGTGATGCGCAGCGGTGACGAGGTGCGGGTCTCGACGCCGGTCAGCACCGCGTCGTGCATATCGAAGCCCTTGATTTTTTTGCCGAAGACCGGCAGCGCCTCGCGCATGGCCGTGATCGCGTAGCCGGGCAGGGCACCGACCAGATCAGTCATCAGCACGCCGGGTTTGTAGGAGGGCTCGACGCTGCCGAGCTGGGTCGAGGCCCGGCCCGCGACAAAATCGCCGACCAGCTGGCCCGGTGCCTCGTAAGTGCCGCCGCCGAGGGTGAAGGCATTCGATTCCAGTGCGCGCTGGAAGGCGACGCCGGCCAGCGGCCCGCCGGGATAGTCGGCCGGGGTGATGCCGACCACGATGCCAGCGTTGGCGTTGCGTTCGTTGCGCGAGTACTGGCTCATGCCGTTGGTGACGACACGGCCTTCCTCGGAGGTGGCCGCCACCACGGTGCCGCCGGGGCACATGCAAAAGCTGTAGACCGAGCGTCCATTTGCAGCATGGTGCACCAGCTTGTAGTCTGCCGCGCCCAGCAGCGGGTGGCCGGCATGTTGTCCCAGGCGCGCGCGGTCGATCAGGCCCTGCGGATGCTCGATGCGAAAGCCGACCGAGAACGGCTTGGCCTCCATGTAGACGCCGCGGGCGTGCAGCATGCCAAAGGTGTCGCGCGCGCTGTGGCCGGGTGCCAGCACCATGTGATGGGTAGACAGCTCGTAGCTGGTGCCGTCGTCCAGCTTCTGCACCGTCAGGCCTCTAAGCTGGCCTTCCTCGATCAGCACGTCGGACAGCCGTTGCTCGAAGCGAATTTCACCGCCCATGGCGATGATCTGCTCGCGCATGTTCTCCACCACCTTGACCAGCTTGAAGGTGCCGATGTGGGGCTTGCTGACCAGCAGGATTTCGTCGGGCGCGCCGGCTTTGACAAATTCGGTCATGACCTTGCGTCCCAGGAAACGCGGGTCCTTGATCTGGCTCCAGAGCTTGCCGTCGGAAAACGTCCCGGCGCCGCCTTCCCCGAACTGCACATTCGATTCGGGGTTCAGCACGCCTTTGCGCCACAGACCCCAGGTGTCTTTGGTACGTTCGCGCACTTTTTTTCCGCGCTCGAGCACGATCGGGTTCAGCCCCATCTGAGCCAGCAGCAACGCTGCAAAAATGCCGCAGGGCCCGAAACCGACGACGACCGGTCGCAGCGCGGGGGCCTGGCGGGCGGTGGTGACCAGGTGATAACTTTGATCGGGGGCGGGGCGGATGTGCGGGTGGTTGCTGAACTTGGCCAGCAGTTGCGCTTCCAGTTCGGCACTGGCCACCTCCACATCGGCGATGTAGACCAGCAGCAGCTTTTGTTTGCGCGCGTCGTAGCTGCGTTTGTAAACCGTGTGTTTGCGCAGTTCTGTGGGCTGTATGCCCAGGGTGCGCTGTATCAGCGTGGGCAGGGCATCTTCAGGGTGGTCAAGCGACAGCTTGAGTTCAGTCAGGCGGATCATGGGGGGCTCTCGGGATCTGTTTTTCGGATCTGGCGCTATTTTAAGCCTCAAAATGAGTTCTAGCCCATATCCCGCTTGCGTAATGTGCTACTGAATTCATAGCAAACTAAATGCCGGGATAATGGCGGGGTGAAGCACGCCAGACTGCCGCTGGTGCAAGGGTGGAAACACCGCACTGGAGGAAGGTCCGGACTGCGTAGGGCGGCGTAGCAGCTAACAGCTGTCCACCGTGAGGTGAGGATCAGAGCTACAGAGACGAGTCGCTTCAGGGCAACCTGAGGCGGGTGAAACGAGCAATCTCTACGCGCAGCAATACCAAGTAGGCACACGCAAAGCGACACGGCTTGCCGTTGCGTCATGACCGGGGCCCCCGGAGTGTGCGGGTAGGTAGCACCGAGCCGTCTGGCGACAGGCGGCCCAGATTAATGGCAGTCACAGGGCGGCAACCGGAAGGAAACCGCCCCGCACAAAATCCGGCCTATCGGCGGGCTTCACACTTTATTTAATTTGTATATACTGTAATCACAAAGGAGAAATCCCATGAGTACAGCCCTCAAATCGACGGTTTTGCCTACCCGCATTTTCAAGAGTGGCAACTCACTCGCGGTGCGCATTCCCAAAGACATGATGCCCGCTGAAGTGCCTGAAGATGCCGAGATCAAATACAGCGGTGGGGTATGGACGATCAGGCCGATCTACAAGCGCAAGTTGACCGGGCTGGCGGAGAAGTTTGGCGCGTTCTCACCGGGTTTCATGCGTCATGGGCGTGAGCCGCAAGACCAGGACGACTATGACTGGGGTCTGGCTGGGCTGCCCAAACAAGATAAGCCGGTGGATAAGGTCTAGCTGCCGTGCGCTACATGCTGGACACCAATATCTGCATCTACTTGCTCAAAGGGCAACCGCAAAGTCTGCTCACGCGCCTTGCGCAGCAGGATTTTGGCGACGTGGTCATGTCTTGTTTGTCCTTGGCTGAACTGCGGCGCGGTATTGGGCGGCAACCGGGAGACGCGCACCAGGCAGACGAAGCCGCATTACAGCTTTTGCTGCAAGACGTCGTGGCGCTCGACTTTGACGCGAGTGCGGCCCATGCGTTCGGCGTACTGGGCTCAAGCGCCACGCTAAAACGCGGCAAAGCCATTGACAACCTGATCGCTGCACACGCCATCAGTCAGCGCGCGACGTTGGTGACCAACAATGAGAAAGACTTCAAGGGCTACCCAGGCTTGCTGGTTGAAAACTGGGTGAGTCCAGCGACTTAGCGGGTCAAGTCAAGCGCCTCAATCCGCTCCACATGCGCCAGCAGTGATCTTTTGGCCACCGGCCAGATGCGCGGGTCCACGTCGTCATAAGCGGCGGCCACCCAATCGTCGATAGAGCCGTCAGGCTGAGCCTGCATCACGCCGACAATCTTGGCTTCGCGTTTCAGGCGGTGCGCCCTGAGCTGGGCGATCGCGGTTTTCGCTTCGCCGATCACATAGCCGTGCGCCGGCGCGATGAAGTCGATGCCATGTTCATCGCAGGCGGCGCTGAGGGTGTCGAGCGATTCCAAATAGGCATTCATATTGCCGTCGGGCGGGTCCACCACCGTTGTGCTGCCGTTGAGGATGTGGTCGCCGCTGAACAAAATGCCGTCTTCGACCAGCACCAGGCACAAGTGGTTGGCCGCATGGCCGGGGGTGTGTATGACCTGCAGGGTATGAGTCATTTCGGCCTCTAGCCCTTGTCCAGTAAGCGCAAGCAGCTCCTGATTTGATAGCGACTGGTCCGGCGTGAAATAGCTGGCCGCGCGTGCTGTCGGCGCCGACGGAAGGCCCAGAATGGGCGGCGGTGTGTTGCACAGCGCCTGCAGCGGCTTGGCGCCGGGCGAGTGGTCGGCGTGCGAGTGGGTACACACAATCATGCGGATGTCGCCGCCCGCCGCACGCCAAAGCCGCTGCAGGTGGTCCATGTCAGCCGGTCCCGGATCAATCACGATGTAGCCGGTGTTCGGGTCACCGACCAGGTAGCTGTTGGTGCCGGGGCCGGTCATCACGCCAGGGTTCGGCGCTGTGAGGCGCATGAGGTTTTTCAGCAGAGCCACCGGTTGCAAGGTCTGCCAGTCCAGCGTGTGCACCATCTGGCCATCGGGGCTGGTCAGCGCGAGTTCGCCATACGGCGCTTCATGCTCCATATAGCGCGCCTCGGCGCCTTCCAGAAAGCCGGCACGTGGGCAGGAGGTCCACAGCGGTTGCTCTGAAGCCGCGCAGGCCTGCAGCACGGCATCCACGGTCGCAAAGGGCTTGAGCCGCTGCAGGGTACGTATGGTCGGGAAGATGATGAAAAAGCCGCCGGCCTCATGCCGCGCCAGCGCGTCGGCCGGCCGCACCCAACAGGGCTCGAACTGCTCGGACTCGTCGGCGACCGGCTCCTGGTCCTGCGGCATGCGCGCAACCAGAAAAGGCACGTCGAAGCGGCGCGGCAGGTCGCGGTCGGTGATCCAGCGCGCCAGCACAAATACCTGGTCACCGGCCAACGTCAGGCCGCGCTCGCGGCATTGCGCGGCGAACGGCACCTTGCGGTCCAATGCTGCGATATCGGCAGTAGTCGCGTAGCTGCCATCGGCATGGCGGGCCAGCAGCACGCCGAGCTCTTCAAAACTTTCGCGGATGGCCGCAATCGCCTGCGTCAGGTGCAGATCGCTTTGCGTGATGCGGCGCGTGGACTGCGCGTACGCTGCGCTGTCGGCCGCATCGATGCCGCCACCGGGGAACACATAGGCACCCGGCGCAAAACTCGCAGTCATGGAGCGCCGTGTCATCAGCACCTCGATGCCTTGCGCGCTGTCGCGCAGCAACAGCACGGTGGCGGCAGGGCGGGTGGGCGCGGGCTCGCGCTGCGGGTACAGGAGTTGGGAAGGTCTGACCATAGGGTGATTTTGCGCGAAACCTGCGCGTCATTGTGTCAGCGGTATTCTGCTGTGTCAGGGGCCGACGATTCCAACCTTTGCCAGATATAGTATATTGAAGAATATAATGTCATATGCGAAATAACTTTTCTGTATTAAACGCGGACCCAAAAAAATGACCCCACACACTTTGATCAACCTCGATTCCATGCGCGCCGGCGCGCATGAGGCCTGTGCCTTGATGAAAGTGCTGTCCAACCCCGACCGCCTGATGCTGTTGTGCGAACTTGCAGACGGCGAGCGCAACGTGGGTGAGCTGGAGGAGGCGCTGGGCATCGTGCAGCCCACCTTGTCGCAGCAGCTTGCCGTGCTGCGGACCGAGGATCTGGTGAGCACCCGACGCGACGGGAAAAACATTTATTACCAGATCGCCAGCACAGAGGCGCTGGCTGTGATGCAGGTCCTGTACGCCCAATTCTGCGAACCGATCAAAGTCAAAAGGAGCCACAAATGACCATCGACTGGATCCACTTCACGCCCTGGACCTCGCTCGCGGGTGGCGTCCTGCTGGGCTTGGCCTCGGTGCTTTTCATCCTGCTCAACGGCCGGGTGTTGGGCATCAGCGGCATCCTGGGCGGGCTGATCAAGCCGCGTGCCGGCGATGCCGGTTGGCGCATCGCCTTCATCCTTGGCCTGCTGGCCGCACCTGCGGTGTGGACCTTGTTTGCCGCGCCGGTGGTGCCGCGCATTGAAGCCAGTTGGGCCCTTCTGATCGTCGCCGGGCTGCTGGTCGGCTGGGGCACGCGTTACGGCTCGGGTTGCACCAGCGGCCACGGCGTGTGCGGGCTGTCGCGCCTGTCGCCCCGCTCGCTGGTGGCAACGCTGGCCTTCATGGGCGCCGGCTTTGCCACTGTTCTGGTGCTGCGGCATCTGCTGACTTGAAAGGATTGATATGAATCGACTGACCGAATTTCTTGTGGGCCTGCTGTTCGGGCTGGGCCTGTTGCTCTCGGGCATGACCGACCCCGGTAAGGTGATAGGTTTCCTGGACATCTTCGGCACTTGGGACCCATCGCTTGCCCTGGTGATGGGAGGTGCCATCGCAGTGGGCTTGATTGGCTTCGCCGAAGCAAAAAAGCGCACCACGGCTTTCCTTGGTGAGACCATGCAACTGCCCGACAACCGCGATATCGACCAGCGGCTGCTTGTCGGCGCTCTTGTGTTTGGCACCGGCTGGGGGCTGGCCGGCTTTTGTCCCGCCCCGGCGCTGGTTTCTGCGGGGGCCGGACATGTGCAAGCCATGGTGTTTGTCATCGCCATGCTGGCCGGCATGGCAGTCCATGAATTGAGTGCGCAGCGGCCCCGCAGGGCCGAGGCTTAAAAGTAATCTGGATGGATGGAACCGCGCTCCTGACATCGGGATTAGGCCTGTTTATTGGCATGGTGCTGGCGCTCACTGGCGCCGGGGGCGCGATCATCGCTGTGCCACTGCTGGTGTTTGGCCTGCATCTGGGCTTGGCGCAGGCCGGCCCGGTGGGCTTGTTGGCTGTGGCACTGGCGGCGACGCTTGGTGCTGTGCTTGGCTGGCGGGAGGGCCTCTTGCGCTACAAGGCTGCGGCACTCATGGCCGGTGCCGGTCTGCTCACCAGCCCGTCGGGGCTGTGGCTGGCGCAGCGTATCCCCAATGCGCCTTTGACCGCGCTATTTGCGCTGGTGTTGGGGGTGGTGGCCTGGCGAATGTTCGCGCAGGCGTCGCGCGAGCTGCGCGGGGCTGTGAGCAAGCGAGCCTCCGCGCCGCCATGCCAGCTCAATCCTGCCTTGGGCAAGCTCCACTGGAACTGGTCCTGCGCGCGGTCGCTGCTGCTGGCGGGCGGTGCGGCCGGTTTTCTGTCGGGTCTGCTGGGTGTCGGCGGCGGTTTTGTGCTGGTCCCCACGTTGCTGGTCATGAGCAACCTGCCCATGAAAGCAGTGGTGGCTACGTCGATGGGCGTGCTGGCCCTGATCTCGGCGGGTGGCGTGCTCAACGCCAGTCTGACCGGGCAAATGGCTTGGGCCGTGGCCTTGCCGTTTGCCGCCGGTGCGCTTATAGGCTTGCTGGGTGGCCGATTGTTCGCACACCGCCTAGCCGGGCCGCGGTTGCAACAGGGCTTTGCCTTGTTGTCGGGCGCTGTTGCAGCGGGTCTGCTGATACGTGCTGCAGCTTGAACCATTGATCTAGCGCAAGCCGGCTCGCATTCAGGGTGCGAAACTGCCACATATCTTTGGAGATTGACATGAAACGCACTGGCAGACTTCTTGTTGGGTTGGTTATGGCTTGCGGTTTGGTGGCGACAGCCATTGCGCAAGTCCAGAAAGACTGGGTAGCGCCGGACATCACCAAGCTGGCGGACGACAAATACGGTCAGACGGTGCGCAAGGGCAAGGCGCTGATGGAAGAAACCTATAAGCACATCGGACCCGAGGTAAAAGATGTGGCCAAGCGTTACGCTGGCAACAATCTGGCCTGCGTGTCATGCCATATGGAAGCGGGCGGTCGCAAATTTGGCAATCCCTGGGTGGGAACTTTTGTGAGCTTTCCCCAATACCGTGGCCGCGAAGACGCCATTTCCACCACCGAAGAACGCATCAATGGCTGCATGGAGCGCAGCATGAACGGCAAGAAGCTGCCGCTTGACAGCGAAGAGATGAAGATGATGATGACTTACCTGCAGTTTCTTTCTACCGGCATTCCGGTGGGCACGAAACTTGAAGGCGGCGGGACGCTGAAGTTGAAGCCACTGAGCCGTCCGGCCGATCAGGTGGCGGGCAAGCAGGTTTACGCAGCAACCTGCGTCGCCTGCCACGGCGACAACGGCCAGGGTGTACGGCGCGGCAAGCCAGGCGATGCCAACGGCTACATGTTTCCCCCGCTTTGGGGTCCGGACAGTTACAACACCGGTGCCGGCATGGCCCGGGTAACGCTGGCTGCGGGCTTCATCAAGGGCAACATGCCCAATGGCATCACCCACATCAACACCGTACTGACCGACGAGCAGGCCTTCGACGTGGCCGCCTTCATGAACAGCCAGCCGCGCCCCGTCAAGGCCAATCTGCAAGCCGATTTTCCGGCGCGCAAGAACAAGCCGGTCGATGCCGCGTTTCCGCCCTACACGCCGGGCTTCTCGGCGGAGCAGCACAAATACGGCCCTTGGCAGCCGATCATGGAAGCGCGTGAAAAAGGCGTGTACCCGGCCAAGTAGACGAACGGTGTGGGAACTGAGTTGGCATTGCGGTCGGCATGAACCGCCCTGTAGCCCAATGAGCCGGGCCTGCGCCGTTTTTCATGTGTGAACTTGTTGCGATGTCGAGCCGGTGCCCGACGCAGCTGAATTTTTCGCTTGATGCGCTGGCTGCCCACAGCGGCGATACCAGCACGACGCGCGACGGCTGGGGGGTCGCGTTCTACCGGGGCCAGGATGCGGCACTGTTTCGGGAGCCTGTGGCGGCCAGCGACAGTCCGCTTGTCCGCTTTCTCCAGGCGCAGGGGCTGAGCACCACGCTGGCCATCTCGCACATCCGGCACGCCACGCGCGGCGCGCTCAATCTGTCCAATACCCAGCCCTTCCTGCGCGAGCTGGGCGGGCGCGTGCATGTGTTCGCGCACAACGGCCATCTTCCGGGCATCGACAGCGCCGCTGACATGGCGTTCGACCGTTATCGGCCGGTCGGAACGACCGACTCCGAACACGCCTTCTGCGCACTGCTGGAACGTCTTCTCGGACTGTGGAAAACTGCATCTGCTCCGCCCACGATTCAGGAACGGCGTCAGGTCATTGCAGGGTTCGCTGCCGACCTGTGCAAGCTCGGACCCGCCAACTTTCTCTATGCCGATAGCGAGCTTCTGTTCGCGCACGGAAATCGCCGGATCCAGGCCGCCACTGGCCGGATTGAACCCCCCGGCCTCTTCCTCATGTCGTGCCGGTGCCCTGACCCGCAACAACCGGTCCACGCCGACGGGGTGACGGTTGCGCCTGGTTTCCAGGAGATGGTGATGCTGGCCAGTGTTCCCTTGACGAGTGACGGCCAGACGTGGCGCCCGCTGGATGAAGGCGAACTGGTGACGGTGTCGGCAGGACGGGTGATCAACGGCACGGTGCCATGATCGACTGCTTGCGGTGCAGGCGCGGTCTCTGTCAGTGCTTGTGTTCCGCGCTACCTTCTTGGCCGCCTGCGCCCATGCCCGCGTGATGGCTACCGTGTTGTGGCAGCGTGATGCCTTTCTCCTTTGCGCGGTTTTCCATTTCGGCGCGGGTGGTCGCGGCCAGCGCCTGGCGCTCCTCGGGGGTCTTGGCGCTGCGCATCTTCCCGGCCAGCGCTTCACGCTCCTGCGGCGACATCAGTTGCTGCCCGCCCATGTGGAACCCGCCGTGCCGCCGTGCATCCCGCCCTGCATGCCCATGTGGCCCTTGCCATGCTCTTTGCCGTGGCCAGTCGAATCCGATCCGGCGAACGCGCTGGCGACGGCCAGGGCCAGGCCTACGGACAAAGCTGCCCCCACTGCGATATTGCGATACTGTTTCATGATTTTTCCTTGAAGTGAATGAAGTCAATCCACATCAAACCACCGTCGTCCGCCTGGCGTGTGTCGCCAAGGCGGTATTTTGTATCGCAGTCTTGCAGGCGCGCCTCACCGCTTACCTGAACGAGCGCACCAGCGTGCTGGCGGCCATGTCGCACGATCTGAAGACGCCGGTGACGCGCCTGCGGCTGCGCGCCGAGCTGCTCGGCGACCCGCAATTGCGGCTGAAGTTCACCCGAGACCTGGAGGAGATGGAAGCAATGGTCGCGGCAACGCTGGACTTCCTGCGCGGTTATGGCAGCGCCGAGGCCACGCAGCCGGTGGACATGACGGCGCTGCTGGAGAGCCTGCAATCCGACCTGTCGGAAGTGGGCAGCCAGGTTAGCATCGAAGGTCGGCCGCTTCGGCCCTACACCGGCCGCCCAGCGGCTTTGAAGCGCCGCCTGAGCAACTTGGTCGAGAACGCCGTGAAGTACGGACAGTCGGCATCGATCGAGGTGAACGACAACGCGGAGCGGCTGCAAATTTCGATCCGTGACCACGGCCCCGGCATTCCGGAGGCGGAGGTGAAACGGGTGTTCGAACCGTTCTACCGGCTGGAAGGTTCGCGCAGCCGCGATACCGGGGGGACCGGACTGGGCCTGACCATTGCCAAGAGCATCGCCGAGCTGCACGGTGGACGGCTGACGCTGGAGAACCGGGCCGCGGGCGGGCTCGACGCCCGGCTGACGCTGCCACGCTAGCGTGGAATTGCCCGAACTTCAAGAAAAATCAGGCTACAGCCCATACAGGATGGGCGCAAGTAGCTATGATTTAGATAGCGAAACAGACCTGAAACGAGTGCGCGTCCGAACGCGGATCGATGTTTCCCTAATGCGCATCCTAGGGCTTGGGCGCGTTCGGCCAGTCTTTGACCCTATCCGGAAAATCCGGGCGTGGCTGGTGGGCGAAGTACTCGGTATGTCTTCGCGCACCACGGCCATCTCCCGCGCAGTTGATCTGCGTCAAGCCGGCATCGCCCGACCCGGCCTAGACTGCCACCCCAACAGCATCAACCGGGGCGACGCATGGACTTGCTTGACTGGGCGCGCGGGCCCCTTCTATTTGCGGCGCTTTCAATTTTCGTGCTCGGCTTGGGATGGCGAATATATGCGTTGATGCGACTGCCTGCCGCGCATGCGGTGGCAGCGAATCCCTACTCAATTACAGCGGATATATCGGCTGACGTTGTCTGAGGAGTTTGGATTACATTGCCCGGATTCCCCCGGCCGCACGATAGTTTTTCGGTTTCACGCACCCCTTGTCCAAATAGTCCGATAGTTTCTTTGTTAATAAGGAAAATTCATGAAAAATTCACTGGCTATGGCTGTTGGTACGATGCTTCTGTTGGTCAGCGGCGTCTCTTTAGCTCAGAGCGGAAACATGATGAATGATGGCGCGTGGATGGGCGGATACGGCGGGATATGGATACCGATCCTGCTTGTTGGCGTGGTTGTCGGCGTCATCGTGATGCTCTTCAGGCGCAAGTAAACGGGTGGGCTGACCCGGTGACCGCGGTGTGGCCCTGGCCCGCAGCCCACTTGATTCAAGCAAGGTGGGTTGCGTGTTGATCGCGACAATCAGCCGGCCGAGACCGAAGGAGAGATTCATGCTCACGTACTCCAATCCTGCACGTCCGGTGATCGTGGCAGGCCGCAAGCATCGTCCGTGCGCCGTATCGCCTCCCAGTTCTGATCGTCACCTCACCCTAACCCTGGGTCAAACATGTCCCTCTTATTCGATTCGTCCCCTTGGCCCTTGCGCTTGCTTCGGCCAGCACTTTGATTGCCTGCACCACCGCCCTGGCGACGCAGATGGGCTCCGCACCGGCCAGCAGCATGGCTACCCCCGAGCGCATGGCCGCGATGGACGGTCAGATGAAGACCATGCGCGACATGCACACGAAGATGATGAACGCCAAGACACCCGAGGAACGCCAGGCGCTGATAAGAGAGCACATGAAAGCCATCAGGGCGGCATGGACATGATGAAGGGCATTTTCGGCATGTCCGGCATGGGCAACTCAAAAGGCATGCCGGCCGACATGGCCCAGCGTCAACCGATGATGACGCAAAACATGGCGATGATGCAGATGATGATGGACGTGATGCCGCAGCGTATGCTGTCGGCCTAGGGAAAACAATGAGAACAAATGCCATGATTCACCCCCAGCAAGCTGCCCCGGCGCTTTCGAAGTACGGTTTCCACTGCGTCCTGAAGGATTCGGACTTCGCGAGGGCAATTGCCGCGGTTACCGAGGCTCTTAAGGCCGAAGGCTTCGGCATCCTCACCGAGATCGATGTGCAGGCCACGATGAAGGCCAAGCTCAACCTCGACGTGCGGCCCTATCGAATCCTGGGCGCCTGCAACCCGCCTCTGGCCCATCGCGCGCTGACGGCCGAGCCCGACATCTGCCTGCTGCTGCCGTGCAATGTGGTCGTGCGTGAAGAAGCCGATGGTCGACTGGTGGTCGGCTTCATGGACCCGGTGGCAGTGATGGAAATGACCAGCAACCCCGAGGTCGGCAGCGTCGCGACCGAAGTTCGCTCGAAGCTCGATCAGGTGCGCACGGCGCTGGTGGACCAGGGCGTCGGTCGTCACGCTTGACGCCGGCGCGTGCGAACGCTCGGTCTGGCTCGTGGCCGATGGTCCTGGCATCACGGCGGCTGAACATTATTGATTGCCCGATTGACTCTAAATGGATGCCGATATGGACGTACTTATCATCGCGACGAAAGCCTGCACGCACCGTGTGAGCCTGGCACAGGAACTCGACGGCATGCAGATCGAACACCGCGTCTGTTTTGTAGAGGACTGTCCCGATCTTGTCCACAGGTTCGGCATCCGTCATTCGCCCAACCTGGTGGTGGACGATGAGCTCGTATTCCGAAACCAACCGACGCAAGTTGAGCTTCACGGCTACTTCGACACCAAGACGAAAACCAGTTCCCCGAAAGACAAACTTAACCCCAAGAAACCGACCATGAGCAATCACCTCGAACAAAGCGCCATCGACTGCCTGGAGGCCTGCAATGACTGCGCGACCGAGTGCGGCACCTGCTTTTCACGGATGGTCGGTAAGGACAGCACCAATGCCTGCCCGGCTTGCTGTATCGAGTGCGCGGCAGTCTGCCGCCTGTGCGCCGACGCGATCGCCCGCGACAGCCCGTACGTCAAGCAGATTTGCAAGCTGTGCGCGGACGTTTGCGGCTGGTGTGCGGAGCAATGCGACGCGCATGACATCGATCACTGCAAGCGCTGTGCCGAGGCTTGCCGTCGGTGCGCCAAGGCCTGCGGCAAGATGGCCGCTTGACCCGCAAGTCGCTGTAGAAAACACACAGACATGGAACAAATATGCCAAACCCTGACCTGACAGAACAGAACCCCATTTCCCGCATCTGGGACATCGTCGAAAAAGCGCGCGTGGGCATGCTGACAACGCAGTTCGGCGGTGGCTTGCGCGCCCGCCCGCTGCAAGCGCGGCCTGATCGCGGCGCCGGCATTATCTGGTTCATGACCGATGTGCGCGGCGCCAAGGACGACGAGATCGGCGCAGCCCACGATGTCGGGCTGGTATTCATCGATGAGCGTGATCGCGTCTATCTCTCGGTCACCGGTCGCGCCAGCGTGGTGCGCGACGCCGCCAAAACCAAAGAGGTCTGGACGGAGACCGACGACATCTGGTTGCCCGGCGGGCCCGACGATCCGAATGTGCGCCTGCTTCGCATGCAGCCGGTCACGGCTGAGTTGTGGGACGGGCCATCGAGCGCGGCGGTAGTCGTTTTCGAATTCGCCATCAAGCCATTGGCATGTTGAATTCCGCTGCGTTCACGCGTCTGTATTGTCGGCGACGCGTTGGCTCTGATCCGTCCGGCCGACGGCATCTCCCGCGCCATGTGTGAACTGCTAGCGCGCCGCGCGGCGTACCTGAACGTTGCGCTCGAGGCGCTGGCCAGCCACAGCGGCCCGACCGGCGGCACCCGCGATGGTTGGGGCGCGGCGTTCTACCACCCGGGGAGCGTTCGGTGCACGACGCGTGACATAGTTCCAGGCGATGCGAAAGTTGAACGCCAGGTGCAGCGCAACCAGCAGCACCGTGGTGTGGCCGAACAGGTAGTGCCAATCGAACGCCGGCAATTGCTGGTTCGCCACCTAGAAGATGCCCAGCCCCGCCGTCGTCGACACATAGCTGGTCAGCAGCAGGCTCGACCAGATGTTCAGCGCATGCCGCGAGGGCGCGCGCCGCCGCAGCAGGGCCTGCAGCGCGAGCAGTGTCACCGCGATGAGCAGGGGCAGTGCGACCCAAAGAAGTTTTCCCACGGTGCATCACCTCGTATCAATTCTTGACACCAGTTGTCGATCATCGATCATCGATCGTCGAATTGGCCGAAGCTTAAGAAGGGTTGCCAGGTTCATAAATCGATTCCCGTTAATTCAGTCCTAGCTTATATTAACGATAAGTGAGCGCGTGAAGGCCAATTGAACTTGATCATTCTCAGGCGTTGGCTACAGTGCAGCCAATGCCTAAGATCGATAATCGGGAATAAATATATGAGGAACAACCAATGCAAATCATGAACGAATGTGAACTCCCCCAGCGGCCTTACTGGCCGGCCTGGGCCTCAGGGCTGGCACTCGGGGTTGTGCTGCTGATGACTTTTGTCCTGACCGGGCATGGCTTGGGGGCGACGGGTTTCACGACGCGGCTGAGCGCCTGGCTGGGCGATGCCGTCGTGCCTGGCTGGACGCAGGCCAACGATTACCTGGGCCCCATGCTGGAAGGCGGCCCGGTGCTGTCATCCTGGATCACATGGCAGGTGCTGGGGGTGTTCATCGGCGCGCTGGTTTCTGCGGTTCTGGCCGGACGTGTGGCCTTGCGGATCGAGGGTGCCGGTTCTTCGGGGCGAAGCGGGCGTCTGTTCAAGGCACTGGCGGGCGGCATTCTCGCCGGTTTCGGTGCTCGCATTGCGGCGGGGTGCACCAGTGGGTTGGGCTTGTCCGGCTCGGCTGTGCTGGGGGTGGCAGGGTTTGTATTTCTTGGCGCATTTTTTGTGGCCGGTCTGATTGTTTCGCGCCTGACCGGTGGAGGTGTGAAATGAATGCGCTGATGGCCGCAAGCGGCCCCCTGGTGGGCGTGTTGCTTGGTTTTGGTTTTGGTTTTGTGCTGGAGCGTGCCGGTTTTGGAAGCGGCTGCAAGCTGACGGCGCAATTTCGCCTGACCGACTGGTCCGTGTTCAAGGTCATGTTCACCGCCATTGTTTTTGCGGCGGTCGGCATTTACGTGCTCGAGCTGGCTGGTTGGGTTGAGGCTGCTTCCATCTATGTTCCGGCTCCCTACCTGTGGGCCGTTGCAGCGGGTGGCGCATTGATCGGGGCGGGTTTCGCCGTGGGCGGCTACTGCCCGGGCACCTCGGCTGTGGGGGTGATGACGGGCCGGATCGATGCCCTGGTGTTTTTTGGGGGGATTCTGATCGGCACGTTTGCCTTTGCCAGCCTGTTTCCATGGCTGGACCCGCTCACCACCGCTGGTGAGTTGACCAAGGGCGATCGTTTGCCGGAGGCGCTGGGGGTTCCGGAATGGCTGGTGCTGGCGGTTCTGGTGGCTGCTGCGGTCGGCGTATTTTTTCTCGGTGGCTGGTTTGAGCGCCGGGCGCGGCAACGCGGCGCGGCCTGATCCCACGTCACGCCATTGTTTTTTCCAAGGAGTTTGATGATGAAAAGTTCTCGCGCCAATCTGGGCTCGCTGGTGTCGGCCCTGGCCATGACCCTGCTGACCGTGCCGGTGGCTCCGGCTGCACTGGCGGCGGCCGACGCGCCTGCCAAGGCGGCTTCCGCTCCTTGTGCCGGTGCCAATCCCTGTGCCGCCAAAAAGCGCGCCAGCAAGGCAGGCAACCCCTGCGCCGGCAATCCCTGTGCCGCCACGCGCCGGCGTGCCAACAAGGATGATGCCAACCCGTGCGCAGGCGCCAGCCGCAGGAAAAGCGGCGATAACCCCTGCGCTGGAAAAACCAGGTAATCGGGACGCGCATGGCCGACGGGGACACCAGACAAGACGCGGCCCGCTCTGCGTTGGCACGCCAACTGGCTCTGGCCCGCCGGGGGCGTTCCATCCTGCACCCTTTCATTGGGCGTGCCCGGCGCTTTGAAGCCTGGCGGCATTTCCCTGCAAGCGATGCGGTGGATGTCACCGAGCGCTGGCAGTTTTACTACCATGCCCATGACGACAGCCAGCCGGGCGGTGCACGTCATCCCCAGGAGCACGGGCATATTCACCTGTTCCGACGCGATCAACAAGGGCGACTTTCGCATCTGGCGGGTCTGTCACTGGATGCCCGTGGCACGCCCTTGAGCTGGTTTGCCACCAACCAGTGGGTGACGGGCGAGCGCTGGATGGCTGCGCGCCAGTTGGTGCAAGGACTGAACGATCTGCAGCTGCGTCTGCGCGGACCGTTGGCCGGCGTGGCGCTTTGGCTGGCCGACATGGTGCGGATTTATGCCGCCCCCTTGCGCGACATGCTGCAGGCCCGTGATGCGGGCCTTGTCAGGCATTGCGGGCAGCATCAGGTTAGCCGCAAGGCGGCCCGGGATGACCGGCAGATCGCCGTATGGAGTTCGTTTCCCATTCGCTGGCCGCAGGATGCAGTCGAGCTGCAAGGCCAGGTTTCAAGTCAACACAACTGAAGGAGATCAAGATGAAAACGCAAATTCGTTACATGGCGGGCGTTGCCCTGCTCGGGCTGGCCCCATGGAGCTGGGCCCTGCAGGTGCCCGGCCCGGTGGTCGATGGCGAGTGGCTGGCCAAAAACAAGGCGGAAGTCACGGTGCTCGACGTGCGTCCGAGCCAGAAGTCCTTCACGGTCACACCGCAGTTCGAGACCGACAAGAAGACCGGCAAGAAATTCCTGGTTGAACTCGGTGGCCACATTGCCGATGCTACGCCGGTGGACAACAAGAAAGTACGCGTTGATCGCATGATAGGCGGCAACAAGGTCAGTGCCATGATCCCGGAGCGTGCCGATTTCGAGAAGCTGGCGCGCCACTGGGGCGTGCAGGCCGGCCGGCCCATCGTCATCGTCGCGGCCGGCATGGAGCCGGTGGACTTCAACGACGCCGCGCGCCTGTACTGGCAGTTCAAGGTCTACGGTGAAGACAACGTGGCCATCGTCAATGGCGGCACCGCAGCCTGGCTGTCCGAAGGCCGCGAGGTCAGCGTGGCGCCGGCCAAGGTCAGCGAGGGCAACTGGGCAGCAAAGGCTGATCGCACGGCCGAACTCATGGCCAGTTCCGACGATGTCGAAAAAGCCATGAACACCAAGTCGGCGCAACTGGTCGATGCGCGCAATGCCTCCATGT
>Ga0308009_10000734_pt1 | contig 21994 bp, 19 predicted proteins | sample Neamet127_FD_203134 | JGI IMG/M metagenome (GOLD analysis project Ga0308009, IMG submission 203134) | Marine microbial communities from water near the shore, Antarctic Ocean - #127 | ecosystem: Environmental > Aquatic > Marine > Unclassified | place: Southern Ocean | collected 2014-07-24
TGCAGAAAAAAAATTATTGGCAATTACAAATTATGAGAATGTTCAGTTAATAAACAAATGTGAAGTAATTGGAGCTAGTCACCCTGTCCCAGATAAAAATGGAATAAAAGCAAGTCAAAAAGTTATCAGTATATTACAGAATGCATCTCTTGAAGATACTCTAATTATATTAATAAGTGGAGGATCTTCAGCGTTATTACCAGCGCCAGTTAATGGCTTAAGGCTGCAAGATAAAGTTGAAATCAATCAATTGTTATTGAATTCAGATCTAAGTATTTCAGAAATAAATTTAATTCGCCAGACAATGTCCGTATTAAAAGGTGGCGGCTTCACAACTATTGCAAACCCTGTTCCCATTCATTCTTTCATTCTTTCAGATGTTATTGGAGATGATCTAAAAGTAATAGGAAGTGGCCCAACAGTAAGTCCAATTGGCAATATCCAACAATCATATAAGTTACTGATCAAGAAAAACCTTTATTCAAAACTTTCTTTTAAACTTCAAAATTACTTTAGATCAGAAAATCAAAAATTGTTTAAACCTAATATTTTAAGTAAAAATATATTAATTGGTAACAACAAACAGAGCGTTGAAGCGATGGCAAAAATGGCAAATGCAGAAGTAATCTCTTATCCAATTATTGGAAATGTCCAAACTGCAACTAAAACAATTTTCAAGGAAATAAGCGCACGGCGTGAAAAAAAATACGTAGCATTGGCTTTTGGTGGAGAAACAACTGTGGAAGTTTTAGGAAACGGCATAGGCGGTCGAAACCAAGAACTAGCATTACGGATTGCTGATAAATTGCACAGTGAAAATTTAAGAGGTAGATGGTGCTTTCTTAGTGGAGGCACGGATGGCCAAGATGGACCAACAAAAGCAGCTGGTGGTATCGTGGATCAAGATACAATATTGCGGCTAAATTATAATAACATATGTATTAAGAATTATTTGGATAATAATGATAGTAATAATGCCCTTAAAGTAGCAGAGGACCTTTTAATAACAGGAAGTACTGGAACAAATGTGGCTGATTTACAATTATTTTTATGGGAGAACACATAAAAATTAAGACTACCTAAATGAAGCTGAGCATTAAAAACTTGAATTATTTCAAAATATATGGTGACTTTATCTCCATATTGAAGTCCAAAATTGTTATATGTATTAAAATTAAAGGAGAAGAGTCATATGGTTGAATCATTTAATGGATGGATATTTTTAATAATATATTTGTTAAACTGGGCAGGTGGTGCAATGTATGCTTACCAAACAGTTTTCAATACTGTTCCTTGGTTAAACAAATATGGCATCCATGAATCAGGTGTTTTACCAACTAGAGTTTTAGGTACTTTTGTTAGTGCTGGAACCCTATTGGGTCTGTATATTCTATTTACTGGTCCAGAAGGGACTTGGCCATTTTTTGTATTTAACTTCCTTCAGGCACTGATTTTTGTTGTAGTTGGTTACACGACAGTAACAAATTCAAACGCAGCTAAATTAGAAGGTGTTAATTACACAGCAGAAGCATATATTGCGCCAGCTGTATTTACTGTTTTAAATGGTGTCTTGATTTATGGTCTTGGTGATAAAATCTGGTAAGTAAAAATTAAACTGAATCTCTCAGCAAAATATTAATACTGTTGAGAGATTATATTAATTTTTATAAGCGTCTTCGGCAACGAGGTACGCCTTGTAAGCCCGACATTCGACCCCAAGACACCCCACCTATTGGTTCCAAACACACCAATATAAAATTAAAAACTCATTCCCACTTTGTTTTATAAGGTAATTTCTAAATACACACGCACAGTTACAACAACTTTGTCTTTAAAATTTTTAAAGACTAACATAGCTTAAGGCAATATTGTTAGATGGAGATACAAATGCGTCACGGTGGCCAAATTTTAATTGACCAATTGAAAATACAAGGTGTGGATAGAGTTTTTTGCATTCCTGGAGAAAGTTACTTACCTGCTCTGGATGGCCTTTACGAAAGTGGGATTCAGACAATTGTAGGTCGTCAAGAAGGTGGTGTGGCAATGATGGCAGAAGCTTCAGGAAAACTAACTGGAAGGCCTGGAATTGCGTTTGTAACACGAGGTCCTGGAGCAACTAACGCATCAGCAGGTGTTCATATTGCATTTCAAGACAGCACCCCAATGATACTATTTGTTGGCCAAATTGATAGTTCACAACGTGATCGAGAAGCATTTCAAGAAGTTGACTATAAAAAAATGTTCTCACCATTGGCCAAATGGGTTGCTGAAATTGATAGTATCGAACGCATCCCTGAATATATTTCACGCGCTTTTAGTGTTGCCTTATCAGGGAGGCCTGGCCCAGTTGTCATCTCTCTACCTGAAGATACTTTATTTGCTAAGGCAAACGTAGCTGATGCCCCGACAGTAAAACTTCCAAAACAAATGGTATCAGATCAAGACGTGGTAGACACAATCAACAAATTAAAAGACGCAACAAATCCTTTCATCATAGTGGGTGGAAGTGGGTGGTCATCAGAAGCCGCCAAAAATCTTGGGAAGTTTGCTGAATCATTAGGAATCCCCGTTGGGACATCGTTTAGATGTCAGGATTATTTAGATAACCGTCATCCAAACTATGTTGGCGATGTTGGTATTGCAATAAATCCATATTTACTCACACGCATAAAAATGGCCGACTGTATCCTTGTTTTAAATGCGCGTTTGGGCGAAATGACGACAGGTGGCTATACTATGTTTGATATTCCTAAAACAAAACCATTCCTTATCCACATTCATCCAGATCCAAATGAACTTGGCAGTGTTTATCAGCCTGATATTGGTCTTGTATGTAATAGTGCAGAATTCGTCAAAAAAGCCGTAAGTCTTTCTAAAGAATATCAGAATAAATCACCCACTAAAGAACGCGCTTCTTACAAAGACTGGCAAAAACCATTAACAACGCCTGGTAAGGTAAAAATGGAAGTTATAATTAAGAAACTATCAAATACCTTACCAGAAGAAACAATTATAACGAATGGTGCTGGAAATTATAATGGCTGGCTTCATCGATATTTCACATATAAGGGTTGGCGAACACAAATAGGCTCCACGAGTGGTTCAATGGGATATGGTTTGCCTGCGGCAGTAGCTGCAAAAATACAATATCCCAATAAAGAGGTTATTTGCCTCTCTGGTGATGGCTGCTTTCAAATGACTATGCAAGAATTTGGAACTGCCTGCCAATATGGCTTAAATATAATTGTTATCATTTCAAATAATTCAGTTTACGGAACAATTAAAATGCATCAAGAAAGAGAATTTCCAGGCCGCCCTTCTGGAACAACTATGGTTAATCCAAATTTTGCTGAGTTGGCAAAATCTTATGGTGGGTATGGAGAAGTTGTATTCTCAACAGATCAATTTTCTGACGCATTAGAACGAGCGCGCCAATCAAATAGACCAGCAATTCTTGATCTAAGAACAGATCCAAAAGCCATAAACCCCCAAACATTAGAAGCAATGTAACCTAACTGCCAATATCTAACTTCAATCTAGCGGTTGCGCATTTTCAACTAGTTTCACAAAAAAACTTGCTCCAATTGGAGAGAGCTCATCATTAAAATCATACTCTGGATTATGCAGGGCCGCACTATCTCCTTGGCCAATATTTAAATAAGCGCCTGGTCGTTCCTCCAACATATAAGCAAAATCCTCAGCAGCCATAATTGGTGGCGCTTCTCCATCTATATTAGCATTTCCTGATATTTCAGAAGCCACCTTTAACGCAAATGCAGTTTGCTTAGGATGATTAACAGTTGGTGGGTAACCATACTCATATTCCAAATCAACTTTTGCACCAAACGCCTGTGCAGTGCCATCACAAATTTCTTTTAATCTTTTGACCACGAGAGCCTGTGCATCCTTTTTCAGTGTCCTTACAGTTCCATTAATAAACGCTTCACCCGGAACAATGTTATTAATAGTTCCAGTGTGAATTTGAGTTATTGAAATAACTACCGAGTCAAGTGCAGATAAGTTTCTAGAAGAAATTGTTTGAATACTTTGCGCTATTTGAACAGCCACAATAACAGGATCAATAGTTTCTTCTGGGTTGGCCCCATGCCCTCCCTGCCCTGTAATCCAAATAGAAAAACTATCAGCTGCTGCCAAAACTGGTCCAGGATTTGTTGAAAAGAAACCAAGCGGTGACCCAGGTGAGTTATGTATCCCATATACTTGACGAATATCAAAGTTATCCATCACACCCTCTTTGCACATAACCTCTCCACCTCCACCACCTTCTTCAGCAGGTTGAAATATAAGAGCAACACGACCACTAAAGTTTCTCGTTTCTGAAAGATATCGGGCAGCGCCTAATAACATTGTTGTGTGACCATCATGTCCGCATGCATGCATTTGGCCATCAACAGTCGATTTATACTCGTGATCTTTAATCTCCTGCAATGGCAGTGCGTCCATATCAGCTCTCAATCCAATAGTTGGACCTGAATTTTTTCCATTAATAATTGCTACAACTCCACTTTCAGCAATTTTTTCATGAATTTCATCTACACCAAATTCTTTTAACTTTTTTACAACAAAAGCCGCAGTTTTGTGACAATCAAAGTTCAACTCTGGATTTCGGTGAATATGCTGACGCCATTCCTTCATTTCATCGTGATAGTCAGCAATCCTATTTATTATGGGCATATCATAAATCCTTAATTTATTGTTTATTCTTAGTTTTCTTATGTGGTGGATATCTTTTTGTTTCCATGGCTACGAGCCAATCCATGTGATTTCTAACAAATTCGTTTGAAGCGTCTCGTGGAGGATTATAGTCCCACGAGTGGAGTATTCCTGCCTCCATTGCAGCGTGAATACCTCGCCTCTGCTTTTGAGTTGCTATAACATTTCTTCGAATAGCTTCGCTGTCCCATCTAGATTTAATTTCATTTTTAAATGATTGCGCTATATCTTTGTATTCTGCATCCTCAACCAAATTTTTCAATTCATCTGGATCATTGATTAAATTATAAAGTTGAGGTGGGTCTACGTCACAATGTATATATTTGTACTCACCTCGTCTAATCATAAACATAGGATGAGATGCGCACTCTGCGCAATATTCTGCAATTGCCTCACCGTCTTCTTGGCTTTCGCCTTTTGCAAGAGCCCATAATGATCGACCATCTATTGGCATAGCCATTTCAGGTTTTTCTTTATTTGCCATATCTAAAATAGTAGGTAACAAATCAACCAAAGAGCATGGATTATCACATTGCCCTTGCTCTACTCCAGGGCCAGAAATTATTAAAGGTACTCGAGCAGAATGTTCGAACATATTCATTTTATACCATAGCCCACGTTCACCTAGCATGTCCCCATGATCAGATGTTACAATGATGATAGTATTATCAATTTGACCACTTTCTTCTAAGGCCTGTAAAATAACTCCAACATTCTCATCAAAATAGGAACAATTTGCAAAATAAGCATGCCGAGCATTTCTAACCTCATCATCTGTAACCTTTATTATATCAGCCTGAATTCCATGTCTTAGCCGTTCTGAATGTGGATCAAGCGTAGCTGGTATACTAGGCATTTCAATTTCATCATGATTATAAAGATTCCAATGCTCCGGTCTTGCTAAATATGGATCATGAGGATGGATTAGACTAACGACCATACAAAACGGATTTATATCTTCCATCGCATATTCAAATATTCTTCGACGCGCGTAAAAAGTCGTTTCCTCATCATACTCGTACTGGTAAGTTGTATTGGTTATCCCAGCCTCTCTGACACTCTCCATATTATGATACCATTTATCTATGCGTTCATCGGGGGCTTCCCAATCTGGTGTCCAGGCATGATCAGCCGGATATATGTCAGTAGTTAACCTTTCTTCGAAACCATGTAGTTGATCTGGTCCAACAAAATGCATTTTTCCAGACAAACAAGTTCTATAACCCATTAATCTCAAGTAGTGCGCAAAAGTCGGAATAGTTGCAGGAAATTCTGAAGCGTTATCATAAGCTGCGATGCTTGTAATATGTTGACCTGACATAAAGCTAAATCGGGAAGGAGCACATAATGGCGCATTACAATAGGCTGCATCAAAACGCATGCCACGCGCAGCTAATTTATCCATATGGGGTGTTTTAACACAAGTGTTTCCGTAAGCAGAAGTGAATTGTGGTGCAAGCTGGTCTGCCATTATGATCACTATGTTCGGAGAGCTCACTAGTACACCTCAATTTTTGTTATGACAGTTTAACTTTGATTGAAATGGTTTTGCGGGTCAATGACTTTAGAGAGGTCAATAATATGCCTTAGTTATCTTAAGAAAATTCTAAATTAATCTGTGTTACTGATAATTAAATTATCTTTTTGTTTTAATAAGATGTTTTTTATATTTATAGTTTAAAATCATTCTAATGTACTTGACCTTGGTTCAACTGGTTTCTAAAATAAGTGAATTCTAGGTGTATGCCTAAACTTGCATTCAAAAAAAACGGTAAAATAATATATAAGATCGGAGCCAATAATGACTAGCGAAAGTAAATGCCCAGTAATGGGTGGATCTCAAAAACACACAGCAGTAGGAACCACAGCTAATCAGCGTTGGTGGCCAAATCAGCTAAATCTTAAAATTCTTCATCAGAACTCTTCTTTGGCAGATCCGATGGACAGTAATTTCAATTACGCAGAAGAATTTAAAAGTTTGGATCTAAATGCAGTCAAAAAAGATATCGTTGATTTGATGACTAACTCTCAAGATTGGTGGCCAGCGGATTATGGCCATTATGGTCCATTTTTTGTTAGAATGGCATGGCACAGCGCTGGAACCTATCGGATTGGAGATGGACGTGGTGGAGCAGGCGCCGGAACGTTAAGGTTTGCTCCCTTAAATAGTTGGCCTGATAATGTAAACTTAGATAAGGCTCGGATGCTTCTTTGGCCAATTAAGCAAAAATATGGTCGTAAATTATCTTGGGCAGATTTAATGATTTTGACAGGAAACTGTGCTATTGAGTCAATGGGTCTAGAGACATTTGGTTTTGCAGGCGGTCGTGAAGATGTTTGGGAACCAGCCGAGGATATTTATTGGGGATCAGAAGGAGAATGGCTTGCTGACGAAAGATATAGTGGTGACAGAGAATTAGAAAACCCTCTAGGAGCCGTTCAAATGGGTTTGATTTACGTAAATCCAGAAGGTCCTAATGGAAACCCAGATCCTCTCGCTTCAGCACATGATATTCGCGAGACGTTTGGCCGAATGGCGATGAATGACGAGGAAACTGTTGCGCTGATTGCAGGTGGACATACTTTTGGTAAAGCACATGGTGCAGCAGACCCTGACAAATACGTTGGGCCAGAGCCAGAGGGAGCCACTTTGGCCGAACAAGCTACAGGTTGGAAGAATACATATGAAAGTGGTAAAGGATTACATACAATTAGTAGTGGCCTTGAAGGCGCTTGGACTACAAATCCTATAAAATGGGATAATAACTACTTTGAAAATCTGTTTGGCTACGAATGGGAGCAAACCAAAAGCCCAGCTGGAGCAACACAGTGGACACCAAAAGAAACATCTGCCTCTGGTACTGTACCGGACGCACATGACTCATCAAAAAAGCATGCGCCAGTAATGTTCACATCTGACTTAGCTTTAAGAATGGATCCAATATATGAACCTATTTCAAGACGGTTTTATGAAAACCCTGATGAGTTGTCTGTAGCTTTTGCAAAAGCTTGGTTTAAACTAACGCATAGAGATATGGGACCGTATGTAAGAGGTTTAGGATCATTAGTTCCATCAGAAGCACAGCTATGGCAAGATCCAATTCCAAGCGTTAATCACGAATTGGTTAATGAAGATGACGTTGCTGAATTAAAAGAAGTAATTCTCAAATCCAACTTATCAATTTCGCAATTAGTGCAAACTGCATGGGCATCAGCGGCCACCTATCGTGGAACTGACAAAAGAGGCGGAGCAAACGGCGCACGTATTCGTTTAGAACCTCAAAAGAATTGGGCTGTTAATAATCCTGGAGAGTTAAGCAAAGCTCTGAATACATTGGAAGAAATTCAAAAAACATTTAATAATAAGCAATCAAATGGGAAATTAATATCTTTATCAGATGTAATAGTACTTGGCGGTTGTGCCGCGGTTGAAGTAGCAGCGAGTAAGGCTGGTCATGATTTAGGAGTACCGTTTGCACCTGGTAGAACAGATGCATTACAAGAACAAACTGACATTGAGTCATTTGCCGTTCTTGAACCAAAAGCGGACGGCTTTCGTAATTATGTTGAACATGGGCAGCAACGAAGCACTGCAGAGCTTTTAATTGATAAAGCTCAAATGCTAAATTTAACAGCACCTGAGATGACAGTGCTTATTGGCGGAATGAGAGTTTTGGATGCTAATATTTCAAACTCTAAGCATGGTGTATTCACGAAGAGGTCAGAAACATTAAGTAATGACTTTTTTGTAAATCTTATTGATATGTCTACCGAATGGAAAAAATCCAGTGATTCAGATGAGGTGTTTGAAGGATATGATCGATCCTCTGGAGAATTGAAATGGACTGGTACTTCTGTGGACCTTGCGTTGGGTTCAAACTCTCAGCTTCGAGCAATTTCTGAGGTTTACGCCTCTGATGATGGCAAACAAGCATTTGCTAAGGACTTTATCAATGCATGGTCAAAAGTAATGAATAATGATCGTTTTGATCTAAAATAAATAAGTAGTAAAAAATGTTCTTTAAATAACTTATTGGTAGGTGAGAAAATAACATCCCTTACCTACCAATAAAATATCAATTTTAAATTAATTCTTTACCTAACTCTGATAAAAGTGATGGTTGTCTAATATCATCTTCACGATTTAAATCACGAAGTTTGGTCGGGTAATCTCCAGTAAAACAATGATCCGTATAAAAGGGATTTTTGGGATCGCGCCCACCCTCATGCCCCATTGCTTTATACAAACCATCAACAGTTAAAAAAGCTAAACTATCTACACCAATAAAGTCTCGCATCTCTTCCATCGAGTTATTGGCAGCTAACAACTGTTCTTTAACTGGTGTATCTATTCCATAATAATCTGGAAATTTTATCGGTGGCGAAGCTATTCGCATATGTACCTCTGTTGCCCCAGCGTCTCGCATCATTCGAACTATCTTTATAGAAGTTGTTCCCCGAACAATTGAATCATCTATTAAAACAACCCTTTTACCAGCAACTAAAATCCGATTTGCATTATGTTTTAACTTTACTGAAAGTTCGCGGATTGATTGTAGAGGTTCAATAAATGTTCTTCCAACATAATGGTTTCTTATAATGCCCAACTCGAATGGGATACCTGAAGCTTCAGCATATCCTAGTGCTGCAGGCACACCACTATCTGGAACTGGAATAACTAGATCTACATCTATTGGAGTTTCAATCGCAAGTTGTCGACCAAATGCCTTTCGACATTCATAAACACTTAAGCCCCCAACAGAACTGTCTGGGCGCGAAAAATATATGTATTCAAAAACACACGGGCGAGGCCTCATTGGTGGAAATGGTTTAATACTTTCAATACCAGAATTGGTGATAACAACCATTTCTCCATTTTCCACCTCACGGATAAAGGTAGCACCAATTATATCAAATGCACATGTTTCAGATGCTAATATATAATGTCCATCAAGCTCACCAATAACAAGAGGTCTAATACCAAGAGGATCCCGCACTCCAATTAATTTTTTATTTGTTAGAGCAACTAGAGCATAAGCACCTTCTATCTGAAATAATGCATCAATAAATCTAGATATTGTATTACCTTTTTTTGACCTAGCAACGAGCTGTAAAATCGCTTCAGTATCAGAAGTCGATTGAAATATTGAGCCAGCTTTTACAAGGTCTTCTCTTAAGCTCAGGCCATTGGTTAAATTTCCATTATGAGCAATGGCAAACCCTCCAACTGCCAGATCTGCAAACAAAGGTTGAACATTTCTAAGGACTGTTCCACCAGTTGTTGAATATCTAACATGTCCAATTGCTGAGCTTCCAGGTAATCGGTTAAGAACACTTACCTTAGTAAAATTCTCACTTACAAGGCCCATTCTTCGTTCTGCATGAAAGTGAATATCATCATAACTAACAATTCCTGCAGATTCTTGACCTCTATGCTGCAGCGCATGAAGCCCAAGTGCTGTCAATGCAGCAGCGTCAGGATGACCATAAATTCCAAATACACCACATTCCTCCCGAAGCCGGTCGTCATAATAATCTTGTTCGGTCATTGAAACCCTTTCAAGACAAGTGTGATTCTCTCGTCTTGGTTATAAAGCTTTAAATTTAGGTTTGGCCAGATATAACATTACGTTCGTAAATATGTTTTAAAGTTTAAAGGTTCTTGGAAATCTATTAAATATTTTAGATTTATTGGCCTAAGATAATTTTTAATTATCCGTTTATTCAAAAGAAGTAATTACTCTCAATCTACTTAAAGTATCGTTGGCCAATTTTTGGGTCAAATCAGCTGCTCCCATAGATTCACCTAAGCCTGCAGATTGTCCAGACCATAATGATGAAAAATCAGGTCTACCCTCAGCTTCTGCTGCCGCCTTAAGGGGTGCTAAGGCACTACCTGCATTTGGAAATGATGTTGGGAAATCAGACATAGGCCCAACTTCCTGCATTATTCTATTCATTATACTTCGCGCTGGACGGCCAGAAAAAAGATTAGTAACAGCAGTACTATTATCCTTTGCCATTTTTAAACTTAGAAGATGCATTTCGCTCACAAGGGCTTCTGGTGTGAATAAGTACGGAGTGCCAATCTGTACGCCAGCGGCGCCTAAAGCAAAAGCTGCAGCAATTCCACGGCCATCAGCAATTCCACCAGCTGCGATGACTGGTATCGACACTGCATCAACAACCTGAGGCACTAGGGCCAGAGTTCCAACTTGAGTATTGATATCATTTGAGAGAAACATAGCCCTATGACCCCCCGCCTCATAGCCTTGAGCAATGATAGCATCACAACCCCTTTCTTCGAGCCAACATGCTTCCTCAACTGTCGTAGCAGAACTTAATACTTTACTGCCAGCCGCCTTTACACGATTTAATAAATTTAGTTCAGGCAAACCAAAATGAAAACTAACAACTTCTGGACAAACTTTTTCTACAAATGCACAGGCAGCTTCATCGAATGGTTCCCGATTAACTTTTGGAACACTAACATTAGTATTAAGCTCAAATTCTGAATAATAAGCAGACAAACGTGCCGACCACTTCTTATCCATTTCTAAATTGACTTCGGGTCGCTCATGAACAAAAAAATTTACGTTAATTGGTTCTTTAGTTTGCTGTCGAATGAGATCCATTTCAGAATACATTTTCTCAATATCTAACATTGCGCAGGGCAAAGAACCTAATGCTCCAGCCTTACATATCTCTATTACTAATGCTGATCCATTCGCCCCCGCCATTGGCGCTTGAACTATAGGGATTTCAATATTCAATAAATCTGTAAGTCTACGATCGGGCCACATAGTACTTTCTCCTAATAATCAAATTGTTGTTAACCAATAACATAATGTCTCTAAAAATTTTAAATTCGTAAGTCTTAAATTTAAATACTTCAAATGGACGATTAATTTTATATTTCTTGAATAATGTAGTTAACCTAAAAAAGAAATAAAGTCTTGGAAAATGCTTGTTCATTTAATAGCCGTATTAATTGCCTTAGCTATCTCTTGTTTTGCAATGAAGAAACGCTACTTACCAAGGATAGATAAACCTAGAGGTTATCATGAAACATAGTAATAATATTACTCGCCGCAAATGGCTCTTCTCTTTAGTTGGCCTATTGGCAACCACAATTACAAGACCACTCTTTGCTCAAAATAATTTTCATTATATTCCAACGCAATATATAGCAACTCTTGCTTTTCCTGATGCAAAATTTGGTACTGGCGCAGAGAAATGGGGCCTATGGAAGGTAGATCCAGGCCCTATTGGCGTTTGGCTTAGGTTTTATCAACTTCTTCAAAAAGCTGGTAATATTGCGCCTTCTGGTTGGCGTTTTGACATCGATGATTGGTGGTTAGATGAAAATGGATTAATTATGAAAGCGCCTGATTTCCCAATACCAGCTGGAAAATATTATGTAACCAATGGAGAAGAAAATATTTCTTTACTGTCTATAGAAAATCCAGACATAGATGGCAAACAGGCGTGGTCACTATCTGATGGTAAAACTATTTCTGATGTAACTCATGGCCCATGTCGCTCAGCTCGATACACCCCAAAAGGTAAATCTGGAACTTGCTCGCCAAAAAATGCTAACCGCCTGGCCTTCCCACTTAAACCAGGTGAAGCGCCCCCATATGTCGATGGCTGTGAACGTAACAACTATGCGGTACTCATTGTCTTTGCAGTCCCCAAAAAAAGTTAATGACTTATAAAATACTTTACGAGTTATTTAAAAATCTTGGAATTAACCTACTTGCTCTTCAAATTTATTTTACAAAAGCCAGTTGGGAAGACCAGAAAATACGTTCCCAGTTACGGCAACTTTAGCACAATCCTCTAAACTTCCAAAACGAACATCACGGCCAGTTAAACCTTTTCCATAATGTGCATACTTTCCAGAATTTGTCATCAATACCAATGCATCTTTAGGAAAAATTGGCTCTGTTATCGAACACCAACATATATCAGGAATTACTTGCACTCCAGATTTTTTGAGCTGATCAGTAACACCTTCAGCAGTCATTTCAGCAAGAGTTTTCCGCCCAACTGTTACAATCGTCCTTGTGGTAGCAATACAAACTTTTTCATCTAATAAATCAGCAAATGTTCGACACTCCGCCAAAGAGGCATGTGGACTACCTATTGCAACGAGATCAATCTGATCATCTCCAAAATTAAATTTCTGCCAAAGACTTATTAGATCAGTTTTAGTAATATTTAGGCGTTTAGCCTGAGGAGAAATTGGAAGGTGACCTTCAGGCGTGTGTCCTCGTATGTGCAGCATGGGAGCCCCTGAAGTCGTGCCAAAAGCAGCACAAAGTGCTTTTAGGTCGTCTTGCGTTGGAGAAAGTGCTTCAAGACCTGTTAATACTGGAATACCACTTGGAGACTTAGCTCCTGCCAACCATCCTAACATTGGCCAAAACGCATCATCAAAAAAAGTAGGAAGAGTTACGCAAATCTCGCATGTAGGAATACGGTTTTCAGCTAGATAAACGCCAGTATTGGGTGCTCGGCCTGTAATCGCTATAAACAAATCAAGATAATCTGGATGTTTTTGGGTACGTGCACCGAGCACTGAATTTGCAAAAATTACAGCATTAGATTCTGACCATCCAATTGCTTCATCCTTAATAGGCACATCGTCAAGCAAATAGGGTGCACAGGTGAAAGTTGGACGTGCGCCCATGTTCACATATGCATCTGCAAGTCGGCTGGCCTTTTTACCAAAACTTGGTACGAGCCCTTGTGATTGCCAGTTTTCTCTATCCACAGATATCGCATTAATTGTAGTAGGAATGGAGGTTCTTGCTCCCATATCGTGCATCTTCTCTGCAAAATCAAGATTAGCATCGTGGGCCAAAATACAGCCATCAATATGAGCACGTGACACATCTATCAAATCTTTGGCATCTTGCGCAGCAGCCATTACACAAATAACCTCCATAGCTATTTTCCGCGCCAATCCATCATGACCAGCAAGCATATTTTTATCAGATTTATTCTGCTGAACAATATCTGTATTTGGAAGCGATAGTGGGATAGATTGATCTAAGAACTGCAAGGTATCATATCCAATTTTGGCTTCTGTCGCTCTAGACAATGCATCATAAACCTCCAGAGAAAGCCTAAGAATTGCTACAGGCGAATTGAAAAGCTTTGCTGCTATAATAGCACCAAGGGTTAGAATTTCCTCAGTTTCCCGAAAGATAAGCGCTGCAGGTGCAAAGCCATTTCGGGCCAATTGCAGTAGGACACCGCTGCCACTGCACGATCCTCGAGAGCTTGGCATCAAGACAATTCTGCCAGCTAAAGCTTCACCATGATTGGGATGATGTGTGTCAATAATAACTCCAGTATCAGGATCAACCCCACCCCAAAAGCTAAGACCTTCTGTACAGGTAAATACTTGCCCTTTGACTTTATTTTTCACAAATAAGGTGGCTTTTGTTGTCATATTCATAGATTTATCACCTAAATCAAAAAAAGGCGATTCAAACATTATTACCAAAAGAGCTATATCTGAGGAAATATGATTTGAATGGAATTAATAATGTTTGTTTTAATTCGCAAGCAGAATGCACAAAGGACTCGACATAACAAAAATTATCAGAGGTAATACTGATATATTAAAAGTGATAGGAAATTCCTTATGCATTACGCTCCAATTCGTGCAATAACACAGAATGAAATTGATACATTCGAAAGTGATGGTGTCGTTTGTCTCCGACAGTTTTTTGATAAAAATACTGTAGAGCTCCTGCAAGAAATGGCTGAAAAAAATATTCTAAATCCAAGCCCAATGGCAATAGATGCATCACAAGAGGGGACTGGACGATTTTTTGGAGATACTTTTGTTTGGGCGCATCATGCACCACTTAAAGAATTTATATGGAATTCACCTGCTGCTGATATGGCAAAGGAAGTGCTTAAATCATCCAAAGTAAATGTAATTTTTGACCAATTCTTAATAAAAGATCCGGGCACAACAACCCCTACCCTTTGGCATCATGACCAAACATATTGGCCAGTAGCTGGTGATCAAGTCGCCACTATGTGGATAGCACTTGATCCAGTTACTAATGCCACTGGAGCAGTAGAATATATCAAAGGATCTCACAAATGGGGTCAACGATTTAAAGCTGTATCGTTCAAAGATAAAGACATGTACAAAGAAGACTTACCTGAAGTTCCTGATATCGCGGCCAATCGAGACCAGTATGACTTTGTACAATACGAGATGGAAGCTGGCGATTGCACTATTCACCACGGACTGACCCTGCACGGAGCGCCTGGTAATTCTAGCCTTACACAAAAGCGCCGTGCGTATATTATTCGTTGGGCAGGCGATGACGTAACCTATGATCCACGTCCCAACCTACAACCAATGCTGCGTGATCCAGGTATTAATTCGGGTGATCCATTGGATTGTGACCTATTTCCCGTTGTTAGAGTCGCATGAGAATTTAAGTAATGTAGCAGGTCTAGCAAAGATCTCCCTGGAATGTAGCCAAGGAGTGCCAAACTAGCATAAATCACTCTAGTCCAGAGATGTGGCACCTGTTTCCATACGGATAATTTTACCTTCTTTTAGGGTTGCAACGCCCATAACTGCTTCCCTGGTATTATCAGGATATGACATAAAATCATGTGTAACCATAATATCGTCATTTTCGTAGATACAGCGAGAAGAATCCTGAACAAAATTTTCGTTAGCCAGCATACCTTCGACCATAGACGCCCATTCTCTTTTGGTGAATTCACTCCCTGATTTGTGAAAAACAAAAATAGCGTCTTCATGCAGCAACTCTAAGTACGCATTAACATCTCTATCAGACATTGTTTTTTGTATTTTATCGTAAATAGCCATTAATTTATCCTTTTTTTTGTTAATAATTACCTTTAAATCTGTAATTTATTAGGTAGTTGTGAATGCCTCATCACTCATAACGGAGATAACAGTACTTTCTAAAATAGCAACCACTGCTGCTCTTTTTACCTTAAGACCCGCCGTATCACATAAGTCGCTAAAACAGCTGAAATACCTGTCAAAACACCACCCCATATCATATCTACTATTACAACATTAACAGACCATCCTTTCAGGGCAGCCATGTTGGTCAAATTATATGTACCATAGGCAACAACACCAAGAACAAGTCCATTGAATAGAATGGATCTTAGGGAACCATTATCTAATTTTGGCACGATAACTAAAATCGTAACTCCCAAGGGATAAATTAAGTAAAATAATATAGCTGGCAATATTAAAGGGGTTTCTCTCAAAAGATCACCAATATGTGGGGAATAAAAATAATTAACCGATTGTGACAACCAAATAATATCAATAAATAAAAAAATCGCCGTCATAATCAAAAATGATATTAATGTTACTTTCATTTAATAATAGTCCCCAATACAATATAATTGCTTTGCCATTATCCCAATCAATAAGCAAATAATATTTTTTTTGCAGATGACAAACAATTACTTTTAACATCAAAACTATTTGGCAAACTACGTAGGGTTTGTTTCTAAGGAAAGAGACTCAATCATCTTATCACGCATCACAAATTTCTGAGGCTTGCCAGTTATTGTCATAGGTAATTCAGCCACAATTCTAAGATACCGTGGTATTTTGAAGTGAGCAATCTGTCCTTGGCAGAACTGTTTTAAAGCCTCTTGGGTCACATCTCCACCTGCAACCGGAACAACCCATGCACATACCTCTTCACCCAACTTATCATTTGGTATCCCAAATACCTGCACCTCAAGAATTTGAGGGTGGGAAAATAGAAATTCTTCAACCTCACGCGGATAGATATTTTCACCACCACGGATGATCATATCTTTCACCCGACCTGTGATCGTGCAAAACCCTGCGTCATCAAATACGGCAAGGTCACCAGTATGCATCCAACCATCGTGGATTGTATTATTGGTACGTTCAATATCGTTCCAATAACCTTTCATTACAGAATAACCACGTGTGCAAAGCTCACCCTGCTTACCTACTGGAATAATTTGACCTACTTCATCTACTATCTTAACTTCTAAATGGGGATGCACACGACCAACAGTTTCGCAGCGCTTGTCGATAGGATCATCGACAAAGCTTTGAAAAGAAACAGGTGCAGTTTCAGTCATACCATAGCAGATGGTCACTTCGCTCATATTCATTTTTTGATTTACTTTTTTCATCACCTCAACCGGGCACGTTGCGCCTGCCATCACCCCTGTGCGCATGGTAGATAGATCCCTTGGTATCTGATCAAGCTCCTGCAGCATCGCGACAAACATTGTGGGCACACCATAAAGCGCCGTGCATTTTTCTTTTGCTAATACGTCCAGTGTTTCCTTGGCATCAAATGCTTCGCCAGGAAAGATCATAGCCGCGCCTTTACTAACTGCGCCTAGAACCCCCATTACCATGCCAAAACAGTGGTAAAGTGGCACAGGGATCGCTAAACGATCGATTTCTGTTAGCTTAATTCTTTCTGTTACTAGGCGGGCGTTATTGACGATATTGTAATGTGACAGGGTTGCCCCTTTTGGTTGTCCTGTTGTCCCAGAAGTAAATTGTATGTTGATCGCATCATCAGGCTGTAACTTACTGTCGATTTCAGAAAGCCGCTGTTGCTGGGCTGTACCGCCAAGCACCGTAATATCTTCAAACGACCATAATCCATCATAGCTGTCCACATTATCCATTACAATAACATGCCTCAGTTGTGGTAGCTTGGCCGAACGCAGCTTGCCTTGGCTACAAGTATCAATTTCAGGAGCCAATGTACGTATCATTTTAAGGTAATCAGAGCTTTTAAAACTTTGAGCTAAGACTAAAGCTTTGCAGCCAACCATATTCAAAGAGTATTCCAACTCAGTAAGGCGATATGCAGGATTGATATTTACAAGCACCACACCAATACGGGCGGTTGCAAATTGTGTCAGCACCCATTCCAAACGATTTGGTGACCAAATACCAAGGCGGTCGCCTTTATCCAACCCAAGAGCCAATAAACCTGTTGCTAAGGCATCAACAGCCTGGTCGAGCTCATAATAGCTTAGCCTATGATTTGGAAAAATTAATGCCTCTCTTGATCCATATCGTGAGACTGCATCGTGTAATAATTTTGGTATAGTCGAATTAGAAAGTGGTGAGTCTGTTGGTCCCTTTATATATGATTTTCCATCTTTGGGAATTAGGTCACCCTGGAGGTTTAGGGGTGAAGTATGATCATTGCTCATGATTTATCCTTTAAGAGGTGTTGGAAAAAAATCTAGTATAACCAGAGTGGCTTTTTTGCCCTCTTATTTAGTTTTAATTATCGTTTTGGCGTCCGTAACTTCGCATTAGGTAGTATTTTTTTCGGTAGAAAAATGAATTAGCTGCCAACAAACAGGTATTAACTGTAATGTTAACACAGTTCATTTAATCTACAACATTAATACTAAAGGAACAAAACCCCGGGTGCTAGGCACTTGGTCTGCTCGGGTCTTTTGTTCTGCGTCTTGCCTGTTTTGGTTTAGCTAATTAAACCCTAAAGCCATCAAATCCAATATTTTGGAGATTTGAACATAAATCTAATAGCACCATCAAAAATCTAGTGTTCAATCTACAACCAAGTTGTTAGAATAAAGCTATAATGAGGAAACTATAGAAGTGTACTGCGCTGATTTGAGGTTAAAGAATACTTTGCCCCACCGCGTCCGACACGGGGATAATGTCTCGGCTTTGCGCCAAATAGTTGATTGTCTAAAAAATTGTAATGAAGAACCTGAACGCAAAATATTGTAAAGCCTGTTTACGGAAGCTCTATTGAAAATTCATTTAGCAATTAGGTCAAAGTGTTGTTGTAGAGAAACTGTCATACGACTTCCTGTATGAGCGCCGTTGGAGAAATACCCATGATTGCCAGCTTACCAATGTACACACGTCCTGAATTAAACGATACCATTGCACATTTTTGGTATCTCATTCGCAAAAACCTAACTGAAAAAGGTATCAACGCACCAGAAAACCTGTCCCAGGATGCAGAAAACACGAGTAGCTGGCTGAACCCAAATTTAGTTTTAAGTCAAACCTGCGGCATGCCATATCGCAATAATTTGCACGGTAAAGTTCATCTGGTTGGCACCTTGGATTATAACTTGATTGACTGTCCACCAGGTCATTATTTTAGTGCAATCGTGGTACGAAAAAATGACTTACGCCTTACTTTAAAAAACTACGCCAAAGCAACATTTGCTTATAATATGGAAACCTCCCAATCTGGATTTGCAGCGCCTTTAAATCATGCAATAATCCAAGGAGTCAGCTTTCCCAACAGAGTAGAAACTCTTGGGCATTTAAAATCTGCAGAAATGGTCGCAAACGGGCAAGCTGATATTGCAGCAATTGACGCTGTGACATGGATGCTGATTGAGCGACATGAGGCGTTTGCATCAAAGCTCCGTGTATTGGAGAGAACAACACCTAACACGCCAGCACTACCTCTTATAACCTCACTAACATTTAATCCAAATCAGATCTTTGACGCCGTTAAGAAAGCCATTCAGGAATTGCCATGGAATATGCGTGATGCAATGCTACTGAAAGGGATAGTCAAAATCTCAGCTTCAAATTATCTAAATGTCCCAAACCCAAAATAAGCTTTAGAGAAAATCAGAACACTCTCAGTCAATTTGAGTATTGGATTGATCTTGCAAAAGCTAACCATGAATTCAAAGTAAGCCTTTAAGTTAATCCTGCAGCGTACATTTAGTCTGGTGAATAAAATTAAAAAACTATCTATTTTCAAGAAAATGGTAAGCTCCAAGAATAGTCTTGACCAACCCATCAAAAAAGCCTGGTACACTGACATCTACAAGACCAGCAGGTGGATGCTCTTCATCAGTAATAATATCTTCGTTTGACTTCACAACAAAAAGAGAGTTTGGAACATTTAGTAACTCCCGATAACTAGCGCCTTTTCCGTGCTTCAGCACATTGATTGCCAGATAATATTGGTAGACCTTGTCGGCGAGGTCAGTTTGTTGAGATTCTAGTAATAATGATTTCAATTTTCGTGAAAACGGACCTCGTTTAAAATGGTGTTGCATCCGTGCTTCAAAAAGAGAGAAAATATCAACAGCCTCCAATTCAAGCAAAACAGTAGCGGCGCGAAGTTCTTCAACTTGGGCATCGGATCCATTTTGCCCCTCCATAAGTTTCAAAATATCCAAAATACGACCTTCTGAGATCTTTGCATTTGCCTGCGCCACTGTAATCAGCTCAAGTACGCCCTGTGAAGTTTCCATCATTCATTCTCCTTAAAGTACCACCTCCCTTAAAGCTAAGCAGCTAAGAATGATAGTGGCGCAAAGTTTAAATCATTAAGCAAAAAACTCTTATATAAACTTCTACTGCGCTATCAAAAAAAAAGCCAATAAATTTGGGACAGAAAACACGCCGTAAGTGTCAGATGCACAGTATCCAACCAAGAATTCATAGGTTTTCGCACTTGTTACTCAGAGCATACATATAATCTTTAAAGACAACTGGAGCTTTCCACGAATTAGCCTGAAAGATAAGGAGGATGCTTGTTTATTTTAACTCTGCTTAGTTGGTAACCTTACAATTTATCCAGAGTGCTTTCGGCAGCTTCTAAAGCTCCTTCAATATAACCACCAAACTGAGTGGCGACTTCGGTCCCTGCAAAATAAAGTTTTTTATCCCATAATCCAATTATTTCAGCAGGCATGCCATATTTAGGATGTGAATAAAGAGGTTTTTTATCAGCTTCGATAGACGTATATGAATCAAAGGCCCAGTCTTTAATATATATCTTTAATGGGTTTTTAGCTTCTGCACCAAAGAGGTGGCCTAGCTGGGAGAGCACATTATGTTCTAATAATTGCTTGTCTAGACGCCCTTGGGGTGGAACACCCACAAACCCAGAGAGTGCATAAGGGCCACCTGTTTCGGGAGAGGCGTCATGTATTTCAACCATAGGACCAACCCGGCTCATTGCATCCCCAGATAATCCATCTTCACGCCAAAATGGTTTATCGTAAACGGCTAATGCTTTAGCCTGTCCAGCCATCCACGTTGCAACATTGTTCATCGAATGGATTGCCATCAATGGTAATGTAGGGAGAAAATTAATCTGGGTGGCCACCCGTGGTGGCAGGGCCAAAATAACCTGTTCAGCAACAATTTCTTCCCCATTAACTAGGCTTGCTGTTATACCTTTATCGGTTTTTACCAAGGCGGTAACTTTAGCATTCAAGCGTTTTTTGGTTTTTGGTACTAAGTCTGAAAGAGTTTTGATGAGCTCAGCTAACCCACCTTTTAGACGCCATGCGCCTTCCATTGAAGAAATACCATGCTCACGCTCAACCTGCCCAGTTGAATCTTCAAAAATCAAACTCCCTTTGGAAAATTGATCAAACTTTTCAAGACCAAAACGGTCGATTAGAGATAAGATGCGAGGTTGTCCGGGCCAAAACCATGCAGGTCCCATATCAAAATATCCAAGCCCGTGATATTCGGTCTTAATACGTCCACCAAATCGGTTACGCGCTTCAACAAGCATATAGTCATGACCTTGTGTCTCTAATGCCTCTGAGATGGCTAAGCCAGATAAGCCGCCGCCTACAATCAAAGTTTGCACACTAGAAACTTTCTTATAGCTGATATCTACCAAACTCATAAAACTAGGTTAAAGTGACTTATATAGTGAAAGAGTAGGCATTATATAACTACTTACTTTCAGCAAATATTGTTTTAGCAGATGCACTACTTTTAAAACTAAATGAGAATATGAATAGGAGTAATAATTTTACCAAATGTAATATATCCAATTAAATTCAACATCGGGCCTTTTGCACGGTCCAGTTATCACCTTAACACGCTTACCAATATGTTCCATCCAATTTGCAAAATCACCACCCTGCTCGCTTGATAAAGTGGGGTTATTTTGGTCTTTTTTCCTACCTTTAGCTGTAATATAAACACCAATATCTGTCTCTATTTCGAACATTTCTGCTCGCCAATTTGGTTTATTACCTTTGGTATATTTATTGCCTAATTGTGTTGTAACACTCTTAATTAACACTTCCTCAGCCACTGGAAATGGTCCTCCTCTATAAATGTCCTGCCTGCTGCAAATCTGTTTCGCATTTTTAACTTCTTCAGAGTTTTCATCAAAATAAGGCATTTTCTCTCCATAACTTAATAATATTATTTAGTGGATTTATCAGCCACCGAACT
>Ga0308009_10000735_pt1 | contig 21990 bp, 19 predicted proteins | sample Neamet127_FD_203134 | JGI IMG/M metagenome (GOLD analysis project Ga0308009, IMG submission 203134) | Marine microbial communities from water near the shore, Antarctic Ocean - #127 | ecosystem: Environmental > Aquatic > Marine > Unclassified | place: Southern Ocean | collected 2014-07-24
GCGGATTCAAACAAGGTCAATGCCGTGGTGGAAGGAATGTTGCGACGCACAGCATCTCCTGAATGTCAGGTTTCGGAATTCGTTTTAAGCACAGGTCTGTGACAAATCATGGTTTGCGCGGACGACCTGCGCAACGTATGCTCGGGAGTACCGTAAAAATTATTGTTCGCCTGAGTTGCGATTTTCGCACACAGAGCCTCTTCACCCCCTCTTTGGAGACCTTCATGAGCACTTCCACCAAAAAAGCCAGCTTCCACTGGGCCGACCCGCTGCTGCTGGACCAGCAGCTGAGCGACGACGAACGCATGGTGCGCGAATCGGCAGCCGCCTACTGCCAGGACAAACTCGCGCCGCGCGTGCTCGAAGCCTTTCGCCATGAAAAAACCGACACCGCGATTTTTCGCGAGATGGGCGCGCTCGGCCTGCTGGGCGCCACCATCCCTGAAGCCTACGGCGGCGCCGGCCTGAACTACGTCTGTTACGGCCTGGTGGCGCGCGAGGTCGAACGGGTTGATTCCGGCTACCGCTCAATGATGAGTGTGCAGTCCTCGCTGGTGATGGTTCCGATCAACGAGTTCGGCAATGAAGCGACCAAACAGAAATACCTGCCCAAACTCGCCAGCGGCGAATGGATTGGCTGCTTCGGCCTGACCGAACCGAACCACGGCTCGGACCCGGCCGGCATGCTGACGCGCGCGCGCAAAGTGGCCGGCGGTTATTCGCTGACCGGCAACAAGATGTGGATCACCAACAGCCCGATCGCCGACGTGTTTGTGGTCTGGGCCAAGGACGACGAAGGTGCGATTCGCGGCTTTGTGCTCGACAAGGGCAGCAAGGGCCTGAGCACACCGGCCATCCACAGCAAGGTCGGCCTGCGCGCCTCGGTCACCGGCGAGATTGTGATGGACGAGGTGTTCTGCCCTGAAGAAAATGCGTTTCCCGAAGTGCGCGGCCTCAAAGGCCCGTTCACCTGCCTGAACTCGGCCCGTTACGGCATCGCCTGGGGCGCAATGGGTGCGGCCGAGGATTGCTTTGACAAGGCGCGCCAGTACACGATGGACCGCAAACAGTTCGGTCGGCCGCTGGCAGCCAACCAGCTGATCCAGAAAAAACTCGCCGACATGCAGACCGAAATCGCGCTCGGCCTGCAGGGCTGTCTGCGCCTGGGCCGCATGAAGGACGAAGGCACGGCCGCGATCGAGATCACCTCCATCATGAAGCGCAACTCCTGCGGCAAGGCGCTGGACATTGCACGCATGGCGCGTGACATGCTGGGCGGCAACGGCATCAGCGACGAGTTTGGCGTGGCGCGGCATTTGGTCAACCTGGAAGTGGTCAACACCTACGAAGGCACCCACGACGTGCATGCGCTGATTCTGGGCCGCGGCATCACCGGCATCTCGGCGTTTTCCTGAAGTCATGAGCGCAGCCAATGTGCGCCCGCCGCCGCTGACCGGTGTGCGGGTGCTGGACCTGTCGCGCGTGCTCGCCGGCCCCTGGGCCGGGCAGTTGCTGGCCGACCTGGGCGCCGATGTGGTCAAGGTCGAAAAGCCCGGCTCCGGTGACGACACGCGCGCCTGGGGCCCGCCCTACCTGAAGGACGCCTCGGGCCGCGACACCACGGAAGCGACCTACTTCCTGTGCGCCAACCGTAACAAGCGTTCGGTCGCCATTGACATCGCGACACCTGAAGGCCAGGCGCAGGTGCGTGCACTGGCTGGGCAGGCCGACGTGTTGCTGGAAAATTTCAAGGTCGGCGGGCTCAAGCGTTACGGCCTGGACTACGCCAGCCTGAAGGAAAGCAACCCGCGCCTGGTCTACTGCTCGATCACCGGTTTCGGCCAGACCGGGCCGTATGCGGCGCGCGCCGGTTACGACTTTTTGATCCAGGGCATGGGCGGGCTCATGAGTGTGACCGGCCAACCCGACGGTGAACCCGGCGCCGGGCCGCAAAAAGTCGGCGTGGCGCTGACCGACATCATGACGGGGCTGTACGCGACGATTGCCGTGCAGGCAGCGCTGGCCGAACGCGCGACCTCCGGCCTGGGACAACACATCGACCTGGCACTGCTGGACGTGCAGATCGCCTGCCTGGCCAACCAGGCCTCCAACTACCTGGCCGGCGGCCTGGTGCCGCGCCGCATGGGCAACGCCCACCCAAACATCGTGCCCTACCAGGCTTTCCCCACGGCCGATGGCGACATCATCCTGGCGGTTGGCAACGACGGCCAGTTCGCCAAGTTCTGCGCTGTGGCCGGCCGGCCCGAGTGGTCAGCCGACCCCCGTTTCGCAAGCAACGCGCAGCGTGTGGCGAATCGCGCCGTGCTGGTGCCCTTGCTGCGCCAGGCGACAGTGATGCGAACCTCCTCCGACTGGATAAACGCGCTGGAGGCGGCCGGTGTGCCCTGCGGGCCGATCAACCACATCGACGAGGTGTTTGCCGACCCGCAGGTGATTGCGCGTGGACTGCAAATGACGCTGCCGCACCCACTGGCCGGCCAGGTACCGTTGGTGGCCAATCCGATCTGCCTGTCCGGCTCACCAGTGGCCTACCAGCGCCCGCCGCCGCTGCTGGGCGAACACACGGCCGAGGTGCTGGCGCAATGGTTGGGCGTGCAAGCTGCCGCCTGATCGCCCGCATCACAGGATGCAGATTTTTAAGCAAAAAGTGCCTCCAGCCCATGACTGGCGGGCGTAAGCAGCTATTTATTTGATAGCATCTGAGCGCAACCGAGATACCGTGGCCGGCAGGTCTTCCCACGCTGCCCGCCCCGGCGCATACCGACTGCGCATGTAAGCCGCCAGTTCGGCGGTTTGCGCATCACTGAGGCTGTGGCGAAACGCCGGCATGAAGCCAATCTGTACCGACGCTGGTTCGCGAATGCCGTCCAGGATCACGCGCACCAGGTTGTCGGGCCGCGCGCTGTGCAACTTACTGTTGAGCGCCAGCGGCACATTGGCGCCCAACAGGGTCGGGCCGTCGCCGTCGTGGTGGCAGGAGGCGCAGGCGCCGCTGAACAGGCGCTGGCCGGGGCCTGGCAAAGCCAGGGTTGTTTGCTGCGCTGCCAGCACCGTCTGGCTGGCGCGCAAAACACTTTCGGGCTCGGCCAGCGGCTGGTTGTACGACGCCAGATAAGAAGCCATGGCACGGATGTCCGCATCTGGCAGCGCCGTCAATTCTTTCACCACCGGGGCCATCGGCCCGGCGGCGATACCATGCTGCGGCGAATGGCCGGTGCGCAGGTAACTGTAGAGTTGCTCTGCAGTCCATGGCACCGGCGCGCGCGACAGCGCCGTCAGCGCGGGCGCCTCCCAGCCGTCCACCATCGCGCCGCTCAAAAAGGCCTTGCCGCCGCGTTCGGCGCCGAAAGCATTGCGCGGCGTGTGGCAGGCGCCGCAGTGGCCGAGCCCGTTGACCAGGTAGGCGCCGCGGTTCCATTCGACGGTTTGCGTGACATCCGGCTGGTAAGGCGCGGCATCGTGAAAGAGTGCGTTCCAGCCGGCCATCAATGGCCGCACGCTGAACGGAAAAGCCAGTTGCGTGGCGAGCGTTTCCGAACGGACCGGGGGCTGGGCCATCAGGTAGGCATACAGCGCGGTCAGATCCTCGTCGCTGGTTTTGGCAAAGGCGGTGTAGGGAAAGGCTGGGTACAAATGGTGGCCGTCGCGCGAGATGCCATCACGCATGGCGCGCTGGAAAGCGCTGAAGGACCACAGGCCGATGCCGGTTTGCGCATCGGGGGTTATGTTGGTGCTCACCACCTTGCCGAAGGGCGTGTCCATGGCCAGGCCGCCCGCATTGGCAACGCCGCCCGGCACCGTGTGGCAGACCACGCAGTCGCCGGCGGCGGCAAGCTGGCGGCCGCGTTCTATGGTGGCTGCGGTGTAGATGGTCGCGCTGCTGGCTGCCACTGGCGCGATGGCCGGGCGCCAGCCGAGCAGCGCGGCCGCGATACCGAACACGCTGGCCAGCACGGCGCCGCCACGCGCCCAGGCTTTGCGGTTTCGCGGCCAGACCGCCGTAGCGGGCAAGGGGCTGACGGCGGGTTCAGGGACCGTCTGCAAACGCGGCGCTTCGCTGTCCGGCGACGGATTGAGCGCCGCGCGAATCACCTCGGGCGTAAAGGGCGGCTGGCGGAAGCGCACGCCGGTCGCATCAAAAATCGCATTGGCAATCGCCGCCGTGCCCGGCACCGAAGCCGACTCGCCGGCGCCCAGCGGCGGCTCGCCGGGCCTGGCCATGGTCACCACCTCGATCACCGGTACGTCGCGGAAATTGAGGATGGGGTAACTACCCCACTCCAGGCTGGCCACCGTGTTGTTGACCGGGTTCAGGCTCACCTGCTCGGTCAATGCGCGGCTGGTGGTCTGCACCACGTTGCCGTGGATCTGGTGCTGGACACCGGCCGGATTGATCAGTGTGCCGGCGTCATGGCCGACCACCACACGCCGCACATGGACCTCGCCGGTTTTGCGGTTGACTTCCACATCGGCGACCCAGGCAGCCCAGGCGGCGCCGAAACCCGGCCACTTGCTGTGCACATAACGCGCATAAGCCACGCCCTGGCCCCGCACGATGTCCGATGCGCCCTCCCCAGCCGCGCCATTATCCGGCGTTTGCTGCGGCTGCGTGTGTACCTTCCAGCCAGCGCGGTCGGCGGTGGCACGCACCAGCTCGGCGGCACGTGGTTCGCTCAGGTAGCGCAGGCGAAACTCCACCGGGTCCACACCGGCTGCGGTCGCCAGTTCATCGATATAGGACTCGTGTGCAAAAGAGTTAGGCAGCGCCGAGACACCGCGCAGCCAGGACGCGCGCAACATCGGCGCCATGTCGTTGACGCTGATGCGCAGGTTGTCGTAGTCATAGGGCGGCCGCGCGCTGCGGTCGCCCATCTCGTAGGCCTGCGCCACCGGCTCTATCGTGCGCGTCAGCAGCAGCGCCAGCGTCGGCGAGCCGTTCGACGGGTAAGAAGTCTGGAAGTCGTAGGCAGCGACCGAGCCGTCTTCGTTGAGTCCGCCGCGCACCTGCATCAGCTGCGCCGCGCCCTTGGGCTCCCAAGCGTGCTCCTGCTCGCGCGTGAGCTGCACCCGCACCGGCGCGCCGACGGCGCGCGACAGCAGAGCCGCATCGGCCGCCACATCGTCGGCGCAGTTGCGGCCGTAACAGCCGGCCGCTTCCATGCGGATCACGTCAATGGCGACATCGGCCAGGCCCATCAGCCGCGACAGGTCGGCACGCAACACATGCGGGTTTTGCGTGCCGGCCCATACTGTCAAGGATTCGCCCTGCCAGGAGGCTAAAGCGCAGGACGGGCCAATGGAGCCGTGCATTTGGTAGGGCCAGACATAGTTGCGCGCCAGGGTCTGCGCTGCGCCGGCGATGGCCGCATCCACGTCGCCTTCATCGACGAGACGGCGCTGCGTGGACGGGTTGGCGCGAATCGCCTGTTCGAGGTCGTCGAGCTTTTGCAAGCCGGGCCAGTCCTTCCAGGTCACCTTGAGTTCGCGCAGCGCCTGCTCGGCGAACTCCTCGCGCTCGGCGACGATGCCGACAAAATCGCGGATCACCACCACCGCGCGTATGCCGGGGATGTGCGCAATCGAGGACTCGTCTACCGCTTCGAGCGTGTTGCCGATGAAGTCGCCATGGTCGGCCCCCGCGTAGGGCGGGCGCACCACACGGCCGTGCAGCATGCCGGGCACGCGCATGTCGTGCACAAAAGTCAATTCACCGGTGGCCTTGGCGGGTATGTCGACGCGCGGCTGGCTGGTGCCGACCAGCCGATAGTCTTCTGGCGCCTTGAGCAGGGTGTCCGAGGCGAGTGTCAGTTCGACATGCTGGCCGCTGAGCAGCGCGCCATAGGGCAGCGACCGGCCAGCGTTATCGCGGACCACGCCTTCGCGCACGCCCACTGTGGTGATGTCGACCGCCAACGCTGCAGCGGCACGGGCCAGCAGCCAGGCACGCGCCTGCGCCGCAGCAGTACGCAGCGGCACGGCGTGAATCTGTATCGAGCTGCTGGCAATTGTGGCGCCCTGGTTGGGCGCACTCGCCGTGTCACCCAACACCATATGCACGCGGTCCAGCGCCACATCGAGTTCTTCCGCCACGATCTGACCCAGCGCCGTGCGTATGCCGGTGCCCAGGTCCACATGACCATTGAGCGCGGTCACACTGCCGTCGTCCCAGACCGCGAGCAGGATTTCTGCCCCTTCAAGCGGATTGGCGGTGACCAGCGGCGGCTGGCCAGGGGTAGGCGGTGGGGCGGGCGGCGGCGCACGCGTGACCAGCAACACGCCGGACGCCGCATGCAAGCCGGCGCGTGTCAATGGCGTCTCGGCGCGGCGTGTCATGAGTCACCGCCGCCTGCGCTGCGCATCAATTCGGCGGCGCGCCGGACCGCCTTGAGGATTTCCAGATGGGTGCCGCAGCGGCACAGGTTGCCAGACAACTCGCGGCGTATCTCTTCATCCGTCGGATCAGGGTTGCGCGCCAGCAGCGCCGCCGTCATCATGACCATGCCGCTCAGGCAGTAGCCGCACTGGGCCGCCTGTTCGTCGATGAAGGCCTGCTGCACTGGATGCAGGCGACCCGCAGAACCCAGCCCTTCCAGCGTGGTGATCGCCCGGCCGCCCGCGTGGACCGCCGGAATCACGCAGGACCGCGCCGCCACGCCATCAACCAGCACCGTGCAGGCGCCACATTCACCGAGGCCGCAACCATACTTGGGGCTGTTCAGGCACAGGTCGTTGCGCAGCACGGCGAGCAAGCTGGCCTGCGCAGAGACTACCAGCGTGCGCTCGACCTGGTTGACTGTCAGGGTGACGGCCGGTGGCGTCATCGAATCAGGCTGCCCGTTGCGGTGTACATCTCGAGTTCCACAAAATTCGATCCATTGTGATTTTTCGGGCCATAGTCCACGCGGAAGTCGCCGAGGTCCAGGCTGCCCACACCTTCCAGCGCGGCAATGAAGTTCTCGCGCGTCAATGCGCGCCCGGCCCGGCGCAGGCCTTCGACAAAGGCCTTCGCCACAATATAACCCTCCAGCACCGTGTAGTTGTCGCCGGAACCGGCCGATGTGCCCAGCGCCTTGCGGTATTCCTTGACGATGCCGTAACGCTCCAGCGTCGGCGATGGCACGATGTTGGCGGTGACCACTCCGCGCAGCGCGCCGTTGAGCCGCGCAGCCGAGGCCTTCGCGTCCGCCAGCCCCACCGAGATGGTGTACATCGTCGTGCCCAGGCCGGCGCCGCGCACATCGCGGATCAACACCTCCGACATGGTGCCGGCCATGATCATGATGATGGCGTTGGGCGCGGCCTGCTTGAGTTGCGCCGCCACATCGCTGGCGCTGGCGGCGTTGATGGCCATCGGAAGGGTCTTGACCACCTGCAGTTTTTCGGTCTTGGCCAGCTCCAGCAGGGTCTCCAGGTTGGACTTGCCAAACACACTGTCCTGGTAGACCACCGCCACCTTGTTGGTGCCTATCACCGCAAGCTGCTGGGTGATGCGCGCCAATTCGGCCTGGTAGCTGGCACGCACATGGAACAGGTAGCGGTTGTGCTTGAGCCGGATCGAGGTGGTGCCCACCAGCGGCGCAAACATCGGCACCTTGGCCTCCTCGGCCAGCGGCATGGCCGCAATCAGGTTGGCGGTGGCGACATAACCGATGAGGGCGAAGACCTTGTTGTCCTCGATCAGCGTGCGGGTGTTTTCGACGGTTTTTTTCGGGTCGTAGGCGTCATCGAGCGCGGTCAGTTGCAGCTTGCGGCCGTTCACGCCGCCGGCCTTGTTGACCTGCTCGAAATACAGCTCGATGCCACGCCGGTAATTGCTTCCCGTGGCGGCGACCGGCCCGCTGAACACCGCGGTCTGGCCCACTGCAATGCTGGTGTCAGTCACGCCGGTCTCGGCATGGGCTGCGGAAAAGGTAGCCAGCGCAAAGTAAAAAAGCGCGTTTTTGAGGCGAATCCAGCGAGGCACGTTATTCATCACTTTTCTCCGTTTTTCAGAAAAATCAGGCAAAGGTTTACGCAGCCGTCCACCCAGGACGGATCGTCAGGAAGGTGAATCGGGGTTTAAGCCAGGTCGGTGGACTGGATGCGTTTCACGCCGCGCGCTGTCATCTGCTTCCACGCCGCCGCCAGCGAGCCGTTCAGGTCGATGGCGCGGGTGGCGTCTTCAATCACATAGACCTCGAAGCCGGCCTTGCGCGCATCCATGGCTGTCCATGCCACGCAGAAGTCGGTGGCCAGCCCGGTCACAAACACGCGCTTGATGCCGCGCTGCTTGAGGTAGCCACCCAGGCCAGTTGGCGTCTTGCCGTCGGCCTCGGTAAAGGCAGAATAACTGTCGACCTCCTGGTGGTAGCCCTTGCGCACAATCACCTGCGCCGTCGGCAGCGCCAGGTCCTTGTGCAGGGCCGCATCCTCGGTGCCCTGCACGCAATGGTCGGGCCAGAGCACCTGGTTGCCGTAGGCGAGTTTTTTGACTTCAAACGGCTTTTTACCGGCATGGGTGCTGGCAAACGAGGCATGGCCCTTGGTGTGCCAATCCTGCGTCACCACGATGTTCTCGAAAGCCGCAGCCAGCTTGTTGATCACCGGCACGACCTCTTCACCGCCCTTGACCGGCAAGGTGCCGCCGGTCACAAAACAGTTTTGCACGTCCACCACAATCAGCGCACTTTTGCCGTCGGGCTTGAGCTTGCCCGCAGCAAAAGACAGGGAAGCGGTCGCCGCGACAAAGCCGGCGCCGTACAGGGCTTTCAACAGAGTTCTGCGATGAGCTGTCTGCATGATGCGATCTCCTGAAAATGAATGAAAAACGATACGGCGCTCAAACGCTGAGATAGGCACGCCTGACCTCTTCATTGGCGGCCAGTTCGGCCATGGCCCCCTCATAACGGATCTGGCCTTTTTCGAGCACATAGGCCCGGTCCGACACCAGCTCCGCAAAATGCATGTTCTGCTCAGACAGCAGAATGCTGACGCCCTGCGACTTGAGCTCAAGAATCATCAGCGCCATCTGCTCGACGATGACCGGCGCCACACCTTCGGAGGGTTCATCGAGCAGCACCAGATAAGGGTTGCCCATCAGGGTGCGGGCCACCGTCAGCATCTGCTGCTCGCCGCCGCTCATGCGGCCACCCTGGCGGCCAGGCATTTCGCCCAGATTGGGAAACAGCTTGAACAGCTGTCCGGGTGTCCAGGCCGGCGCCTGGCTTCCGTCCGGCCAGCGGCGCGGCGGTTGCCGCCCCACTTCCAGGTTCTCCATCACCGTCAGATCAGTGAAGATGCGCCTGTCCTCCGGCACAAACCCCAGGCCCATGCGCGCTGCATGGTGCGGCTCGCTTTTTGAAATATCGGTACCAAGAAACGAGACACTGCCGCGCCGCTTGTCCAGCATGCCGATCAGCGTTTTGAGCGTCGTGGATTTGCCGGCGCCGTTGCGCCCCATCAGGGCCACCACCTCGCCGCGCCGCACCTCCATACCCACGTCGTAGAGAATCTGCGCAGCCCCGTACCAGGCACACAAGCCCTTGGCCTGCAATAACACACCTTCTTTTGCAGTGCTCATGATGCGGCGTCCTTTTCCGGCGTCTTTTTCTCGAAGGTTTTGCCACTGCCGAAATAAACTTCCTGCACCTTGGGATGGTCGCGGATCTCCATCGGTTTTCCTTCTGCAATCAAGCGACCGCGCGCCAGCACGATCATGCGGTCGGCATAGGCAAACACCACATCCATGCTGTGCTCCGTGAACAGCACCGCCATGCCCCGGTCAATGACCAGCTGTTTGGTCAGGGCCATCAGGTCGTTGCGCTCCTTGGGTGCCATTCCCGCCGTGGGTTCGTCCATCAGCAACAGCTTGGGGTTGTTGGCCATGGCCATGGCGAGTTCCACCCGCTTGACATCGCCATAGGCCAGCACGCTGCACGGCCGGTCTGCCTGGGCTTTCATATTGACCTGATCGAGCAGCGTCAGCGCTTCGTCGCGTTTGTGATCGGCCGCGCGGCGCCACATCGAAAACAATTTTCGGTCCGACGACAGCAAGGCCATCTGGACATTTTCCACCACCGTCAGCGATGAGAATGTTTCCGCGATTTGGAACGTCCGGCTGACGCCAAGCCGCCAGATGTCGCGTGGGGCCAGCCCCGTCAATTCCTGGCCGTCCAGTTCGATGGAGCCGGCATCGGCCCGCAACTGGCCGTTGACCATGTTGAAGGTGGTCGATTTGCCGGCCCCGTTGGGACCGATCAATGCCAGCAGCTCGCCGGCGGCCAGCTCGAAGCTGATGCCATCGACCGCCCTGACGCCACCAAAAGATTTGCCGAGGCCGGCGACCTTGAGCAAGCTCATGACTGCCCCTCTTTCGCACCGCGCAGGCGCAGCAGCAACTGCTGGGCAAAGCCGGCGATGCCTTGCGGAAACAGCAGCACCAGAATCAGGATGATGGCCCCGAGCATGGCGCGCCAGTAGTCGGTGTTGCGCGCCACGGTGTCGTGCAACCAGGTGAAGGTCACCGCGCCGACCAGCGGGCCGACCAGCGTCTGCACGCCGCCCAGCAAGACCATGACCAGTCCGTCGATGGACTTGCTGACATGCAGACTTTCGGGGGAAATACTGCCTTTGGAAAATGCATACAGCGCGCCAGCCAGACCCGCGAAGGTGCCGGCAATGACAAAGGCCACCCACTGCATGCGCTTGACGTCGATGCCGATGGCGTCGGACCGGAGCACCGAATCGCGCGCAGCGCGCATGCCGTAGCCGAAGGGGGAATAAAGCATGCGGTGCATCAACAACACTGCGCCCGCGACGAGTGCCAGTGTCAGGTAGTAATACGTCTTCTTGTCAGCCAGCCAGTCGGACGGCCACACGCCGGTGAGCCCGTTGCTGCCGCCAGTAAACGCATCCCACTGGTAACAAATGGCCCAGGTGATCTGGGCGAACGCCAGCGTCAGCATGGCCAGGTACACCCCCGACAGGCGCACGCAGAACCAGCCGTAAACGAAAGCGCCTGTTGCGGCCAGCGCCGGTGCGACAAGCAGCGCCACTTCCATCGGCAGCTCCAGGCTGCGCACCAGCAAGGCGGCGCCATAAGCACCGAGACCAAAATAGGCCGCATGACCGAAGGAGTGCATACCGGCTGGCCCCATGATGAAGTGCAGGCTGGCAGCAAACAACGCGGCCACCAGCAAATCAATCAGCAACACCGTGACATAAGGCGACTGCGCGGTCAGCACCGGCATCAGCACCAGCAGGGCCAGCAGCGCCGCGCCGCCCCAGGTGTACAGGCGATCAGGCGCACGCAGCGGCGCCTCGGCCGCGCCAGCATGGCGGCTGGGCGCCTGAGGCCGGCCAAACAGCCCCCAGGGCCGGGCGACCAGCACCACGGCCATCACCAAAAACTCGACCACCAGCGTCAGTTTGGAAAATGAAATACTGACACCCCAGATCTCAACCAGGCCCAGCCAGATGCAGATGGCTTTCAGCTCGGCGATCAGCAATGCCGCCACATAGGCGCCGGGAATCGAGCCCATGCCACCCACCACCACCACCACGAAAGCTGCGCCAATGATGTTCAGGTCCATCTCCAGATTGGCGGGCTCGCGCGGCAACTGCAGTGCGCCGCCCAGGCCTGCCAGTAGCGCACCCAGCGCAAACACCGCCGTGAACAGCCAGGCCTGGTTCACCCCGAGCGCGCTGACCATCTCGCGGTCCTGGGTGGCGGCCCGCACCAAGGTCCCCCAACGGGTTTTGGTCAGCAGCAACCACAACAGACCCAGAACCACCGGCCCGGCGACGATCAAAAACAGGTCGTAGGAAGGAAATTGCCGGCCCAGAATGGCGACCGAGCCGCTCAGTCCGGGCGCGCGCGGGCCCAGCAGTTCTTCAGGCCCCCAGAACCACAACACGCCGTCTTTGATGACCAGGCCCAGCGCGAAGGTGGCCAGCAACTGGAACAGCTCGGGTGCGCGGTAAATCCGGCGCAGCAGCAAAACTTCGACCAGTGCACCGAGTACGCCCACCGCCAGCGCGGCCAGCAACAGGGCCGGCCAGAAGCCAATGGTTCCGCCCAGGGTGGCCACCAGGGAATAGGCCACATAGATGCCGACCATGAAGAACGAGCCGTGCGCAAAGTTGACGATGCGGGTGACGCCGAAAATCAGCGACAGCCCGGCAGCCACCAGAAACAGCGAGGACGCTCCGGCCAGGCCATTGAGCAGCTGGACGACAAAGCCTGAAAAACTCATGAATTACCTTTGTATGCGGGACAGAAGGGCCACCGGCAGACACACAACACGCCAGCAAAGCCGTGCGGACATCCCACCGGCGCCGAAACCGCGGCCGGCACCCGCGTTTATCGACCGCAGGACGGTACCGGGTTTCGTGGCGCGCGCGCCGCTCAGTCGGCTGCGCGCAGCTTCTTGACCTCTGCGGCTGTCGGTTGGAATTTCGCGCCATCCATGTAGCGGTAGTCAACCATCACGCCCTTGCCGCCGTCGTTTTTTGTGCGTCCGACATAGGCACCCATGGTGGACTGATGATCTTCCGTGCGGTAGACGACGGGGCCAAAAGGTGTCGTGACTTTCAGTCCGCGAAAGGCGGCAATCATCTTTTCAGTGTCGGTGGACTTGGCCTTTTTCATGCCCTCGGCCAGCGAAATGATGGCGCTGTACCCAACAACCGAGCCAAGACGCGGATAGTCCTTGTATTTGCCGTGGTAGGCGAGAAAAAAGGCCTTGTGCTCAGGCGTCTGGACGCCGTACCACGGGTAGCCGGTGACGAGCCAGCCGTTGGGTGTCTCGTCTTTCAGCGGATCGAGGTACTCCGGTTCGCCGGTCAGCAGGCTGACCACTTCCCGCCCCTGGAACAACCCCCGCGTGTTGCCTTCGCGCACAAACTTGGAGAGGTCGGCGCCGAAAAGCACGTTGAAGATGGCATCCGGTTTGGCATCGGCCAGGGCCTGCACCACGCTGCCAGAGTCAACCTTGCCCAGGGGCGGTGCCTGTTCGGCGACAAACTCAACATCAGGCTGGGCCTCTTTGAGCAGCTTCTTGAAGCTGGCCGCAGCGGACTGGCCATATTCGTAGTTGGGGTAGACCACTGCCCAGCGTTTTTTCTTCATCGCGGCAGCATCGGGCACCAGCATGGCCACCTGCATGTAAGTCGAGGCGCGAAGGCGGAAGGTATATCGGTTGCCGTTCTGCCAGACGATCTTGTCGGTCAAAGGTTCTGCGGCGAGGAAGAAAAATTTCTTCTGCTTTGCAAAGTCGGTCAGCGCCAGTCCGATGTGCGACAAAAAGGAGCCCGTCAGCACATCCACCTTCTCGCGCGAGACAAGCTCTTCGGCGGCCCGCACGGCATCGCCGGGGTTGGCGTTGTCGTCGCGAACAATCAGTTCGATCTTCTTGCCGTTGACACCGCCGGCGGCATTGATCTGCTCCACCGCCAGCTCCATGCCTTTTTTGTAGGGCTCCAGAAAGGCGGGTTGGGCCTTGTAGCTGTTGATCTCGCCAATCTTGATGACCCCTTGCGCATGGGCCGTCCCCATCGAGGCGACCAGACCCAGAACAGTCATGCTGCCCAGTATGTTGTAGTGCATCTTCATAAAAACTCCTGCTTGTCGTGGATCGGAAAGGGTGGTGAAGCGGCCCCCTCAGCGGAGTCCATCTTCACCCTGGATTTCGTGGAGCTGCAAACCGCCCACGCGCGGTAAAGGCCGGCCGCTGTCTGTCACAACGACAGCGACCACAATTTCGTTGGCTCGGGGTGCATCGGCCACACGGGCCTCCATCGCATCAAAATGGCTGCGTACAAAAGCGGCGTCCTTGTGGCCCAGCGGCACGTCAATCGCGGTGCCGAGCCCGCCGCGTTTTTTGCTCGACGGCACCAGGGCCGCGCCTTTTTCGACGGCCAGGCGCAAGGGAGCGCCCAGCTTGGGGTGCAGGATGGCCGCTGCATGCTCCAGCTCGCCGGCCTCGCCCACAATCGCGGCCTTGCCATAACTCTGCGCCTGGCCCGGTGGGATGCCCAGCGCTTGCACGCATTTTTTACCGAGCAGCGCGCCCAGCTCTTCGCCGATGGCGATCAACTCGTCCAGATTTTCCTGGTAGACACCAGCAAACGGGTTGGCGATCACCGCCATGGCCAACGCCCGGCGCGTCGGCGGGTTGACGGGCTGGCCCATCTCTCTGTGGATTTCATCGACCTGGACGATGATTTTGCGGATGCTGGCTGTCATGTGTTGTCCTTGTGCATGTTGCGATGATGGCGCCGCTTCAGCGCAGGCCGTCCCATTTGCTGATCGCGGCAGCAGCGAGGCCGCCGACACGCGCATGAATGCGCGGGCCGGTGCTCATCGCCAGGATAAAAACAAGTTCATCGGCCAGCGGTGCGCCGGGAACGCGCACTTCAATCGCGTCAAAATGGCTGCGCACGTAGGCTGCATTGATGTGTGTCATCGGCACGTCCAGCGCCGCGCCGGGCCCGCCCACCTTCTTGGTCGAGGGCACGATGGACAGGGCATTGCCGGGCCGTCCGGTTTTTTCTTCGCCCTGGCCCTTGGCATAAGCCGCAGCATCACCCTTCCAGCCCAGCAGTTCGCGCATGGCGTAACCACCCGGCACATGCCACAGCGCGCCATGCTCCAGCTCGCCGGCCGCACCAACGATGGCACCCTTTCCATACCCCTCGATGCGCTCTGTGGGTACGCCCATGGCCGCAAGCAGCTTGCGCGCCATGTCCAGCCCGACCGGGTCCAGCGCCGCCATCATCGGCAGGATGTCAGCCTCATAGCGACCGGCGAAGGGATTGGTCAGCACCACACCGATGGCGCCGCGCAGCAGCGGCACGGGAGCGACGGGCCCGAATTCGTGCCGGATCTGCTCCACGTGCGTGAAGATGCGTCTTATTTCAATCATCGCTGTGCATCCATCTGTTTCATTAAGCAAATACCGAACCAGCTTGCCGGTTGCTGCGGTGGTTGTCGAGCATTCCCATGGCCGCAGTATCGGTGCTGACGATCTGATTTTGACAAATCAGCGCGGCCGACCAGATCAGGCCGGCTGCACGCAGGGCCTGAGCACGCGTCAGACCGGCGTGCAAAGCCTGTTGTACCAGCGCCGGCTCGAGGGGTGGAACATCGACCGTGACCCGCAAATCCCCGAGGTCGGAGTTGTCCTTGAGTTCACACGCCGGACGGCGCTGGATACGTGGATCGGCCAGGTTGACGGCATTGGCAATGACGGTGGCGGCCGCATCGGCTTCGGACGCCGTGCGCGCCAGCACCGTCACGCTGTCGGCAATCCCCAGTGAAAAACTCCTGCCGCGCCAGCCGCTGGTGGCGACACCGCGCACCGGCAGCAAGCTGGAAATTTCAAACTGCCCGTCCGTGCGGATACCGCCGCGCAGCTCGTCCAGGTTCAGGCGTGCCATGTCTGCGTAAAGTCCGATGCGCACGGATTGAGACGGCGCCAGATACAACGCGATGTCACCGCCGTTGTTGACCCAGGCCCGCGCCACGCCGCCGGCCGAATAGCAGGCAATCAGTTCCTGCGCAACCGATCCGGCCACCGCCGCCATCGGCGTGATGAAACTGCTTTTATGCGGCTGACAGGCATTCCACATGCGCCGTGCAATCGGGCCGCGCAGCATGCAGTTGCCCTGCACCGGAAGCCGTAACACCGGAAGTTCTTCCACCAGTTCGCCCAAAATGCCGCGAAAACGCAACCAGGCGTCCTCGTGCGCACTGTCCACAGAATCGGTATCGCCGTTGGCACCGATCACGATATCAATAGGGCCATGCTGCAAATGCCAGCGGCCATCCGGTAAACGTGAGCGTTGGGCGTCCATGTCAGGGCCTGCCCTAATTATCCGAGCAGGGGCGGACGCGCCAGCGGCCACGGGTTGGCAGCCGGCAGCGCCGTCCACTCCAGTGACGATGGCGCACCTTCGTTGTGCCAGGCACCGTGGGAAAGCGCGTCTTCGAGCGTGCGTACATAGTCCATGTGGCCGCCCAGCGCGCGGTAGTCGTCCAGCTTCATGCTGAACTCGATAGGCGCGACGATGGCCGGCGTGGGCACGGTGCCAAAACTGTTGTCTGGCATACGCATGACATCGGCCATCACAGTGATGCCTCCGCCCGGCCAGACATAGGCGGGTGCGCCGCCGCAGGTGACATTGACCAGGGCATTCTTGATGGCCCGTGTCAGCAGCACCGGGTTTTCAGTGACACCGGCGCGCAGGCTACCACCTGCGCCCCCGAGAAACAGCACGGTGGACAGGGAAGGCTCGCAGTTTTCGCCGATGCGCTCGACAACCAGACGCACCTCGGCCGGCATGTCCTGCTCGACCGGCACCAGGTCCTCATTGAGCACGTACCAACATGCATGTTCCCCGGTGGTGGAAGTCATCAGCAGGCGCAGGCCCGGCCAGGCCACATCGGCGTCCCAGCTCTCGATGATGGACAGCGGCTCAGCGATGTCGGTGCCACCCCATCCGGTTCCCGGATTGGCGACCTGGAAGTAGCGGCCTGGCGTTGATTTGCGCCCGCGCATCTTGATGCCTGAAGAGCGCATGTCCAGGCAACGGCCCGCCTGGTGTTCGGTCAGCACACCCGTGATATGGTCATCCACCACCACCACCTCGTCGAGCTTGTCGAACAGCTGCTTTGCAAAAATGCCGATGGTCGCCGAGCCGCAGCCGACACGCATGCGCCGCTCTTCCACACCGTTGACAATCGGTGCGCGGCCAGCCTGAATCACCATCTGCGAGCCGCCATCAATCGTGAACTCCACTGCCTTTTTGTTGCCCAGCGACTGCATCATGTCCATGGTGACGCGGCCTTCCTTCTTGCTGCCGCCGGTCAGGTGGTGCACACCACCCAGCGACAGCATCTGCGAGCCGTATTCCGCCGTCGTCACATGGCCGACCACTTCGCCCTTGCAGCGCACATTGGCCTGCTCGGCGCCGAGAAAGCGGTCGGTGTCTATCTTTACCTTGAGGCTGCAGTAACTGAAGATGCCCTCGGTGACGACCGTGACCATGTCGACGCCGTCCACCTGCGAGGCCACAATGAAGGGCGCGGGCTTGTAATCGGGGTAAGTGGTCGATGACCCGACGCCAGTGACAAATACCTCGTCGGCCAGCAGCAGATCGCCACTCCAGGACGCCGGAGGAACTTCTTCGGCCCCATCGGCAGGCGCCACGCGGCCTGCAAAGTTAACCACCTTCGTTTCGTCCTGCGCCAGGGTGCGGCGCAGCAACAGCACCGGATCGACACGAACCAGGGTGCCACCACGATTCGCATACCGGTCGCAAGCGCCGGTGCGGCCGTCGGAAATCTGACACAACACGGGACAGGCATTGCACTCGATTTTTTCGCTGTTCATGCGGTCGTTGCGCGGCCTGGCTTTTTCCAGCACCTGGCCAAAGGCCGGCGCATCCATGCCTGGCAAGCCGTCCGTTTTGGTGTGTTCCGTCATCGTGTTCGCCTTTTGTCGCATGCCATCGTGGTGCACCCCCACCAATGTAGTGCACACTTAATTTATATGTTGCGTTTACTACATTACAAATCAATGTAGCGCATGAAAATTTTCAGCGCAATGGTATTTCCACGGAAGCAGCACATTTATTTCAAAAATGTTGCAATCACTTAATTTTCATGTTGCGCTTGCTACATTAATGTGGCACATTGGCTTTCCCTGGAGGTTTTTCTCCCGGCTGCACCGCCAAAGGACCGCTGTGACCTGCATACCCCTACACGGATTGTGGCGCGACCAGGTCTTTCCTGGAAACGCCATGCGCGGCTGTCGCGGCAACGGGCGATGTCCATGCGACTGGCCTCCTCCCCGGAGGCGGCACAATGGCGGGTAATGTCGGCATACTAGCGGGCCTGGTCCCGATCTGCTGACCCATTTCAATCGAACACCAACTTCCGAATCTTCATCACCATGAGCGCTTTCAATGAGGAAACCGTTTTGTCCGTCCACCACTGGACCAACAAGCTGTTCACGTTCACCACTACCCGTGATACTTCGCTGCGCTTCAGCAACGGTCACTTCACCATGATCGGCCTGCGCGTCAATGACAAGCCGCTGCTGCGCGCCTACAGCATCGTCAGTCCAAACCATGAGGAACACCTGGAATTTCTCAGCATCAAGGTTCCTGACGGCCCGCTGACCTCGCGCCTGCAACACATGAAGGTCGGCGACAAGATCATCGTCGGGCGCAAACCGACCGGCACGCTGGTGATTGACTACCTACTCCCCGGTAAACGCCTGTACCTGCTGTCCACCGGCACCGGCCTGGCGCCTTTCATGAGCATCATCCGGGACCCGGAAACCTACGAGCGTTTCGAGCAGGTGGTGCTGGTGCACGGCGTGCGCCAAGCTGACGAGCTGGCCTACCACGACCTGGTGGTCGAGCACCTGCCCCAACACGAATTTCTCGGCGAGCTGATCTCCAAACAACTGCTGTACTACCCGACCGTCACGCGCGAAAGTTACCGCACCATGGGCCGTGTCACAGACCTGATGGAAACCGGCAAGATGTTCGCCGACTTGAATCTGCCGGCGCTGGACCCGGCCAGCGATCGCGTGATGATTTGTGGCAGCCCAGGCATGCTCAAGGATTTGAAACACATGCTGGAGCAAAAAGGCTTCCATGAGGGCAACACCTCCAAGCCCGGCGACTTTGTGATCGAACGCGCATTTGCGGAACAGTGAGGACGGCCGTGACCGCCAAGGCCGTCAAGGCACCGCGAACCCGCAGTCCCGCAGCCCGCCTGGCCTCCGCCAAACGGCCGGGCGTGCGCGAACAGGCGGCGCAGACCACGCGCGACAACATCCTGCGGGCCGCCACCAAGGTCTTTGCGCGTTATGGCTATGAGGGCGGCAGCGTGGAAAAAATCTCGCAGTCGGCCAAGTCCTTCGACCGGATGATTTACTACTACTTCGGGAGCAAGGAAGGCCTGTTCATCGAAGTGCTGGAAGACATGTACCGCCGGATGAACGATGCCGAGCTGGAACTGACGCTGGACCTGGCGCAGCCAGTGGAGTCGCTCAAAGACGTGATCAATTTTGTTGTCAGCTACTACAGCAAAAACCCCGAATTCATCACGCTGCTCAACACCGAAAATCTGCACCGCGGCAAACATATCTCCAAGTCGGCCCGCGCCCGTGACTACTCGTCCCCGGCGATCGCCATCATCCGCCAGTTGCTCGAAAGCGGCGCCAGCCAGGGCGTGTTTCGTGCCGATGTTTCCGCGCGTAATGTTTACCTGCTGATTGCGGCAACGGGCTATTTCTACATCTCCAATCGCCACACGCTGTCGGCCTTCCTCGGCGAGGATCTGCAGACCCCCGAAGCGCTGGCGCAGTGGCAAGCCTTCATCATCAGCACCGTGCTGCGCACCGTGATGCTCAACCCCTGAAAGTCACCCATGGCAGAAGCAGCAGCAAGCGGCAAGTCCGAAAAAGTTGTCATCACCAACATCGGTCTGCTGCTGTCAGGCGACATCGACAACCCGATCCTGGACGCCGACACCATCGTCGTGAACGACGGCATCATCATCGCCGTCGGCAAGGCCAAAGACTGCGACCTGACCCATGCGCAGACCACCATCGACGCGCACCAGACCTGCGTGGCGCCCGGCCTGATCGACAGCCATGTGCACCCGGTATTTGGCGACTGGACGCCGCGCCAGAATCAGATCGGCTGGATCGATTCGACCATGCATGGCGGCGTCACCACCATGATCTCGGCCGGCGAGGTACACCTGCCCGGCCGGCCCAAGGACATCGTCGGCCTGAAGGCGCTGGCCATCACAGCGCAACGCGCGTTTGACAATTTTCGGCCCGGTGGCGTGAAGGTGCTGGCCGGCGCTCCCATCATTGAAAAAGGCATGGTCGAGCAGGATTTCAAAGACCTGGCCGAGGCGGGCGTGAGCCTGCTCGGCGAGGTGGGCCTGGGTTCCGTGAAAGCCGGTTATGAAGCCAAGGAAATGGTGGCCTGGGCGCGCAAATACGGCATCCAGAGCACCATCCATACCGGCGGCCCATCGATTCCGGGCTCCGGCCTGATCGACAAGGACGTGGTGCTGGAGGCCGATGCCGATGTGATCGGCCACATCAACGGCGGGCACACCTCACTGTCAGAGCAGCATGTCTGCGAACTCTGTGAAAAATCCTCGCGCGCGATCGAAATCGTGCACAACGGCAACGAGAAGGTCGCGATTGCAGCCGCGCAAGCCGCGCTGCAGCTCAAATGCCCGCACCGCGTGATTCTCGGCACCGACGGCCCGGCCGGCTCGGGTGTGCAGCCGCTGGGCATGTTACGACTGATCGCGCTGCTGTCCAGCCTGGGCAATATCCCCGCGGAGCTGGCCTTCTGTTTCGCCACCGGCAACACCGCGCGCATCCGCAAACTCAACTGCGGACTGATCGAGGTCGGCCGCGATGCCGACTTCGTGTTCATGGACCGCGCCCAGCACACCGCCGGCCGCGACCTGCTCGACAGTGTGCAGCGCGGCGACATCCCCGGCGTCGGCATGGTGATGATTGACGGCATCGTGCGCTGCGGCCGCAGCCGCAACACGCCACCGGCCACCACCATCCCCAGCGTGTCGGCGCAGGTCTGAGGCGCTGACCATGCCGCAGTTTGCGTCACCGACGCGCGATGAACTCGCACTGCTGGAGCCGCTGGAACGGCTGGGCATGGCCGACATCGTGCTGGTTGCCACCGCAGCGCAGGCCGACGACGCCGGGAAACTCCTGTCGGGTTGCAGCGCGCTCGGGTTCGACACCGAGTCCAAACCAACTTTCTTTCGCGACCAGGTATCAGAAGGCCCGCACGTGGTGCAACTGTCCACGCTGGACAGGGCCTGGGTGTTCCAGCTTTTCGATCCGCGCTGCCGCGAAGTCGTAGCAGCGCTGCTGGAGGCTGACCACATCACCAAGGTCGGCTTCGGCCTGGCCGGTGACCACACGCAGATCCGGCGGACCCTGGGCGTAGAGCCGCGCAATGTACTGGACCTGAACGTCGTGTTCCGCAAAAAGGGTTATGCGAAAGAAATCGGCGTGCGTGGTGCGGTGGCGGTGCTGTTCAATCGCCGCTTCCTCAAGTCAAAAAAAGCCACCACCTCGAACTGGGCGAATCGCCAGCTCAGCGAGAGCCAACTGATCTATGCCGCCAACGATGCCTGGGCGGCCATGCGGGTGTTTGATGCGCTGGGTTCACCAGCGATTTAGACGCCTCAAAGGAAAGCCGACTCCGTCGCGAGCGTGTCAGAATCATCCGCACTATGACTCAACAAAATCGTATTCCACCGCCACTCGGTTATCCAATGTTTGACTGGACCGAGGACAGCACCAAGCAATACATCGCTGATAGGCCGCTTCAAGTCGGTGATCAGATGATCATCTACAACGGTCAAGCTGGTATGCATCACTACATGCTCGCCAAAGTCGAGAACCCAGCACTCGGAAAGCAAAAGCGAGTTCTCCTAACGAAAGCCGGTGCTTATGGAGGCACAACATTCTATAAAAGTGGAAAAAACTGCTTCGCCCCGACCGGCCAAACTCGAATGCTACCTCCGGTAGCGGTACTCATGGAATATCTTGCGGACGACACAGATGTCTGGCTCACCGTCTAGCTCTATGTAAGTGGGATTTAATCCGAATGGCACTTACATAAGCCCGAAGGTCTGTCATCCCGGCCTTGAGCCGGGATCCATGCTGCATGCTCCACCGCACAAGCCCGCAAGGCATGGATTGCGGGTCAAGCCCGCAATGACAACTTCAGGCGGCATCCACGCCCTCCGCCTGTCATCCTGGCTGACAGGTTTCCCGGTATTCGCGGCTTAAGTAGTCGTCCCTGAGAAACCCCCTAACTCCAGTATTGATGAGGGTTAGCGGGGTGGTAGAGCGGCATAGATATTGCAAGAATTGAGGCCATTAAAGCTTCAAACCTTGCAAACTCATGGCACTT
>Ga0308009_10000736_pt1 | contig 21937 bp, 18 predicted proteins | sample Neamet127_FD_203134 | JGI IMG/M metagenome (GOLD analysis project Ga0308009, IMG submission 203134) | Marine microbial communities from water near the shore, Antarctic Ocean - #127 | ecosystem: Environmental > Aquatic > Marine > Unclassified | place: Southern Ocean | collected 2014-07-24
TTGATCTGTTGTAGAATAATTATATAAATCTATGTCTAAATTTAATCTACTGTTTAGCATTCTTAAATCAATACCAAACTCTAAAGCTTCTGTATTTTCATTTCTAAGATTTTGATCTGTAAGACCACTAGGGTTTGTAACCGAACCTGGAATTACACCTAAATTATAAGCGTTATTTATAACTCCTGGGCTTGTACTATTCCCTGTTAGTGCAATACTTGTTCTCAATTTTAAATAAGAGATAAAGTTTGGTAGTTCAGTCATTTTTGAGACGATTGCACTTAAACCAGCTGATGGATAGAAAAAGCTTTGGTTTCCTTTTGGTAAGGTAGATGACCAATCATTTCTTCCTGAAACATCAAAATATATTTTTTGATCATAGTTTAATTCAAGAGTACCGTAAACACTGTTCAGTGCTTTTTCTGTATCTACCTGAGCTAATAAAGGCGTATCGGCTGCATTTCCTAAACTAAAGATTCCAGGAATTGCTAAACTGTTGGTTCTCGCTATTTTATTTCCTATTGTTTGGCTATATGTACTTGTCCCTAAATTTACTTCTAAACTTAACTTGTCTGTAAGGTCTTTCCTATACGTTGTTAAAAACTCTGCATTAAATTCCTGTAAACGTACATCTTGCTCTCTGTACATACCATTTCTAAAAGCTCTTTGTATCGGCCTTCTAGAGCGTCTTCTATCGTCGTAAGTATCTATTCCTACTCTAACAAAAGCTGAAAGATTATCGTTAAATTTATAGTTGGTTTTTAAATTACCAAAAAACCTATTGTGTCTAAATCCATTTAAATTTTCATTTACAACCAAGTAAGGATTCGTACCCCATGATAAAAAGTAATTTTTACGATCAGCAACTGCTGTATTTTCTAAAAAATAGTCTTTATAATCGTCTAAACTAAAGTTTTTCATTACCCAAAGCATGCTGTACATTAATCCTCCACTTGCATATCCTATATCTGTCACATTATCTGAATTACTTAAAACATAATTAGCAGATACATCCATAGAAAGCTTATCACTTAAGTTTGCACCAAGACGTATTCCTATATTTGTTTTTTTATACTCTGTATTCGGAACAATACCCTTTTTAGAAATTCTTCCTAAAGAGATACGACCCCATGCATTATCATCAGAAAAAGAAAGTGACACATTATTATTTGTAGACATACCTTCATCAAAAAAGCCTTTTCGGTCTGCTCTTTGCAAAAAGGGTGTTGGCTCAGGATTTGCATCCATTAAATTTCCTTGAGAAATTAGTTGGCCATCTGTTCGTGGTCCAAAATTACCTCCCCAACCAGATCTCCATTGATTTGGTAAACCGTCTCTAGTACCACCGCCACCATATTCAAATTGTTCATCCCAAAATCGATTCAAAATATCTACTGAAGCCCCAGTCGTATAACTAAGTCCAACTCCTTTTTTATTTTTCCCAGATTTTGATGTAATGATTAAAGCTCCATTGGAACCTCTTTCACCATATAAGGCAGCTGCTTTTGGTCCTTTTAAAACCGTTACAGAGGCGAAGTCATCTGGGTTAAGATCATTTAAACTATTTCCATAATCAACAGGCAAATCTCCACCCGAACCACTTCTTCCACCTATTCCGATATATTCATTAGAGATTAAAGCTCCATCATATACAATTAAAGGCTGGTTTTTATCTAAATTTAAAGAAGATTCTCCCCTAAGTACAATTCTTGAAGAAGAAACAGCAGATCCTGAACTTGTAGTTACTGCCATACCGGCTACTTGTCCTGAAAGTTGTTGTGATATATCTCCTACCCTTGATTGATTGACTGTCTCAGCTCTTATTGTCTGTGCGGCATAAGAAACACTTTCTTTAGATTTAGTAATTCCTAGTGCGGTTACTATTATCTCATCTAATGCAGAAGCATCTTCCATTATTCGAATAATTAATTTACCCCCGGTGCCTACACTTACTTGTTTTGTTTTGTAACCCAAATAACTTACAACTAAAAATGTGGCATCATCTGCTACTGTTAAGGTAAAATTTCCATCAAAATCTGTAGAAGTTCCCTTTTTAGTTCCTTTAACAACAATGTTAACTCCTGGAATTGGATCACCAGTTGCGTCATCTAAAACAACACCTGTTATCGTTTTAACTGGCACACTTGCTTCAGCATACGTTGCTGAACTTGAGAGAAAAAATACAAGAAAACACATTGCTATAATGCGCTTACCAAAGAAGTATACTCTTAACTCATTTAAATTTTTCATTTTATTCATGATTTTTAAGCTAGGTTAATTAATATTTTTTTTTGCTTATGGTATCTGCTTTATAATAAATTAACAGACTACACCTTATAAGATTACAAACATAATAAAATAATTTATTAATTACATTATATATTGTAAAATAATTTATTAACTAAATTTAACATACTAAATATACACTCTTAATTTGCCAAAAAAATATGGAGATTTATTTATTAATACTACTAAGTAAGATATGCTATATCAATTAAAAGTCAATCATATCAGAAGCCTTTAGCAACATACAGGCACCAGCTTTAGCACCTAAATATCTACCTAATTTTGATGCTTTAATTTTACAATGTTTCACAGAACCTATTAGACTTGTTTTTCTAACCCCTATTCTAACAGCATCTATAAAGAAATCTTTTACCATTGTATACTCACCTCCAATTACAACTAATTCTGGATCTAAAAGATTCATAATATTACCCAGAGCTTTCCCAAGTTTATAACCTTGGTCTTGGATGAGTTCTATTGAAAGTTCGTCACCATTTAAAACGGCATCAAGAATATCATGGTATTGATAATTAGAAAGTTCTAATTTATTGAAATACATGGAAATTTTATCAGCCATAATCGCAGACTTTAAATCAGTTAACAAAGCATTCCCTCCAATTTCTGTTCCTAAGCAGCCTACTTTACCGCAATTACAGAGCTTGCTTCCTTTTTCAAATTGAATGTGATTGATATTACCAGAAACGCCATGACTGCCTTTAACAATATGCCGATCTACAATAATACTTAAGCCAACTGTTCTACTTACTTTTACCACTAAAACATTGGCGACACCTTTGGCTGCGCCAAGTGCTTGTTCAGCAACACCGATTGTTCTTGTATCATTCTCGATAATGACTTTAAGATTTATTTTAGCCTCTAAATGTTCTTTCAAAGAAATTAATTCTTCACCAAAATTTACAGATAATTCTCCTTTAGAATCTTTAGTAACAACCACCATACCAACCCCTATACCAATAACCTTATCTTTATCGATACCTGAGTCTTGCAAAGAGTTCTCAATAAATAATGTAATAGCATCTAAACATTTAATCTCTTTTGATAATATAAATTTTCTATCTGTTACTGTATGAACACTTTCTAAATTAACACTAAAAACACCAAGCTGAATAAAATTAGATAGAATTTCTACACCAACAACATAAAAACTACTTTTGTTTAAGGAATAGGTAAAAGGTCTTCTACCGTTTTCTGAAGTTTTTTTATTTTGTTTTTTTACCAGCTTATCGTCAGCTAATTCTCTTATTAAGGTGGTACAGATAGGAATACTAACATCTATAAAAATAGCTATTTCGGGAATAGATAAAGATTCTTTATGCTTAGAAAGAAGTCGTATAATTTTCTTTTTATTATCTATTTTTCGACCATTAATTCCGTTTTCACTTATAAATTCCAATAAATCTAAATTCTGCATATTTTTCACATTAATAAATTTAAATGGCTAAGTTAATAAAATAATTTACGAATACGAGCCTTTTTATAGATGCTCAGTTTTAGATATTGAATTCAAAATATAATTATTAGTATTCTTCAAAGACAAAAAAGCTTGCGAAGTAATTTTGTGAGGCTATAATTAAATACACATCTTTTAAAAATGCAGTACTACTTATTATGTAACTGAATTTTATAAATTAAAACTAGGTACGTTTTTTTCTAGGTTGCAAAGGCGTTAGTAAAACCAGTAAAAATAAGAATACTATTAGTTTGTTCAAGAAAAATTAAAACAATTCTTTATTACTAATATCTAAGTAATTCCGTTTTACAAACTCTAAAATGGTTTCTAAAACTTCGCCCATATTTTCACAATCTTTAAACTTTATATCACCAACATATTTAATAAGGTGTTTTTTTAATAATTCTACATTCTCTGGAAATGAAATAGTATCTGCTTTCATGCACTTTATTAAGCGCGCAGTTCTTCTTGGTGCTGTAATCATTCTTTTTGCCATAAAAGAACGTTCTTCTATTTTGTATTGGTTAATAGAATCATTTTGCAATTTTTTACCCACCATCTCTGTCATCTTAAAGTTCTCTTTCATAAACTGTAAGTTGTATACTTTTAAGTTTCCTTCAAAAGATTGCTGATCGAAATCTATAGCTCTAATTTTATAAATAATTTGGTCAAAATCATGTGTTGGTGTTATTACATAATTGTAAGAACGCATATCTCCTAATAAGCGAACTAAACAACGTTCTTTAAATTTCACAAACTCTTTAGCTATTTGAGATTTTTCTAATTCTGTACATTTTGGTAAATTCTCTCTAATAAAATCGTCTCCCGGTATTCCTGCAATATGCTCTTCTATTAAGGTGTCTTTAAAAACTAAAAAATTCATATTATGCGGAGACAAAATATGCTCTAACTCTAAACCATAAACACGTGAAGCATCTGCCTTTTTTACATAGAAATAAGTAAAATTATCATTTAAAATATTTCGAATTTTTACTCTGAAGGGTTTGGAATTTCCAAACGTACAATAATCAATGGCGTCTACATTTAAAAACGGGATGTTATCGTCATTACCATCTGAGTGTAGCTTTGTATAAATTTTCTTTAGATTTCTATCTATCTCTTCTCTATCAAATTGAGAAAAATAAGTTCTTACCCACAGCGTGTCTTCGTCATTCTTGTCATAAACAGTTACAGACCCCTGAAAACGGAGTAAATCGTCATAATAAAGTGAAATTTTTATATTTCTATTGTAGTTATTTAAATAGGCATCTAACATTCCGTTAATAGGAAATGTAGGCTTCTTTTTAGACATCAACTTTTTCCCTACCGCCATTTTATCTCTTGGTTTTCCTCAAAAATAGGCATATTATACCAATTCAAACATTTTTCCGGGTAAAGGTTTTGAGACACCTTTTAATTCCATCTGTAATAAAATAGCAGACAATTGATAAATAGGAATGTTACATTCTAAAGAAATTACATCTAATAATTGCTTGCCTTTTTTATGCAATAAATCGTAAATTTTCTGTTCGTTTTCATTCAATTCTAAAAACAATTGCGGCTGTATTGTTTTTGGTTTTTCATTTAAATCCCAATTTAGCATTTTTACAATTTCTTCTGCAGAATTTAACAAAAACGCTCTATTGTTTTTAATTAAATTATTACACCCTTTACTATATAAATCTGTGGTTCTTCCAGGAACCGCAAACACATCTTTATTATAAGAATTTGCAATATCTGCCGTTACTAAAGAGCCTCCTTTTACAGCAGATTCTATAATAATTGTAGCTTTAGAAATGCCTGCAACTATTCTATTTCTTTTTAGAAAATTTTCTCTTAAAGGGGCTTCGTTATGCCAGAACTCAGATAAAAATCCGCCATTTTCATTTACCTGATTAATGTATTTCTTATGTGCTTTTGGGTAAATTTGTTCTAAACCGTGCGCCAAAACAGCAATGGTTTGCAAATTGTTTTTTACTGCAGCTTTGTGTGCACAAATATCTACACCATAAGCAAAACCACTTACAATAATGGGGTTGTATTGCGCCAAATCTTCTATTAATTTATTACAAAAATCGCGCCCATAAGAACTCATATTTCGCGTACCAACAATAGAAATAATTTTTTGATTGGATAAATCAAGGTTTCCATCTTTAAAAAGCAAAATAGGACTGTCTATACAATGTTGTAAATTGTTTGGATAATCATCTTCTAAAAAATAGGAATACGAAACGGCATTGTCTTTTATATACTTTAACTCTTGTGTAGCAAGTTTTAAGTTTTCTTCATTAAAAAGGTTCTTTAAAACATGATTTCCTATTCCGTTTATTTTTGATAAAGAAATTGTTTTTTCTTTAAAAATCTGAGAGACATCTCCCACGTTTACAATAAGTTTCTTCGCTAGAATGTCTCCTACAGCCTTACATTTCTGCAATCTTAAGATAGCGAGTAATTTTTCTTCTTCCAATAGCTAACAATTTGACACCCAATATATAAAAATTTTGTTAATAATTATTACAGAACTTTCTTCAATAAGAGCCCAAAAATTATATATTTGTTTATATGAATTTAGCCAACTACATAAACGACTTACTATATAGATACGATTGCGTAATTGTTCCTAATTTTGGAGGTTTTGTTACCCACAAAATTGGTGCTAAGCTAAACTCAGATTCGCACATATTTTATCCACCAACAAAACAGATAGCTTTTAATAGTCATCTAAAACATAATGATGGTTTATTAACTAATTATGTAGCTTCTGCAGAACAAATTTCTTTTGAAATGGCTGCTATAGCTATTTCTACCTCTGTTCTAAAATGGCAAAATGAAATAAAAACGAATGCTTTTCAATTAAATAATCTAGGTACTATTGCCTTAAACGAAAAGCAACAAATTGTTTTTGAACCCACAAAAGAAATTAATTTCCTAACCGCTTCTTTTGGCTTAGACAGTATACCAACTTCTTTTATTAAAAGACAGGTTATACCAATAATACCTATAGTTGCCGCGGCTGCAAATGAAAACAAAAAAGTAATTCCTTTATTTATAAAATATGCTGCCACTGCTGCCATCTTATTAACATTAGGCCTTGTGAGTTATAATGGTATTCAAGAAAGCAAGCAACGTAAAACGGCAGTTAATCAGCAGATTAAACTAGAAAAGAAGATACAAACGGCTACGTTTGTTATTGCAAATCCATTACCAACTTTAGACTTAAATATAATTAAAAAAAATTCTAAACCCTATCATGTAGTTGCTGGTTCTTTTCAATTTCCAGAAAATGCAGAAAGAAAAGTAAAACAGCTAATTTCTAAAGGCTTTAATGCTAAAATTATTGGTGTTAATAAATACGGATTGACACAAGTTGCTTTTAACAGCTATGCAGATAGAAATGCTGCAATTAAAAGTTTATATAAGATTAGAAGAACCTCATCTAAAGATGCTTGGTTTCTGTTTAAAACCGTTAAATAACCTCTATTTTCTTTATATTTTTAACAGCACTTTTAATTGGCTGTTTATGTATCTTTGTTCAAAATTTAAATTTTAAATGGAAGCAAAAACACCTAAAGAATCTTTAACAATTTTAACAGATTTAGTTTTACCAGGAGAAACTAATTATTTAGACAATCTTTTTGGTGGAGAGTTATTAGCAAGAATGGATAGAGCCTGCAGTATTTCGGCAAGAAGACACTCTAGAAGAATTGTAGTTACTGCTTCAGTAAACCATGTTGCTTTTAATAAATCTGTACCTGTAGGTAGTGTTGTTACTGTAGAAGCAAAAGTATCTAGAGCATTTAAATCTTCTATGGAAATTTATGTAGATGTTTGGATTGAAGACAGACAATCTGGTCAAAAAACAAAAGTAAATGAAGGAATTTACACGTTTGTAGCTGTAGATGAAACAGGAAAACCCGTTGAAATTCCGCAAATAATTCCTGAAACAACTCTAGAAAAAGAGCGTTTTGAAGGGGCTTTAAGACGTAAACAATTAAGTTTAGTTTTAGCAGGAAAGTTAAAACCTAATGAAGCAACAGCATTAAAGGCTTTATTTAATTAATAATTAAAACAATGGAATTTTTAAATCATTTTAAAATAATAGAATCTATTATTGTTTTTGTTCTTGCTTTTTTTCTTGGATTATTAATTAAAAAATCACTTCGAAAAATTCAAACTAAATTCGGATTTCAAAATGCAAGAATCTTAGTAACTAATAAAATAATTACAGTTCTTATTTATATTACAGTAATTGTTGTTGTAGCCTTTATTTGGGGTGTAGATGAAAAACAATTATTAATTTATATCTCTTCTTTTTTAACCATTCTAGGAATTGCATTCTTTGCACAATGGTCTATTCTATCTAACATTACAGCAGGTATTATTTTATTTATAAACTACCCTGTTAAAATTGGAGATTCTATTACCATTCTAGAAAAAGATAGTGTAAATAATATTAGTGGAGAAATTAGAGATATTGGCGCCTTTTTTATAACATTAAGAACTTCAGAAAAAGATTTAATTACACTACCCAACTCTATTATTTTACAAAATAATATCATGTATTCACCAAGAAAAAATTAAAATATTTTTATCTTTTTAGAATCCAAACAGCAGGGTTTAGCTTTGTTGTATTCTTATACAAAGCAAAAATTAACGTAGTTTTTCCTGAAACTTTATCTGTAAATACTTGACCAATTGCCTGACTAGTTATTACATTATCTCCTTTTTTAACATAAAGCTTATCTAGATTATTGTAAGAAGTAATGTAATTACCGTGTTGTATTAAAACATTTCTTTTACCCTGTGAAGTTACTAATACATTTAATACTTTACCGTTAAAAATAGCCGTTGCGCTTTTTCCTTTTTGAGTTATTATATGCAAACCCGTGCTGTTAATTGTAATTCCTGGAAAAGAAGGATGTGGCTGTTTACCAAACTTCCTAGTAATTAAACCTTGCTCTAAAGGCCAAGGTAATTTTCCTTTATTTAATTCGAATTTTACGGCCAATGCTTTTGCCTCTGGACTTAAAACAAACTCGTTCTTTTTTGTAACTTTTAGTTTATTTTTAAGCTTTGCCAATGCAATTCTATTCGCTCTTTCAATTTCAGCACGAATAATTCTATCTATTTTTTGAGCAACCCTTTTCTCTGCTTTAATTTTATTCTGAATTTCTCTCTTATATTGTATTTCTTTCTTTTTAATTATAGAAATTAACTTTTCTTTATTGCTTTTATCTCGCTCAATTTTTTCTTTTTGATCTTTTTCTTCTAGAATTAAAGCATCTTTAGATTGCTTTTGAGACAATAAAGAATCATTCATTTTATTTACTAAACCTGTTTGAAAACCAATTGCCTCTCCTTGTCTTTTTCTAAAAGAGGTATATTGTTTCATATACTCTAAACGCTTGTATGCTTGATAAAAATTATCTGAAGATAGTAAAAACATTATTCTACTTTGTTGAGATTTACTTTTGTACGATTTAAAAATCATATTTGCATAATCTGCTTTTAAAATAGCCAGTTCTTTTTCTAATTTGGCAATCTCTTTCTTATTACCCTTAATTTCTGCTACTAATAATTTTGCTTCAGAATTAATAGTATTAATTAAACTAAGTCTAATGCCTATTTTCTGATTTAGGTCTTCTAAATCTTCAAGTACGTTTTTCTCTTTTCTTTGTTCTTGAAATAACAATCTATTTACTTGCGCAATTTCTCTATTTAATTTTTTTCGCTGTTGCTCTAGTTCTTTTTTCGTTTGACCAAAAGAAGACAAGCAAGTAAAAAATACAATCAAAAAAATTAAATAAAATGGAGACTTCATTTTTATAGGTTCATGCGTTTATATCCGTTAGGAATTGTAAAAGACGTGTTTATTTCTTTATTAAGCTCAATAGATTTTAATATAAAACCTATTGTTGTAGTTTTATTTTCTTGTGTTGCTTTTATATTCATTTGCTGCGGAAAAACTTCACCCTTTAACGGCTTATAAGATGTATACCGCACATCTAAACGTTGTGCCTTTAAAGTGTTTACAATAGATTGCGATTCTAGTTTAAAATGGTTAGGACTTACTGTGAAAAAAGCGTCAAATAAAATAGCCTGCTTTTTAGGAGATAAAACATAAGCATTATTTACAATAACTACCTCTTGTCTAACTTTTTTTACATCTAAAAGAGCCTGCCCTAAGAATAAATTTTGCAGTTTCTGAAAGTTAATTTCTGTACCTAGTAATTTTTCTAGCAAAGAGAAATCGCCCTCAAAATACTTTTTTTCTAGAGGAGAATAAAAACGTACTTTTTCTGGTGTTATTTTCGCCTTAAAAATATTGATAAATTTAGTTCCCTTTAACCAAATAATTTCATCTTTTTTAATTTTTAATTGTACAGAAATACTTTGTTTAGTAACCCCATCATTAAAATTAACTTTAAACTTAGCAGCCAGTGTTTTCTTATTAAAATTTGCAGCAACATGTTTTCTTGCCACCTTTTTAGCAGACATTTTCTTTGCAACAGTAATGTTATTTATTACATTTTTTTTTACGTTACAGGAAGTAAAAATAATAATTAACACCAAAAAGTATTTTAAATATCGCATGCTAATTTTCCAATTTTCTAAACTTATCTATATATCTTTTTTCTCCAATTTTGTTACCTAGACCTTTATACGACAAAGCCATTTCTTTATAAAAATTTGCTTCCATTGTATCTTCTATCACAAAATCAATTCCATTTTGTAAAACCTCTAATGCTTTTTTATACTCTTTATTTAAATTTAAGGCCTTTCCGTTTACTAAATATACAAAAGGTTGCGCAGGAAATAAGGCAATACCCTGTTTACTATATTTTAAGAGCACCGTTGGTTTCTCTCTAGCATCTTCTAAAATTTGTTTTAAAACCGAATACGTTTTTTCTGTTTCAAACCTTTTGTAAATATTCTCTAAAACAACTGCTTTAAGTATTTTAGAATTATTTCTTTTTTCTAAACGTTCTTTAATTTTTTTAAGTTTTGAAGATAGTAGATTATCTTGTTCAAAAGAATTTATTAAAAGAAGAGCCTTCTTATAATCTCCATTCTTAATATAAAGCATAATCAAATTATCGTTTTCTTTCGGATTTAAAACAGTAATTTTTTGTTGAATTTTTATTGCCTCAGAAAAGTTGTTTTCTTTTGTAAAAACTTTTACTAAATGCTTCTGCATCCATATATTTTCAGTGTCCTGTTTAATTGCTCTTTCAATATACTCCTTTGCTAAAAGCGTATTATTTAAATATAAATAATTTTTAGAAAACTCAAAGAAAACTACCGTATTATTTGGTAATAACTGGTTGCAACTTTCTAGATTTTCTATTGCCTTTTGATAATTCCTAATAGCCTTCTGAGACAATGCCTTAAAGAAAAACTGCTGAAATTTTAATTCCTTTTCTTCTGTAAGATCTACTGCTATAGAGATACTGTCTTGAGTGTAAACTTTTAGAGAAATAAGAATAAAAAACAAAGAAAAAAGAGACACCTTTAAATAATTTAAAGTAATCTCTTTTTTATATTGCATGCTCTTTAAGCTAAACATCATTAGGTTAATTCTGTATAATCTCCAATACTAACAGAGGTAAAATCACCATCAAACTTTGCATAGTTTCCTATCATAGCATTGTCTAATTTTGCATTAGAAATAACAACATTGGTCTGTATTAAAGAATTTATAATTGTTGTGTTTTCTACCACACTATTTTCACCTATAGAAACATAAGGCCCTATTTTTGTATTTTTTAAAACAACATTCTTACCAACATAACAAGGTTGAATAATTTCTGAATTCTCTAATATAACGTCTTTAGAAACTAAATTATTTTCTGCTTTATGTTCAAAAGCTAAAACTTGTTTATTAGTGTCTACCGTAGGGTCTTTTTTACCACAATCCATCCAAGCACTTACAGTTCCTGGAATAAATTTAGCACCATCTCTTTTTAGAGTTTCTAAAACATTGGTTAATTGATATTCATTATTCTCTCTTAAATCATTATCAACCATGTACTGTATTTCATCTCTAACTTTATCTCCGTCTTTAAAATAGTAAATTCCAATAATTGCCAAATCTGAAACAAAATCCTTTGGTTTTTCTATAAAATCTGTTATAAAGCCTTCTTCTAATTTCACCACACCAAAAGCACTTGGATCTGCTACTTGTTTTACCCAAATAGCGCCATCTGCATTTGCGTCTAACTTAAAATCTGCTTTAAATAAAGTATCTGCATAAGCAACCACACATGGGCCACTTAAAGAATCTTTAGCACAGAAAAGCGCATGTGCTGTACCTAGAGCTTCTTCTTGCACATATACAGAGCCTTTAGCACCTAGTTCTTTCGCTATTTTTAATAAATTATCTTTTGTTTCTGCTGGAAACCCTTTTTTAGCTGGGCCTATTATAAAAGCAATTTCATCTATTTCCTCATCAATTACAGATGAAATATCTTCTACCAATCTTTGTACAATTGGTTTTCCTGCAATTACGGTTAAAGGCTTAGGAACTGTTAAAGTATGTGGTCTTAAACGAGACCCAATTCCGGCCATTGGTACAATAATTCTCATATTCTTCTTTTTCAAAATTAAAGATGCAATATACTATTAATTAAAAGATTTTAAAAAAAAGGAGATTGTATAATTAAGAAAGTTAGTAACTGATACTTAAATTAAATGCTCAAAAAACTGAAGCCTTTGCTTGGGTTTTTTGTTTCTTTGTAAAAAATTATAAATAGTGAATTATTTATCAGTAGAAAATATCTCTAAAGCATACGGAGAACGCATTTTATTTGAAGACATTTCTTTCGGAATTAACAAAGATCAAAAAGTTGCTTTTGTTGCAAAAAACGGAAGTGGCAAGACCTCTATCTTAAATATTATTGCAAACTTAGATGTACCAGATTCTGGACAAGTAGTAAGTAGAAAAGGTATTTCTATTGCATACTTGGCGCAAAAAGATGATATCAATCCTGATTTAACTATTGAAGAAACCATCTTTGCTACCGATAATAAAATTCTTTCAATTGTAAACCAATATGAAAAGGCTTTAAAAAACCTTGACGATGGTGATGCTTACCAAGCTGCATTTGATTTAATGGATCAGCACAACGCGTGGGATTTTGAAACACAATACAGACAAATTTTATCTAAATTAAAACTAGAAGATTTAACTTTAAAAGTTGGTGCGCTTTCTGGTGGACAAAGAAAAAGGTTATCTCTAGCTATTGTACTTATAAATAAACCAGATCTATTAATTTTAGATGAGCCAACAAATCATTTAGATTTAGAAATGATAGAGTGGCTAGAAGCTTTCTTTGCAAAAGAAAAAATAACGCTGTTTATGGTAACCCATGACCGTTACTTTTTAGAACGCGTTTGTAATGAAATTCTAGAATTAGACGAAGGCAAAATATATAAATATAAAGGAAATTATTCTTATTACTTGCAAAACAAAGAAGAGCGTTTAGCGCTAGAAGCCACCAATTTAGGGAAGGCTAAAAGTTTGTTTAAAAAAGAATTAGAATGGATGCGTAAGCAACCAAAAGCAAGAACTACAAAATCGAAGTCAAGAACAGACGACTTTTATCAAATTAAAGAAAGTGCACATCAGCGGAGAAAAGACCACCAAGTGCAGTTAGAAATTAATATGGAACGTTTAGGAAGTAAAATTCTAGAACTGCATAAAGTAGATAAATCTTTTGGAGATAAGAAGATACTTGATAATTTTGATTATATTTTTAAAAGAGGAGAAAGAATTGGTATTATTGGTAAAAATGGAACAGGAAAATCTTCTTTTTTAAATATCATTACAGAAAAAGCAGAGGTAGACAGCGGAAAAGTTGTTTTAGGTGAAACTGTAAAATTTGGGTATTATACGCAAGCAGGAATACAAATTAAAGAAGGGCAAAAAGTTATTGAAGTTGTAAAAGAGTTTGGAGAATTTATTCCGCTTTCTAAAGGTAGAAAAATATCAGCATCTCAGCTGTTAGAACGTTTTTTATTCGATAAGAAAAAGCAATATGATTTTGTTGAAAAACTTTCTGGTGGCGAGCAAAAACGATTGTACTTATGTGCTGTTTTAATTCAGAATCCTAACTTTTTAATTCTAGATGAACCTACCAATGATTTAGATGTTGTTACCTTAAATGTCTTAGAAAACTTCCTACTAGATTACCCAGGAAACCTTTTAGTGGTTTCACATGATAGGTATTTTATGGACAAAATTGTAGACGCCCTTTTTGTTTTTAGAGGTGAAGGTGTTGTAGAAAACTTCCCAGGTAACTACTCAGATTTTAGAGCCTATGATGGTTCTGCACCAAAAGAAATTTCAGAAAAACCCGCTGTAAAAACAGCCACAGTAAAAACTGAGAAGAAAGTAACTAAAAATGCATTAACTTTTAATGAAAAAAGAGAATTTGGTGCTTTAGAAGGAGATATTGAAAGACTTCAAAAGAAAAAACTAGCAATTGAAACAGCTTTTTTAAATGTTGAAATTGCTGCAGAAGATATTGCAAAAAAATCAGAAGAACTTCAACAAACCATAGAAAGTATGGAAGAAAAAGAAGAGCGTTGGTTAGAGCTTACTATGAAATTAGAAGGCTAAACACTTACAATATCTTTTTCTTGTAAAATTTCTTGGTTATTAAATCTTAACAGCACTTGGGCAACAGCAACGGTATCTTTTTCGCAATAATCTACTATTCTTTGTAGATTTTTTTCTTTGTAATAGACGTTTGCAACCTCACTGCCATCTATGTCATCTTTAGGAGAAGGAATGCCTAAAATAGATGTTAATAGTTTTAGAGAAGTATAATGCTTATAATCGCCAAATTTCCAAAGCTCTAATGTGTCTAGATGTGGAACCTCCCAAGGTTTTTTACCAAATAAATTTAATTTTTTAGGCAATGCAATTTGATGTACAATCATTCTTCTAGCAATAAAAGGAAAATCGAATTCTTTTCCGTTATGGGCACATAAAATATGATTTTTCTTTACAAAGTGTTTGTCTAATAATACTTTAAAATCGGTTAAAAGTCTGTGCTCATCGTCACCAAAAAAAGAGGTTAAACGCAATTGCTTGTTCTTTTCTATAGCTACAAAATACCCTACAGAAATACATATTATTTTACCGAATTCTGCCCAAATACCTGCACGGTCATAAAACGCTGCAGCCGTAAATTCTTCCTTGCGCTGGTATTGCGTTTTTTTTTCGAAAAGTTCTTGTGTTTCTGTAGAGAGTTGTTTCCAATTTTCTTTTTGCGGAACGGTTTCAATATCTAAAAATAAAATATCGTTTAATTTAATAGACAAATTCATAACAATGCGCTTTTCTTTTTCTTAATTAAAAATGGTAATAATAAAAAAACTCCAAAATAAATTCGGAGCTTTTAAAATTTGCAGGAAATTAGAATCTTATCTAATTACTAATTTTTCAGTTGCTGTTTTACCTGCCTCAATAACTTTAAGAATATAAATTCCAGAGCTAATTGAAGAAACGTTTATAGTAGATTTAGTGCCAGAAAAACGTGTTGTTAAAACCTTTTTCCCTATTACATTATAGATAGTAATTTCTTTTACGTTCGCACTTTTAGAAGAAATTGTAAATTCTTTATTTGTAACTGGGTTTGGATACGTTGCAAAACCTAAAATAGCATTGTTGTTTATAGATGCTGTGTTGGTGGTGTATGATGCAATTGGAAAAGGAGAGATTGAACTAGCATTCGTTGTACCGCCTTCTAGTTGATTTATGCCGCTAAAAGTCCAATCTGCTATCACAAATACCCCGTTAGCTCCAGTTCCTGCTTTTCTATAAGCCCAACCATTTAGATACTCCCAAGGCTCGCCATTCCCATCCGTGTCAATATCACCAAAGGTTGCTATCACCGTATCACCTTTAAAAAGTTCTATGGCATCATCTCCATTAATTCCGGCAACTCCAGACGTATAAGTTGGTGCATATCCAAAAAATACTTCAAATTGAGTAGCTTCAGAAGCCACATATAAAAAGGTTCCTGCTGCAACTGCACCTGCAGGAAAAGTGAACTCTTGATCGTCAGATCCTCCTCCGTTGTTGGCGCTGCCTAATCCATAAATACTTAAATCTGCAATATCATTAAGCACATAGAGTTCAATACCTTTTGGAGTACCTCCACTATTAGGACCATCAAAAACTCCAGTAATAATTAGCTCTTGCCCAAAAGAGAAAGCACTAATGAAAATTGTAAACATTAAAATTAAATTGTAATTCTTTTTCATAGGGATTGTATTTAAATTATTTAATTCTAAATTTAGAAAAAATAAATATAAATTATAAATTATTTTCTAATTAAATTTATATTATTGCCTAATTATTAGTTAGTTAGTAGCAACAGTCTTAAAGTTTTGTTGATTTGTTAACTAATCATTAAACAATTGTAAACTAAATAAATCTGGTAGCAATTAAATTATATGTTTCGGTTTAAATTCTTACTTTTGATACTTACATTCTTATAAAAACTATGAATAAAAGCGATATTAAAATTCTATTGGTTGATGATGAGCCAGATATTATAGAAATTGTTAGTTACAATCTTAAGAATGAGGGGTATCAAATTTTTACTGCAAAGAATGGTTTAGAAGCCATAAAATCTGCTAAGAAAAATAGTCCGCACTTAATTTTATTAGACATCATGATGCCAGAAATGGATGGTATTGAAGCTTGTGAGAAAATTAGAAAAATAAGTTCTTTAGAAAATGTAATTATTTCTTTTTTAACTGCAAGAGGAGAAGATTACTCTCAGGTTGCAGGTTTTGATGCAGGAGCGGATGATTATATAACAAAGCCCATTAAACCTAAAGTTTTAGTAAGTAAAATAAAGTCTTTACTAAGAAGGTTAAAATCTGAAAAAGAAAGTGAAGGAATTTATACCGTTGGAGATATTGTTATTGATAGAGAAGAATACGTTGTTTACAAAGCAGGTGTTAAAATATCTTTACCAAGAAAAGAGTTTGAACTCTTTTCTTTATTAACTTCTAAACCAGGAAAAGTATTTAAAAGAGAGGTTATTTTAGATACTGTTTGGGGAAATGAAGTAGTTGTAGGGGGCAGAACCATAGATGTTCATATTAGAAAATTAAGAGAAAAGATTGGAGATGATCATTTTAAAACCGTAAAAGGTGTTGGTTATAAATTTGTATTATTAGAGACAAATAAATAAATCTATTTTCATGAAGATTAAAAAAACGTATGCTTATGCGCTCTGGTCGGCAATCTACATTACCTTATTATCTGGATTATTTGCTGCAATTTGGTACTATTTTATTTTAAAACAAGCTGGTATAAGCACTGTTTTAGTTTCTATATTAGTACTATTTTCAATTTCATTCTTTATTATACAATACAGAGCAGAACATTTTATTTACAGAAGATTAAAGAAAATTTACCAAGACGTTTCTATTCTAGATGTAAACGATCTAAGAAAAGATTCTGTTACTACAGATATCGAACAGCTTTCTAACAGAATGCAAACCTATGCAGAAGGAAAAGAATTAGAAATAAAAAGTTTAACTGATAGAGATTCTTTTAGAAGAGATTTCTTAGGAAATGTTGCACACGAATTAAAAACACCTCTTTTTACCGTACAGGGCTACATATTAACGCTACTAGAGGGTGCAATGGATGACAAAAATATTCGTTTAAAATATCTAGAACGAGCCAACAAAGGCGTAGAAAGATTGGTGGCCGTAACCAAAGATTTAGATATGATTGCCAAGTTAGAAACCGATGGTCTAAAGCTAGATAAAGAGGTTTTTAACATTCTAGAAATTATTCAAAATGTATTTGATTTGCTCGAAATGAAAGCAAAAAAGAGAAATATCGTTTTAAAATTTGATCGTATTTATGATTTTCCTGTTTTTGTTATTGGAGATATTGAAAAAACAGAACAGGTACTTATTAACTTGGTAGTAAACTCAATTAAATACGGCAAACCAAATGGCACAACTATTGTAACTGCAGATGAGTACAATTTTAATAACTTTGTAATTAGGGTTATAGATAATGGTGAAGGAATTAAACAACAACATTTTGCACGTTTATTTGAACGCTTTTATAGGGTAGACCAAAGTAGATCTAGAGAACAAGGTGGTTCTGGTTTAGGCTTATCTATAGTAAAACATATTGTAGAAGCACACCATCAAAATGTTTTGTTAAAAAGTACTTTTGGTAAAGGATCTGAATTTTCATTTACAATGGAAAAAGCAAAATAATAGACGTATTATATTAGATCAAAACCAATATCTTTTCTGTAATTTATTTTATCAAAATGAATTTTATCAATACTTCTATAACTTTTTTCTAAGGCCTCTTCAATCGTATCCCCAAAAGATGTTATTGCCATCACTCTACCTCCATTTGTTACTATTTTACCGTCTAAAGTATTGGTTCCTGCATGATAAACGATAGATTCCTCTATATGCTCGAAACCTGTAATTTCTTTATTTTTCTCGTATGCTTCTGGGTAACCTCCAGAAACCAACATGATTGTAGTTGCTGTTTTATCTGTTACAGTAAATGATTTTTCATGCAAGTTTTGATGCGCAACACCTTCAAATAAATCAAATAAATCTGAAGTTATTCTTGGCAATACAGCTTCTGTTTCAGGGTCTCCCATTCTTACATTGTACTCTACTACAGAAGGATTTCCGTTATCATTCATCAATCCAATAAAAATAAAACCTCTGTAATCAATTCCGTCTTTTTGTAAGCCAGCAATTGTTGGTTTTACAACCAATTCTTCCACTTTGCTTAAAAAAGCATCATCTGCAAACGGCACAGGAGATATTGCTCCCATTCCGCCAGTATTTAAACCTAAATCTCCCTCTCCAATTCTTTTATAATCTTTAGCTGAAGGTAGTATTTTATAGCTTTTACCGTCTGTTAAAACAAAAACAGACAATTCTATTCCTTTTAAAAATTCTTCGATTACAACCGTTGTAGAAGCTTTTCCGAATTTCTCATTAGAAACCATGTCTTCTAGCTCTCTTTTTGCTTCTTCTAAAGAATTTAAAATTAACACTCCTTTTCCGGCAGCCAAACCATCTGCTTTTAAAACATAAGGTGGTTCTAATGTTTCTAAGAATGCAAAACCTTCTTCTAAATTCTCTTTTGTAAATGACTGATAACGTGCTGTAGGCACGCCGTGTTTCTGCATAAACTGTTTCGAAAAATCTTTACTTCCTTCTAATAATGCACCGTCTTTCTTAGGACCAATTACAGGAATATTTTTCAATTCTAAATCTGCTAAAAAGAAATCATGAATACCCTCTACCAAAGGAACTTCTGGTCCTACAACAACCATTTTAATATTATTATCTAAAACAATTTGCTTTACTGCCTCAAAGTTTGAAAGGTTTACCTTAATATTAGTAGCTATTTTGTTAGTTCCTGCATTTCCTGGCGCCACAAATAGTTGCTTTACTTTACTACTTTCACTAAGTTTTAATGCAAAAGCATGCTCTCTACCTCCAGAACCTAAAATAAGAATATTCATTATGTTATTGTTGTTGTGTTGTTGATGCAAATATATTTTAAATTCTTTGGATTCCGGCTTTTGTAGAAGATACATTTTTAAGAAACCACTAATCTAGGGCAGTCTACTTTTTTATTAATTAAAACCCCACTTTAAAAAGTATTTTATTGCAGATAAAGAATGTATCATAAATAATTTTATGCTTTTTGAAGAGCCTTGTTTGAGCACGTGTGTAATCTCTTCTTGAGGAAAGTATAATTTTTTCTTTCCTAACTTATCAATTTTCTTACAAATATCTACATCTTCCATATATAAGAAATAACGCTCATCAAAACCATTTAATGCTATAAAATCAATCGTTTTATATAAATGAAAACAACCAGTAATATATTCTGCATAGAAAGGTTCATTTAAATTTTTGTCTCTATAAGTGCCCTTAAAAATTGTGGCTTTAAACATTGGCTTTAACAACCGAAATCTCCTCACCAAAAGTTCTGAAGCCAACGGATATCTTCTGCAAGAATATTGATGTTCCCCATTTGGAAAAAGAACCTTTGGGGCAATCATAGAAAGATTATTATCTTTTTCTAATTGAGCTATTAAATTAGTTAGTAAAGACGGTTTAAAAGTAACATCTGGATTTAAAATTAAATGAAAATTCGAAAGGTCCTTTATTTTATGAATAATCTTATTGTGCCCAGCACCAAAACCAATATTATATTCTGATGAAATGTATTCTATTTCTTCCTGATTAAATTTATTTTTAAAAAGTTTTTTAGGAGTATTGTCTATTAGAAAAAGTTTCTTTCTAATAGGTAATTCTAAAAAACATTCTATTGTTTTCGTCAGCTCTATTAAATTTTCATTAAAAAGAACGATAGAAACTGATAAAATTAATTTTTTTTCCATGGGCTTTTGGGATCTTAATAAGCTTTTTCTTCTCCTTTAAATACGTTTGAGAAAGTTTGAAAAATTATTTTTATATCTAAAAAAAACGACCAATTTTCTATGTAAAAAATATCAAAACGAACTCTATTTCCAATATCATATTTAGTGAGCACTTGGCCTCTATATCCAGAAACTTGTGCCAGACCTGTAATACCTGGTTTAACAGAATTTCTAATTAAATAGTTATCTATTTCTTGTAAATACTTTTTTGTTTCAACATTCATATGCGGTCTAGGACCTATCACACTCATGTCTCCAAATAATACATTAAAAAACTGAGGTAATTCATCTATAGAAGTTCTTCTTAGAAAACTACCTACACTTGTAATTCTATCATCATTCTTACTAGTTGACATTTGATTAGCCAGAGGATTTACATGCATAGACCTAATTTTATAACAATAAAATTGCTTTCCATCTGCACCATCGCGAATCTGCTTAAAGAAAAAAGGTCCTTTAGAGCTTATTTTAACTATCACCCAAATAATAGGTAAAAACCAAGATAATAAGAGTACACAGACTAAAAGTGAAAAAAGTACATCAAAAATTCGTTTAACCACATATGTTTCAACCCTCTCAAATGGTAATTTTTTAGGTTTTAAAACAGGTATTATACCATAATATTCTACAACAAAGCCTTTACTGTAAATAGCCTTATTTTCTGGAATTAAACTAAACTCTGTTTTATTTACAGCACAAAACTCTCTTATTTTTTTTAGCTGAAGGTGTGTAACAGAATTATCTTCACAAAAAATTTCATCTACATTATTTTCAGATACATATTTTAAGCCGTCCTTAAAATTGCCTAAATGTTTTTTAGACTTACTTTCTTTATCTGAAAAAAAGCCATAAAAACGATATCCTAAATCTTGTCTCTCATTAAATAAAGCCGCTATATTTTGTGCCGCCATTCGTTCACCAAAAACAACAACATTTCTATAATTTTTACCTTTTGCTCTGTATTTCTTTAAAATAAAAAAGGATAAAAACTTAAATATTGCTATAACAAAAACAATGTACAGTATAATATTTGACTGCTTACTAACAATTTCTCCCTCATTAAAAATAGTGAAATATGCGAAAAAAGCTAGCGTAAAAACAAAAAATTGTGACACTATAAGTGTTAGAAGTTTTAAAACATGTGTGTATCTGTGCACGTCATAAAACTTTGTATAGAAACCTATTAATAGCCAAAAGAAGGAAATGTATAGAAAGAATTGAATATTTAAATATTCCTTATCTAAAAAATAAAAAGCAATTAAATTCATAGCAAAAACATCCCATAGAACTATTAGAGGAATAATAAATTGCGAATATTTTTTAACTTGCTGCACCGTTTATTTTAGTATGTTTCTTAAGGTTGATTTAAACTGATTTAAAATCTCATTTTTAGAGTAATTTATTGAAGCAAAAATTCTTGCATCTGCGCCAAACTTATTACAAAGCACATTATTTGATTTAAGTGAATTAACAAATGACAAAGCATCAGCTAATTTATTTGAGTCTAAATACTTTCCTGCATTAGATTTATTTATAATTGTTGAAACTTCAGATTTTAGATTACCCATAATTAATGATGGCCTTTCACTTGCCATCATTGCCAATATCTTAGAGGGCATTACGGTGTCTATAACATCATTTTTTTGAAAAAGTATGTGCAAATCTGCACTGCATAGTAAATTAGATAGATCTGCATAAGGTACCG
>Ga0308009_10000740_pt1 | contig 21902 bp, 17 predicted proteins | sample Neamet127_FD_203134 | JGI IMG/M metagenome (GOLD analysis project Ga0308009, IMG submission 203134) | Marine microbial communities from water near the shore, Antarctic Ocean - #127 | ecosystem: Environmental > Aquatic > Marine > Unclassified | place: Southern Ocean | collected 2014-07-24
TGGGTGGTGATGGTTTTGTATGGCTTAAAATAATTCGAGATAACGCTTACGCTCCCACTCCGTCACGTAGCGGCAATACTCTATCCATTCATCACGTTTAAGCTTGATAAATTCGCCACAGATTTCCTCACCTATTAATTCAATAAGCTGGGTGTCTGCTTCTAGTGCGTCGACCGCCTCACCTAAGTTTTGAGGTAGTAAATCGATTCCTGCTGCAATACGTTGTTCGGTGGATAAGGTGTACATGTTAATGTTTTGGGCAGTTCCTGGGTCTAGCTTACGGTCAATACCATCCAAGCCTGCTGCAATGATGGCGGCGTGAACTAAATACGGATTACATGAAGAATCAGGTAGACGATACTCCAGACGCCCATAAGGGATGCGCACCATGGCAGAACGGTTGTTGTCGCCATAACAAATGTATGCAGGAGCCCATGTTGCTCCAGATGCAGAACCTCCTACCACTAACCGCTTGTATGAATTCACAGTGGGTGCAGACAATGCACACAGGGCTTTGGCATGGTGTAACAGCCCTGCCATAAAGTGATACGCCATAGTAGATAAACCCATACCACTAGGATCCTTGTCATCGCAAAAAAGATTATTGCCTTCGGGGTCTGTAATAGATAGGTGGAAGTGCATACCATTACCGGCACGATCTGCAATTGGCTTAGGCATGAACGAACAGACCATACCCATGTCGTGGGCAATTTCCCCAGCGGCCATACGCACAAATGTAAAGCGGTCGGCAGAGGTCAACGCATCGCTATAAGTGTAGTTTATTTCAAACTGACCATTAGCATCTTCATGGTCGATTTGATACACATCAAAATCGACCTCCTGTAACGCGCCGACTAAGGTTTCTAAATACTTCCTTGAACGAGACAAACCCTTATAGTCATAACATGGTTTGTCCAATGTGTCGGATTTATCCACCAAAGCAACGCTGTTATCATCGGTGCGAGAAAACAAAGAGAACTCGGGTTCTAGGCCGGTATTTAAAGTCCATTTTCTCTGGCGTAAACGCTCCACCTGCTTCTTTAACACTACCCTGCTGTCATACGCATAAGGCTTATCGTTCACATAACCATCACAAACTATACGCGCATAACCAGGCTGCCAAGGCACAAGAGACAGGGTGTCTAAGTCTCCTCTAGCCATAAAATCTGGCCCATGAGGCTCCATGCCTAATCCATTAACAGCAAACCCAGCAAATCCAGCGCCTGTGTTTACAACGTCAACTAGATTTGCAGATGGCACTGATTTAGTTTTTGCAACGCCATGAATATCGACAAATTGAGCTAGAACAAACTTAACTTTATTGTCAGATAAAAACTTTTCGGCAGTAGTGAGCATTAGGTTTTCCTTGCAGTTATTTAATGGCTACGGATTAGTATAATGGTCCGTATTCTTGAAAAGAATAACAAGTTCTTGTTAGGAATTATCCAAGAGAGTATCAGATATATTTACTGCTGGGAATTTTTTATTTCAATCGAATATGGTTATTTTTAAATTGATGTTAAGGGAGTGAAATCTATTGAGTTTGCTGGTCAATACTAGCAATCTGGCTTGTACGTAGACTGGGCTAAACTAAAACATGAATAAGGCAACGCCTATCCGCTCTCCTAGCAACAGTCCCAGCAATAGTAAAGGCATACCCTATGGCTCCAGGGCGCATACGATACACTTAATAACCTAGGGAATAAGTTGCACCAGTAGGTATCTTTCTTTAAAGTAACCCACCAATCTAGCTCATTTAGCAGTGCAACTGGAGGCAACTCGCCACAGACAGCTGCTAGCCATCTTTCTAGCCGCGCTAATGTACCAGCAGCGCCAGGCTTGAACATGGTCAATGGTGCTGAATTCTACTTTGGTTTATTTAGGAAATACTATGACCTGTGTATTTGTTCAAATTCGTTGCAACCCGGGTAAAACCTATGCGGTAGCTGATGCAATTTATGAACGTGAAATTGCCTCTGAACTCTATTCAACCAGCGGCGATTATGACTTATTAATGAAGCTTTACATCCCTTCCGAGGACGATGTAGGCAAGTATATTAATGATCACCTGTTAACCATAGAAGGCATCTCGAGGTCCCTTACGACCCTCACGTTTAAAGCCTTCTAATTATGCCCCTAGCACCCACCTCATTACCCATTGATGAGGTGCTTCCCACCCTGTGCGAGAAACTAGAAAACCACCATGAGGTGGTGCTTATTGCGCCTCCAGGTGCTGGCAAAACTACCCGCGTACCCTTGGCAATACTCGAAGCCCCTTGGTTAGGTCAGCAAAAAATACTGCTGATTGAACCGCGGCGCATTGCTACCCTTGCCACCGCACACTTCTTAGCCAAAAGCCTGCAACAAACCTGCGGTCACACCGTAGGCTATCGCATGCGCTTGGACACCAAGGTAAGTTCGCATACCCGTATTGAGGTGATTACTCACGGAGTTTTGCTGCGCATGCTGCAACAAGACCCAAGTCTTGAAGGCATAGGCGCTGTCATCTTTGATGAATTTCACGAACGTAGCTTAGACGGTGATTTGAGTTTAGCCATGTGCCTTCAGGGCCGCGAACTACTGCGAGATGAAGAGCCACTAAAACTCATCATCATGTCCGCTACTATGGATGCTCAAAGCGTGAGCCAGTTACTCGATAACGCACCTATTGTGGTAAGCCAAGGACGTCAATTTCCGGTCACCACACATCAAGTGTGCCCTGCTCCAAGCCAAGGCCAAATCTATAATACACTCTATGACACCGTAGCCCAGGCGCTGACCAACCACCAAGGCAGCTTGCTCGTGTTTTTACCTGGTCGTGGGGAAATTCACCGAGCTCAAGACCAACTTACTAGCCTGTGTTCATCTCAAATCGAACTCTTTGCTCTCTATGGGGAGTTGCCCATGGAACAGCAACAACTGGCTATTAGCCCAGCAGCTAAGGGTAAACGAAAGATTGTTCTGGCCACTAACATTGCCGAAACCAGCCTCACCATTGAAGGCATAGAGTGTGTTATTGATCTAGGCCTATCGCGCCAAATGGCCTATGACACACGAACTGGCCTAAGCCGCCTAAAGACAGTGAAAGTGTCCCGTGCACAAGCCACACAGCGCGCTGGTCGTGCAGGAAGACTAAGTGCAGGTACCTGTTATCGTTTGTGGAGTGATACTGAACAGCAAAGTCTGGCGCCTCATGCGTCCGTGGAAATAAAACAAACTGATTTAACTAATTTATGCTTACAGTTATATGCCTTCGGATGTTCTGATCCCGGTGATATGCGGTGGATGGACCCGCCTCCGCAAGGTCCGTGGCAAAAGGCCGAGCAGCTTCTAGTGAAGCTCGGGGGGCTTGAGGGGCTTGAGGGGCTAGCATCTTCAGTTCAGAGTCTGGTGATCACGCCCCACGGACAAAGGATGAGCCAATTACCTTTATCCCCACGCCTAGGTCATTTATTAATCACTGCACAACGCTATAACGCGCTGTTCTTAGGCTGCCAACTGGTGGCACTCCTTAGTGAGAAGGATCCTTTAGCAACACGATCAGACAATGACTATGACTTGATGCTGCGGGTTAATTGGCTTAACAGTAATCAGCCTACCCAACCCAACCTAATGAGCACACGCCAGCGAATCACTAAACAAGCTAAACGTTTGTTTAGCCAGATGCCACAAGACTCTACACCACCTATTAGTCACAGCTACAACCCCAGCCAATTAGCCGCTATTTTGGTTGCCCACGCTTGGCCAGAACGTATTGCTCAACAAACATCAGACCCAAAACAATACAAACTAGCCAACGGAAAACGGGTGACATGCCAGCAATCAAGCGGTGGTTCCCCATGGCTAGCAGTGGCTAGCACCATCGGTTTTGAGCGCAAAACAGGCGACAATGCACAACGCCTTTGTTTGGCGGTAGAGCTACCTTCTAGGTTGTTTTCGGGACCTTTAAAGCACCTAACACAAGAACAAACCGACATATTCTGGCATGAGCAACATGATCGCCTCATCGCTGAACGGCATACCCAAGTAGGGCAACTTCAAGTAAATACCCAGCGCATCGCTAAGGTGGAGCCTCAAGCTCGAATTGATGCAACTTGTGTTTATGTAGCACAATTAAAATTATCGCCATTGAACTGGGATAAAGACACCCTCAACTGGCAAGCGAAGGTGCAGCTACTGCACCAAAGTTACCCCAGTAGCGCAGGGACACCGAATCCATGGCCTAATGTATCGCCACAAAGGTTAACTGAAACCTTGTCGGATTGGCTTGGGCCATTTTTAGATAAAACCACTCACCTTAAGGACCTAAAACGACTCAATTTAAAACAAATATTGTCCAACCTTTTGCCTTGGCCTTTGCCCAATCAACTAGAGCAGTTAGCGCCCGCTCGATTCACCGTGCCTTCGGGTAATGCTCACACTATCGACTACAGTCAGCATCCACCAGTATTGGCCGTTAAGCTGCAAGAGCTATTTGGTATGCAGGAGGCTCCTAGCATTGGTTACGGCACAGCCTTGCAGGTGCATTTGCTGTCACCTGGCGGACACGTTTTACAAGTCACTCAAGACTTAGCCCATTTCTGGACTACTAGTTATACAGAGGTTAAAAAAGAAATGAAGGGGCGCTACCCAAGGCACCCCTGGCCAGATGATCCCACCCAAGCCTTGGCAACGGCTAAAACTAACCGTGCCTTGCGTAAAACCTGAGTTAAGTTAGGCTAACCGTCTTGACGGCCCGGCACCATGAGCTCATAGCCAGCTTCTTCTGGCTCATCGTCAAGGATATCGGCTGGAAACCCCTCACCTAATACTTTAACGCCCATGGGTTCTTCATAACGTCGAATAATATTGGGAGACTTTTCTCGAGGTCCAAACTCATCCTGCGCTTGGGTAAAGATATCCACCAATAACGGCGCCAAGTCTAACTTCATCCCTTCCCGTTGAGTCAAGGTATTGAAAAGGCCAACATCTTTAAGGACTAGGTCAACGGTAAAGTTAATGTCTCGCGAACCATTAAGAATCACTTGGGATTCTGTTTCGTGAACAAAAGAAGTGCCCGAAGAGGCCTTGATGGCTTCGTAACTCACATTCATGTCTAAACCCATAACCTTACAGGCTGTTAACGCCTCGCCTAATGCGACTAGGTGCGCCGTTGCTAAGTAGTTGGTAACCACCTTTAATTTTGATGCCGTACCTAACTCCCCAGTATGTAATACTCGCCTACCCAAGGTGGTAAGCACGGGTAAGGCCCGCTCAAATGTCGCTCGACTGCACCCTGCAAAAATAGAAATATTGCCGGTGTCTGCCCGATGGCAGCCGCCAGACACTGGGCAGTCTACAGGTTCTGCGCCTGCAGCTTTGACCAATGCGCCTATGCGCCGTATCTCGCTCTCATCTGTGGTAGACATTTCAAGCCAAATTTTACCTTCAGACAAACCTGCAATAACGCCTTCTTCAGCGCTATTTCCTTCCATTACCGCAGAGCAAGCCGCTGGCGAAGGCAAACACGTAATAATGATGTCGCTGGCCTGTGCAAGTTGTTTTGGAGAGTCAGCAGAGATGGCACCTCGCGCAACAAAATCTGCCACAAGGTCTTGGTTCAGATCCCTAACAATCACCTCATAACCATTACGCAACAAACTGCCTGCTAACTTGCTACCTACATTACCTAGCCCTACAAAACCAATTTTCATTTCATTAACCTGTGTGTTTGGAGTGATTATTTAACGGTAGCCAGCAATGGCTTTTATTTCCTGAAATTCGTGTAAGCCAAAGCCTGCATATTCACGCCCATTACCAGATTGCTTGTAACCACCAAAAGGCATGCAATATTCCAAATCTGCCATGTTGATGTGCACTGTACCGGCTCTCAATTGCCTTGCGACACGGCGGGCTTTATCCATGTCTTGGGTAGACACATACGCGCCTAAACCGTAGAGGCTATCGTTAGCAATACGAATTGCTTCTGCTTCATCAGTAAAAGGAATTAATACTAATACGGGACCAAAAACTTCTTCTTGGGCAATCGCCATAGCGTTATTCACATCTCCAAACAGCGTGGGTTTAACGTAATAACCTTGCTCGAAACCCTGGGGTTTACCTACACCACCAGATAACAAAGTAGCTCCCTCATCTATACCCACTTGGATTAAACCTTGCACCTTATGCCAATGGGGTTGCGATATCACGGGACCCAAATGATCGCCTTGTTGCTGTGGATTACCCAAGGTTATCGTTTCTACTGTTGCTAAAGCCAGCGCTGCAACTTGGTCATATACACTGGCCTCTACCAACATACGAGTTGGAGCATCGCAACTCTGGCCACTGTTAAGCATACACGCCTGCACACCTAGCTCTACTTGAGCACTTAGGTCGGCATCGGCAAAGATGATATTGGCAGACTTACCGCCCAACTCCTGGCTCATCCGTTTCACAGTTGCAGCAGCAGACTTTGCTATTTCAACACCCGCCCGTGTAGATCCAGTGAACGACACCATGTCTACTAATGGATGACTCGTCATATAGTCACCTATGTCTGCACCAGTGCCATGGATCATATTAAACACTCCATCAGGGATGCCTGCTTCGTGGATACATTCTGCAAATAGTTGTGCGGACATAGGCGTTAATTCACTTGGCTTAAGCACCATGGTACAACCCGCCAATAACGCTGGAACAACTTTGCAGACAATTTGGTTGATGGGCCAGTTCCAAGGTGTAATGAGCACACAAACCCCAATGGGTTCTTTGAGCAACTGACCGTTTTCGCCAATGGGCTCGTCCAGTAGAGCAGTCTTAGCGGCATGCAAATGGGCCTCTGTGTGACCTACACCGGTTTCTGTCTGTATATCGTATGACATAGACGCTGGCGCACCCATCTCTTGTGTAATGGCTTTAGCCATAGAGCCATAATGCTTCTGATAGGCCGCTAGAAATGCTTCTACCTTGAGTATTCGATGCTGCAAAGAGGTCTGGCTCCAGGCATCAAAGGCATTAGCTGCCGCGCTAATAGCTGCTTCTACATCGTCGGTGTTCGCAAGACACACCTCAGCAAAGGATGTCCCTGTAGCAGGGTTAATGACAGGCAATATTTGTGTGCTCGTCAAAGGCTCACACCAGTGACCATTAATATAGAAAGCTAGTTTAGTCATATAAAGGCTCGTTATTTAACAGATGATGAGGCAGTGTATCGGCACCAACGGGCTAATTTCTTATCAAAAACAGACAGATATACTACGGATATATACAAGCTCAAAGTTTTAAACTGGTTCACTATCAAGCCCATTAGTAACATTGGATAGATCAACATGCAAGGCATTAAAAATAAGAAGGTTTTAATTACAGCAGGCGCTACGGGTTTAGGCAAAGCCACTGCCATTGCATTGATGAATGCAGGCGCTCAGGTGCATGTGTGCGATATTGATGCCCAAGCACTAGCTAACTTTAAGCAAGACTACCCTCTCTTGTTAACTAGCGTAACCAACGTTGCCAAGCCAGATGAGGTAGCTAAAATGTTTACCCAATTGCAACAAGAATTCTCAGGTAAGTTAGACTTTTTGGTGAACAACGCTGGTGTGTCAGGGCCTGCAGGCCCTATTGAAACCCTAGACATTGAGGCATGGAAAGCCACCTTCGACGTTAACCTTCACGCCACCTTTTATGTGTCAAAGCACGCTATCCCCTTAATTAAGCAACACGGTGGCGCTATTATGAACTTATCATCCACCGCAGGGCTATATGGCTACCCTATGCGCAGCCCTTATGCCAGTGCAAAGTGGGCCATTGTAGGGCTCAGCAAAACCATGGCTATGGAGCTAGGTCCATTTAATATACGTGTTAATTGCATTTGCCCAGGTGCAGTAAACGGGGAGCGCATGGACCGGGTCATCAGTAGCATTGCCGAAGCTACCGGTGAGAGTTTAGAAAAGGTACGCGAAGATAATGTGAAGAATACTTCCATGACAACGTTTGTAGACGCTGAAGATATAGCCAACATGATTGTCTTTAGCTTCAGCGATTTAGGCGCAAAAATTTCTGGCCAAAGCCTCACAGTGGATGGCGATACCCACAGTTTAGCGACTTATTAATTAGTATTAGTGCCATTTCTAGTGTCAGCACGACTGGCTTCTAGCCCTTGATGTTGAATTTTAGTCTTATATGAAGCTCAACTATAGCTGCTAAAAAACACCACTAACCTCAACAATCTTGTGTTTAGGGCGTATAAAGAAGCACCTAAGTAAAGATAAATTACACTGATATGGTGATTAGTTAACTTTTTAGTTAACTAAAGGTAATTAACTTAACATTTAACGACCTTTAAAGAACGCCTACACTGGCCCAGCACTAATTACAGAGCCTCACATGAGTTTTGGATCATGGAGTAAAAGCGCTGACGGAAATTATCTAGAAGTTATGCACGCTGTTTATGCATAGTATGAAGAAAACTTGTCAATTTACTCGTGTTTTATTACCTATGCGCGGCTCTTTTGATCTTTTGGGGTTGTTTGTTAGTATCGTTTGGCGTTACTTTAGAGAAGAAAGTCCACCCGCAGAATCAACAGTCATCAGAACATGACGATATATTTTACAACTGATATTAATTTTCGGTTGGTTTTGTTCTGATTTTAATCATTTTTTTAGAGCGAACAATCGTAATAATGAGCCAGCCAAAACCAGATTTTGTAAAATTTAAGCAAATTGATAAAAGCTATGATGGTAAGGAATTGGTTGTTAAAAACCTAAACCTTGACATTGCCGAAGGAGAGTTCCTAACCCTATTGGGCCCATCTGGTTCTGGAAAGACCACCACTTTGATGATGTTGGCAGGCTTTGAAACGCCTACCAATGGCGAAGTGTTTCTTGATGGACATCCAATCAGCAGTATTCCCCCGTATAAAAGAGGCATCGGCATGGTGTTTCAGAATTATGCGCTATTTCCCCATCTGTCGGTTTTTGAAAACCTTGCTTTTCCTCTTAAGGTGAGGAAACTAATGTCAGACGACGAAATTTCCGAAAAAGTCAACCGCACGTTGGATATGGTGTCCCTTGGTGGCTTTGGTAAACGTATGCCCGGGCAGTTATCCGGTGGTCAGCAACAACGAGTTGCCGTTGCAAGAGCCCTTGTGTTCGATCCAAAGCTGGTACTGATGGACGAGCCTTTGGGTGCGCTGGACAAAAATTTACGTGAAAGCATGCAATATGAGCTGAAGAGCATCCACGAAAAACTTGGTGTAACCGTTGTTTATGTGACCCATGATCAGGACGAAGCCTTAACTATGTCTAACCGCATTGCTGTATTCAATGATGGACATGTGCAGCAGCTTTCCACTCCTGATGAGCTTTACGAAAGGCCGGTAAATTCCTTTGTAGCGCACTTTATCGGTGAAAACAATACTATCTCGGGTGTGGTTAAAAACATCGATGGTGACGAAGCTCTAGTTGAAACGGCATCCGGAGAACTAATTAAAGCCCGTGCGGTATTAGCTAATACTGTTGGTGATAAAAGCACCATCTCCCTGCGTCCTGAGCGAGTGGTGATAAATCCTAATGCGTCTGTAGAGAATCAATTTCAATCTACGGTGCGGGGAATCATATATCACGGTGACCATATTCGTGTCCAAGTAGCTGTTTTGGGCAGTAATAATTTTATTCTGAAAATCCCCAACTCCAGTAGTCATCCCGGCGTAGCTGTAGGTGACGTAATCAAGTTAGGCTGGTCTGTTGAGGATTGTAGGGCGTTGGATTAACAACCTTGGTTCCGCTGTTTATCGCCATAGAGCCTATGGTTAAGGCCATGCTCTTAAGTAGATGAACAGTAATGGTGCCGAGTCAGTTAGTATATAATAGTAATAAAAATAGGAGAGAAAAGTAATGTCAAAACTTAGTAAAGGTTTAACATTGGCAGCGCTGGTATCGAGTGCACCTCTAGCGCTAGCGGCGGAAGTTAACGTCGTGTCTTGGGGTGGTGCTTATACTGAGAGCCAGATGAAGGGTTATGGTAACCCATATCAGGAAAAATCAGGAGTTACGGTTAATTGGATTGACTACAGTGGTGGCTTAGGGTCTATTAGGTCACAGGTTGAAGCCGGTGCTATCACCTGGGACATCATGGACGTCTATGCCAAAGATACCATCGTCGGTTGTGATGAGGGCTTGTTTGTTGAATTTGACTTTGACAATGATTTCCCAGCTGGTTCAGATGGAAGCAAGGCGAGTGACGACTTCTTCACCGAGATGCCTAGTAAGTGTGCTGTAGGTAATATTCTCTATTCGTGGAACTATGGTTTTAATACCAACACTTTCCCGAGCTCTAACGAGCCTCAAACCATCCAGGATTTTTTTGATAAAGATAAATTCTCAGGAACGCGGGGAATCTATGCATCAGCTATGAGCAATTTAGAAATAGCTTTGGTCGCTGATGGTGTACCGGCTGCTGACGTCTATAGCTATATGGATGAGCATGGCACGGATCGGGCATTTGCTAAACTGAGTGAACTATGTGCCGATGACGGTTGCTGGTTCTGGTCTGGCGGAGCTCAACCACCTGAAGCTTTGGTTTCCGGAGAAGTTTCGATGTCTACTGCTTGGAATGGTCGTTTATTTAACGCCATGGTTGCCGAGAAGTCGCCTATTAAGATGGTATGGGATGGCCAAGTTCTAGACTATGAGTATTTTGTGCTAGTTAACGGCGGTCCTAATCAAGCTGAAGCCATGAAGGCTCTGCAGTATTTCACTGGTAGTGAAGGTCTGGCCGGTAGTGCAAAACATATTTCCTATGCTCCATTCCGCAAGTCTTCTCTTGATCTGATTCAGGATCCTTGGTTCGAAGGCCCAGATGGTAACCTAGATATTATGCCTCATATGCCTACGGCACCAGCTAACACTAAAAACTATATATTGATGAATGGTGAATGGTGGGCTGATAATGAGACTGATGTTAATGATCAGTGGGAAGCTTGGAAGGCAGGGTTATAACCCGAAAATGTCTTTATAAGCTAAGTAAATCTTCAGGCAGTGCAACTCTGCCTGAAGATTTTTTTATAAATCAACTGGCGAAATCATCTTATTGTGACTAATCCAATTCTTACCTCAGACGGGCAACTGCTATCAGTCAAGCTGAAAAAAGCTGAATCCCATAAGCGCAGAACAGCTTTTTTACTAGTACTGCCTCTGTTTTTATTTGTAGTGGTAACCTACCTTCTCCCGATTGGTAGTTTAATGGTTAAAAGTATTGATAATCGTGAATTATTTAGTTATCTGGTTAATACCAATGATAGCATCCATGAATGGGATGGAACTGGATTACCTGATGAAACAGTATATACAGCCTTTTATAAAGATTTAACATTAGCTGTGGCTAATAAAAAACAGGGAAAAATTGCGACTCGGCTTAACTACGAACAAAGTGGCTATTCTAGTCTTATCAAAAAAACATCGCGTAAATTAAAGAAATTCACCGAAGGTGAGTACAAAGCCCAGTTTATCAAAGCGGATAAACGTTGGGGAAAAACTGAATATTTGTTGGCTCTGCAGAAAGCAACGGTAGCTTTTCATGGCCGTAAATATCTTACGACATTCGATCTTAATGTTAACTCTGATGGTGACATTGTACAGATTCCTGAAAAAAAACGTATTAACGTAACCCTGTGGCTAAGAACCCTCTTAGTTGCCGTAGGAGTAACGTTTTCATGTTTTTTGCTGGCTTATCCCATCGCCCACATGCTGGCTACAACGCGGGCAAAATATGCGAATATACTGATGATTTGCGTATTGCTACCTTTTTGGACCTCGCTCTTGGTTCGAACATCAAGTTGGATGGTTCTGTTACAAAAACAGGGTGTACTGAATGATATTTTAGTTTTTTTTGGTATTGTCGCGGACGAGCAACGGCTTGTCATGATGTACAATATGACAGGCACTTTTATTACCATGACTCAGATTCTTCTACCCTTTATGGTATTACCTCTTTACAGTGTTATGAAGACCATCTCCCCGACCTTAATGCGTGCGGCCACCTCCATGGGGTCAACACCACTGCACGCGTTTAGAAGGATATATTTTCCACTGACTTATTCAGGGATAAGTGCTGGCTCGATTCTGGTGTTTGTGCTCGCCGCTGGCTATTACATCACTCCGGCTTTGGTAGGTGGAGCGAAAGGCGTCCTAATAAGTAATCGAATTGCCTACCATATGCAGTCTTCTTTAGATTGGTCACTTGCTACCGCTATGGGTACGGTGTTGCTAGCTACGGTCCTCGTTGCTTACTGGGTTTATAACCGTATTGTTGGAATTGATAATATGAGGATTGGCTAATGGCTTTACCCATTTATACTGAAACCAGATATCGCATCTGGCATTACAGTTATCTACTAATTTGTGGCTCGGTGTTTTTTTTCCTGATCGCTCCACTGTTTGTCATCATCCCGCTGTCATTTAACGCGGAGCCGTATATTCATTTTTCTGACAAAATGTTGGCGCTGGACCCAGAGGGTTTCTCTCTGCGTTGGTATGAGGACATGATCTATGGCACAAAAAACTCTTGGGGTCAGGCTATGAGAAACAGCTTGAATATAGCATTTTTTGCTACCATAGGCTCCGTTGTCTTAGGCACACTTGCAGCTTTGGGTCTCAGCAGTCGTTATATGCCGTACAAAGCACTGATTATGAGTATTCTTATCTCACCCATGATCGTACCATTAATTATTTCAGCTGTTGCGATCTTCTTCTCTGAAGCCAGATTCGGCATAACATCGACTTTTACAGGTGTAGTGCTGGCCCATATAATTTTGGGGACACCATTCGTGGTTATTACGGTGACAGCTACCTTGTCGGGCTTTGATGATTCCATTACGCGTGCTGCAGCGAGCTTAGGTAGTAATCCTACCAATACCTTCTTTAAGATCACGATGCCGCTTATAGCACCGGGCATTATCTCAGGCGCTCTATTTGCTTTTGTGACCTCATTTGATGAAATCGTAGTTATCATGTTTGTCGGTGGACCCGATCAGATGACCATTCCTTATCAAATGTGGATCGGCCTGCGCGAACAACTTAGTCCTACTATTATGGCTGTGGCTACTTGTCTGATTGTGCTATCGAGTTTGCTTTTACTGTCGATGGAATTACTGCGGCGACGCTCACAACGGATTCGCGGCTTGGAAGCCTAAGCTAGCATATTTGGACAATACACAGGCATAATTTTGACTAACTACTAAATTTTGCTCAGGCTGGTAGTCATATATACTCGTCAGCTTGGGCTCAGTTGGTTTTTAGAAGATCAAAAAAACGGGGGATTTCGTCAATATAAGTTAGTTGGCACACTAGCTGACATCAACTGAAGCCTGTGACTATATGCTGATTGTCACACTAACGTGAGCTGGCGGACCTGGCACAGCGAAAAACTCCGTGGCATGTCTCCGGGTTAAGTTATACACTCGACTAAAGGCTCCTATAAGGAGCCTTTTTTTTACCTCTTTATTTTATACATCCCTAGTTTAGGACGCCTTTTCTATGAGCCAACCCCTACATATTGGTCTTTTACTTTGTCATACCTTAGAACCTATCCTTAGTAAAGTGGGCGAGCTAGACTACCCAGCCATTTTTAGAGAGCATTTTTTGGCCATAGACAGCAACATTCGCTTTACTGACTTTAATGTCTATAAAGGCGACTTACCCACATCGATAGACCAATGCGATGTGTGGTTGGTCAATGGCAGCCCCGCTGGCGTTTACGAAGACATCGAGTGGATTCACCAGCTCAGTAGCTTTATTGAACGACTTAATGTCGCCAAAAAACCTACAGTGGGGATCTGTTTTGGTCATCAACTTATGGCACAAGTATTAGGAGGCAAGGTAGAACTTAGCGACAAAGGTTGGGGGCTAGGTATTTCTCACAATAACGTGGTGGCAAATACAGAATTCATGCAACCCAGGGCCGCTAGTATTGATGTGATGGTGTTTCACCAGGATCAAGTAGTGCAGCTACCCGAAGGCTCACAAGTGCTTGCCAGTAGTGATTTTTGCCCAAACTACATGGTGCAATATAATAACCACATGTTAAGTGTTCAAGGCCATCCTGAATTTAATACAGAAATGATAGAGGGCATTCTTGCTGGAGAAAGCTTTGATGATCGCCCTGCTATTCGAGCACAAGGCATGGCTAATAGTGCCGGCAAACCTGATTCACAATTGTTATTCCAGTGGATTGTTAATTTCTACCATCAGTCCTCCTAAACCTGTATAAAATAGACTAGGCCAAACAAGCCATGTCAGTTGGAGAATTTAGCAACATGAATGGTACGAGTGAAAATAAGGCACTTCATAAAGCCGTCATTGTTGTAGCGCTGGGTTTTTTAGCGCTGGCATTGGTATTTTCGGCCCGTGCTGCTTTAGGTCTGGCAATGCCAATCTGGGAAAGTGAGTTAGGCTGGAGCCGCGGCTATGTGTCCAATGTTGCTGCTGTCGCCTTGTTAATCATGGCAATTGCATCGCCTGTTTCTGGGTACATTCTCGACCGTAAAGGCCTTCGATTTACATTGCTACTAGGGCTTATTGCCGTCTTCCTATCCTCCGTTGTCATCAGTATGGCCGAGAGTACCTGGGTACTATTAATTGGTTTTGGAGTTATCGGCGGAGTTGGATTTGGTATCATTGCAACTCACGTCATTGCCTCTGCAGTAGCTCGGGTCTATCCCGAAAATGTTGGGTTTGCGTCGGGCATTGCAACCTCAGGATCTTCTGCTGGACAGTTTATATTTGTGCCTCTAATCGCATTCATTTTTGCATCATTTAGTTGGCGTTGGGGGTTTGTAGGAATTGCAGTGGGCATTGCTTTCCTGATTCCTTTTGTTTGGTACGTACCCAGCGATAAACCCATTAAGGAAGTCAGTGAAGCGTCATCTGAGAGTGACTCCCCTGACCTAAAAACTTCTATTAAGACACTTTTCTCTACTCCAGTTTTCCATTTACTGTTTTGGAGTTATCTCATTTGTGGTTACACAACCACCGGCGTGATTGAAACCCACTTAATGCCGTTTGCCTCTTATTGTGGTTTTAAACCCATACCCAGTGCTGCTGCTTATGGACTACTGTCGGCGGTGAACCTACTCGGCATGATTTGTATTGGCTGGTTAACCGATAAAATGAATCGGCCTCTATTGCTTGGCTGTATTTATATTATTCGTGGCTTAACCTTCTGGATACTACTTAATGTGGGCACTAGCTACGAAACATTGCTGTTGTTTGCCGTTATTTTTGGCGTAGTGGATTACTCAACTGTACCCGTTACCGCAAGCTTAGTCGCTAGCCATATTGGCCTTAAGGTGATGGGTTTAACCATGGGCTTACTATCGGCTGGGCACTCCATCGGAGCCGCCATAGCAGCTTCACTAGGGGGATACTTCTTTGATAAAGACGCAACTTACGACCTTATTTGGATGAGCTCAATCGCATTAGCCATCATTGCGGGTGTTCTAGCATTTTTAATAAAAGAGAACCCCACCCAGGACAAAAGCACTAAATACGCCTAAACCGTTTTACCATCAAACTCAAAGGGTGTTGTCATACTTAAAAGTTCAAACCCCAAGCGTTCTACGATAGGCCTACTGCTGGGCAGCGCATCAATAGTAAGGTATTTGCGCCCTCTAGTAATAGCCTCTTGCGCTCTAGCCCATACTAAGGCCCGATAACACCCACGGCTACGGTACTGGGGTAAGCAACCACCAGCCCATAAACCCACAAAGTCGCTCCCTGGAGTAAAGCTAGACCAGCCACTGCACACAGCAGTACCGTCAATTTCTACAAGGTAATAACTCATAAGCTCGGGTGTTTCCCGGAAGATTTTAAGTGCGTCAGTTAAGCGCTGGGCCATTGAGCTTTGCCATACGGCTTGTTGAACAGTAAACACCTGTTCTAAGTCAGCCTCTGTCTCACAGCGCCTAACGCGCAGGCTGGGTTGAGGCCAATTTATTTCAGCAATGTCCATTGCTAAAAGGGCTTCTTCGTCGTCGGGCACAAAACCAAACTCAATTAAGATTCGTTGCAGAAGTTCTGAGTGTGAGTCTGCCGAATACCATTTCCATTCCAAACTCACCTGTGACTTATTGGCCTGGTCTCGCTGCCCGTGTACAGCTATGGAAAGTTCTTCAGGTGAAAAGCAATGATCAGCAATAAAACGAATGCCTTGTGAGATAACGTCATATCGCCATAACTTCTCTTCATGAGCGTCGGTCATGCCAATTTGCTGGCACCGGCGCTCTTGAAGACGATATTGCTCAAACACCTCAGAGCATTTCATTAAGCAGCCAAGTGCAGGCCAAGCATGATCAACAACACTAGATTAGCGACAAAACCCACTATAAAGAAATAAGTACGAGGGCTTGGGTTGGCTTCTGTAGCAAGCGCATAGTACAGGGCCATGTGTAATACACGAGCAATAGCATAGATCCACACTAAAATACCCAACCAATAGGCATCCATACCCACCAACATGCCCAGTAATACTGGGCCAAACATCATCAATAAATTTTCATGAGAGTTTAAAACTGTACGATGACTACGAAAGACAAATGACTCATGACTAAGTTGGTCGTTAACGATACCAGGCACATAGTGCTTTTGTTTACGATGAGCAACAGAAGCCACCATAGCTTGTACAAAAACGGTTATTAAAATGAGCCAAAGGCCCCAGATGGCAAATGAATAGGTTGCTAGCATGGTTTACTCTTAAGTTAGATAAATAAGGTGACTTCAAAAATAAGTCATCTAAATACAGAATGTGAAACCTTATTTTAGCCTTAATCTAAGTCTATATGTCACATGTCACTCATGAGTCACCCATTAATGATAGCCACTCATGGGCTATCTAGAGGCATTTAAGCGATATCTAGGCATCAGGGCTGGTTCATGCTCAAGGCCATGGCTTCGGCTATTTTGATGCCATCAATGGCAGCAGACATAATACCCCCTGCATATCCTGCACCTTCACCAGCAGGATATAAGCCTAGGGTATTGATGCTTTGCATGTCTTTGCCGCGCTTAATACAAATAGGTGCCGAGGTACGTGTTTCCACCCCCGTAAGTAACGCATCAGCTAAGGCAAAGCCTTTAACTTTACGATCAAAGACTGGTATAGCCTCACGAATAGCTTCAATACAATAATCTGGTAAAGCGTCTGATAAATCCGTTAGTTTAATGCCGGGCTTAAACGAAGGTTGAACTGTTCCCAACTCTTGTGATGATTTACCCTTAAGGAAGTCACCCACAGTTTGCGCAGGAGCATCATAGTTTTCACCACCCATTACATAGGCTTTACGTTCTAATTGACGCTGTAGTTCAATTCCAGCCAGAGCATCACCGGGATAGTCCGACGGATCAATACCCACAACGATGGCACTATTGGCGTTGCGCTCCGCGCGAGAATATTGGCTCATGCCGTTGGTCACTACCTGATGTTCTTCAGACGTTGCTGCCACCACGGTGCCACCTGGACACATACAAAAACTGTATACCGAGCGCCCATTAGTGCTGTGATGTACTAGCTTGTAGTCTGCTGCACCCAAAATTTCATTGCCAGCATTCGCACCAAATCGTGCCTTGTCTATCTGGGCTTGAGGATGCTCAATACGAAAACCAATGGAAAAAGGCTTGGCTTCTATATATACATTTTTATCAAACAGCATCTGAAAGGTATCACGGGCGCTATGCCCTATAGCCAAGGCAATATGATTAGATTTAAGCACTTCGCCATCAGCAAGAGTGACACCACACATCTGCCCATCTTCAATGTGTACATCATCAACCCGAGTATCAAAACGAATCTCACCGCCTAACTCTTCAATGCTAGCACGCATTTTTTCCACCATAGACACCAATCTAAAGGTGCCTATATGAGGTTTGCTTACAAACAATATTTCTTCTGGTGCGCCAGCCTCTACAAACTCAGTAAGCACTTTGCGGCTGTAATGGTTTGGATCTTTCACTTGGCTGTACAGTTTGCCATCAGAAAACGTGCCTGCCCCGCCCTCACCAAACTGTACATTAGATTCTGTGTTGAGGATCTTTTTTCGCCAAAAACCAAACGTGTCTTTGGTGCGCTGCCTCACAGCTGCACCACGCTCTAGAATAATGGGCTTATAACCCATTTGCGCCAATACCAAACCGATCAATAACCCACAGGGGCCAAACCCAATCACAATCGGTCTGTCCTGATCGTCAGCCTGAACCTTATCCTTCGCATGAGCAACAAACTTGTAGCTCATGTCTGGGCTAACTTTAATGAGCTGATCATCGACGAATGTGGCCAATAACTGCTCGTTTTTATTGGTATTCACGTCTAGGGTATAGATTAGTACAATGTTGCTTTTCTTACGGGCATCATAACCACGGCGATGTACTACAAAGTCCAATAAATCTTCGGCCTGGATGGCCAAACGCGTCAAAATGGCTTGGCTTAACGCCTTCTCATCATGATCAAGGGGTAATTGTAGATTACTGATGCGTATCATCTAAGGCTTCCGAAATATGGGGTAACTTGGCTATCGTTAGAGCTAGGGCTAGCTAGGACTATGACAAGGACGCTATTTTACCTGCTTATAGTGTAGCTGTCCCATAGTTGTCCCATTGTTGTGCCATAGTTGCCCTATATAACACCTACTCTACGGGCATTTGATAGGTAACCCATTGGGTTTTATCTGATAACTTGTCGTAAACACCACGTCCTCTATAATTATTTTCCGCCGTTATCCACCGAATAAACGGCCAGCCTTTATCTGCAGCGCAGCTATTAAGTGCTTCATACAATGCGTCTACAATACCTTTGCCACGGTATTCAGGCTTAATAAAAAGATCATCCAGAAAGCCAACCATTTTTCCTCTAAGTGGAGATGGCATTGCTCTGTAATGCATTAAACCCAAATAACTACCTGAATCATCCTTCGCTACGAGTGCATAAAATGCATTATCTTGATCAAAAATCCACGACCAAACAGTATCAAGTATGTCTTGATCCATAGGCACTTTATAAAATTTTGCATAATCATAATAAAGTGCTTCCCACTCGGCTTTATCTTGCAAACATAATTCAGATACAACTACTTTCATGTACACCTCTGTGGATAACAGTTCATTTATTAATGTCTAACCCTGTTACAGAAAATAGCACCTGAGAGTCTTTCGGACCAGTAAAAAAGCAAAAAAAAGACCAGCATAAGCTGGCCTTGAGTATTTGCGAGAAGCCTAGGCTACCCGTAAACCGTATTCTGCACTGGCATCTTGTATCCAAAGAAAGAAGTAATCAGAAAAGCTACGGCGGATCACAAGATCCATCGAGCCATCTTCTCGCTTACACATGGTAGTGCCCGTTTTAGCGAAGGTGGTTTGTACCACTTTGCCTGCTGGGAAGTTGGATTCGTGGCAATCGTACACAGTGGACTTTTGCAACAATTGCGCTACACCAGAGCCAGATAAATTAACCAAGGTTTGGCCACTGCTTACATCGGTGATCGCAATGTGCTGATCACCCATAGCTACTCTTAGGTCGGCTTCTACCTGCCCCTGAGTGCCGTGAGCTACGATTAACAACCATTCGTTAGGGCACAGCCAATAAACCACTGTATCGCCGTTACGTACGCTGGTGTGAGGCGTGGTTGGCAATACTGCACCTAACACAGACTCAGCAGCAGTCATAAAAGCCGCATCTTGTGGGTTACCACGTAGATTCAGGTGACCACGAAACTTGTCTTCTGTCATCACTACGCCTGCATCAGCAGCGTTAGTGTGAGCTGCGCGGTGGTGTAATGATGATTCCATCATGTCCCCTGTTAACGAATTGTTTGAAACACTAGTCATTGTGATGATCTCCTTTTGGATCATAGAACACTGGGCTGCAAATTTCAGCAGCCAATACACGGCCATCTGCTTGTGGGCAGTATACTGTTTCGCCCATGCGATCTGATCCACCTTTAACGGTGCCCATGGCAATACCATGGCCTAAACACTCACTCCAGTAACTAGAAGTAACGTGGCCCATCATATCCATTGGGATAGGCTGGTTAGGATCCATTACAATTTGTGAGCCTTCTGGGATCACAACTGTAGGATCTTTAGGCTTTAAACCTACCAATTGCTTACGGTCTGTACGTGCGGTGTCTGGACGAGTAAAGGAGCGTTCGCCTAAGAAGCTAAACTCTTTAGTTTTACCTACAGCCCAACCCATTAAACAGTCATAAGGGGTCATGGAACCATCGGTGTCTTGGCCCGCAATAATGAAGCCTTTCTCTGCACGCAATACGTGCATAGATTCAGTGCCGTATGGCGTAATGCCAAACTCTTCACCGGCTTCCATGAGTTTCTTCCACATGTAATGGCCTTGGTCTGCAGGAACGTTCACCTCAAAGGACAATTCACCAGTAAAGGAGATACGGAAGATACGCGACTTAATGCCAGCAACAGTGCCTTCGCGGTAATCCATAAACTTCATCGCTTCTGCAGAAAGATCTACATCGGTACATAGCTTTTCAAGTACTTTACGAGAATTAGGTCCTGCAAAAGAGCAAGTGGCCCATTGGTCCGTTACCGACGTAAAGTATACGTCTAGTTCTGGCCATTCTGTTTGATGCCATAACTCTAACCAACCCAATACAGCAGCAGCGCCGCCAGAGGTGGTAGTCATTAAGAAGTGAGTATCACTTAAACACGCAGTTACACCATCATCAAAGATCATGCCGTCTTCTTTAAGCATTAAGCCATAACGACACTTACCTGGGGCTAACTTTGTCCAAGCGTTAGTGTAAACACGGTTAAGGAATTCACGAGCATCCTTACCCTGGATGTCGATCTTGCCTAGGGTAGATGCATCTAGTATGCCTACACTGTTACGTACCGCCAAACATTCCCGGTTAAGGGTTTGCTGCATGGTTTCGCCAGCTTGTGGGAAGTACCAAGGGCGCTTCCACTGACCTACGTTTTCAAATTCTGCGCCATTGGCCAAGTGCCATGGGTGCATAGACGTATGACGGGCTGGATCTAACAACACACCAATGTCGCGGCCGCCCATAGCGCCAAAGGTAACTGGCGTATATGCAGGACGGAATATGGTGGTGCCAGTTTCAGCAATAGACTTATTTAAAGTCTTAGCCACAATAGCCATGCCGTTTACGTTACCTGTTTTGCCTTGGTCAGTACCAAAACCCATGGCGGTATAACGCTTTACATGCTCAATGGATTGGAAACCTTCACGTGCAGCCAGTTCTATACCAGCAGCGGTAACGTCGTTTTGAAAGTCAACAAACTGCTTAGGTGCGCGGCTAATCTTCTTGGTGTGAGGCACTAGGTAAAGGGCTTGTGCAGCGCCTTCCGACTCGTCGCCACAATCAAATACCTGGGTAGATTGCGTACCAGATGCAGTGGCACCAGCTTGAACACCAGCATTTAATGCTTGTGATAAACGGTATTCACCAGCAATAGCACCTGCAAGGTGTTGGTTTTGAATAGTTGGGCCAGGTACAAAACCTGCAACGTCGTCATTCCATACTGGGCGGCTACCGGTGTGGCAGCTTAAGTGAACCACAGGGCTCCAACCACCAGCAACAGCGATTAAATCACAGCTTAGAGTTTTGCTTGCGCCGACGACCTTGTCGCCAGTTTCATCTAAAGGAGCGACAATAGCACCAGACACTCTTTTGCTACCTTGGGCTTCAATCACACCATGGCCTAACATCACTTGAATTCCAGCAGCTTTAGCCGCTTGCACAAGACGACCTTCAGGCGCATGTCGTGAATCAACTACAGCCACAACAGTACGGCCAGCAGCTTGAATGTCTAGGGCAGTTTGGTAACCAGAGTCGTTAGTTGTCATCACTACACAACGCTGGCCTGGTACTACAGCATAACGATTAATGTAAGTA
>Ga0308009_10000742_pt1 | contig 21886 bp, 17 predicted proteins | sample Neamet127_FD_203134 | JGI IMG/M metagenome (GOLD analysis project Ga0308009, IMG submission 203134) | Marine microbial communities from water near the shore, Antarctic Ocean - #127 | ecosystem: Environmental > Aquatic > Marine > Unclassified | place: Southern Ocean | collected 2014-07-24
GCCCGCATGGCCGAACTGCAGCAGGCTGCGGCGCGCGCCATTCTGCAAGACCCGGATGTCGCCACCCTGAGCTCTTTTATCGGTGTGGACGCCGCCAACAACACCATGCTGCACACCGGCCGCATGTTGATCAACCTCAAAAGCCGCCGCAGCAGCTCGCAGCAGGAAACCATGGACAGGCTGAAGCGCCGCGCCGGCGAGGTGGCCGGCGTCACGCTGTACCTGCAGCCAACGCAGGATCTGACGATTGACGCCGAGACCGGGCCGACCCAGTTCCGCGTGTCCATCGAAGGCTCGAACACAGCCACCGTCTCTGAGTGGGCCAACAAGCTCGCACAACGCATGCAGGAAATGCCCGCGCTGCAAAATATCGCCTCGGACGCCGGTGCCCAGGGCAGCTCGGCCTACATCTTGGTGGACCGCGACACCGCCTCGCGCGTCGGCGTCACGACGTCGTCCATCGACGACGCGCTGTACAGCGCCTTCGGCCAGCGCATTGTCTCGACGATTTTTACCGAGACCAACCAGTACCGCGTGATCCTTGAAGCGATGCCGGACCAGCTCACCACTGCAGCGTCTCTCGGCAACCTGCCGCTGCGCACCGGCTCGGGCACCACCACGCCGCTGGCCAGCATAGCCCGCATCATCGAGCAACCGGCGCCGCTGCAGATCACGCGGGTGGCGCAGTACCCGGCGACCACGCTGGGTTTCGACACCGCGCCCGGCGCGTCGCTGGGCAAGGCAGTGGACCAGGTCAAGCAGGCGGCCAAAGAGATTGGCATGCCGGCCAGCGTGACCATGACCTTTCTCGGCGCGGCCGGCGCCTACCAGGCCTCGCTGTCCAGCCAGTTGTGGTTGATCCTGGCGGCGGTGATCTGTGTCTACATCGTGCTCGGCGTGTTGTATGAAAGTTATATCCATCCGTTGACGATTCTCTCGACCCTGCCCTCGGCCGGCGTGGGTGCGCTGCTGATGCTGATGATCAGCGGGTCGGACCTCGGGGTGATCGGCATCATCGGCATCATTTTGCTGATCGGTATCGTCAAGAAAAACGCGATCATGATGATCGACTTCGCCATCGACGCCGAACGCAATGAAGGTAAGTCGCCGCAGGAAGCCATTCACCAGGCCGCGCTGCTGCGCTTTCGTCCGATTTTGATGACCACGCTGGCCGCGCTGTTTGCGGCCGTGCCGCTGATGCTGGGCTGGGGTGAAGGGGCAGAGTTGCATCGGCCGCTGGGTCTGGCCATCTTTGGTGGCCTGATCGTCAGCCAGGTGCTCACGCTGTTCACCACGCCGGTGATTTATCTCGCGTTTGACAGGATGGGACAGAGGTTCGGGCGGAGGGGTTCTGTGTGAACGCCCTCCTCTTCCGGGTTTTCATCCCGGACCTGATGAAGGATCCATCTCGGGTGACTCCGGCTGTGGGGTCTGCCAGCAAGCCGGGTTTCGCCCCGGCGGGCGACTCACTTTCTCTTGCTTCGCCAAGAGAAAGTAAGCAAAGAGAAGGCGACCCGATGGTCTGGGACCCTCCGCTTCGCTACGGGCAACCTGCGGTGCTCGCCGAAAACGGGGTCAGGCACAAACTCGCTTCGCTCAAACAAGTGCCTGCCCTGATCCGTTTTCGGCTGCGCTCCTCGGCCCAGCCCGACGGGTGGGTAACCAATGCGGGGACAAATCCGGAGTCCTTGAAGCGCGCAGCGCTTCAAGGAGGGGACTCCCAACGAACAGTCATGTTTGCACGCGAGCGCAGCGCACGCGACCACATGAAGTCCCCCTCCATCGCCCAGCGGGGCGAGGGAGGGGTTAGGGGTGGGAGTGGGGAGTTGAAACTGCTGTTCAAGGCATGCCGGGGACGGAGCGTGATGCAGCTATCGGTCAAACTGCTGCCGGCAAAAGGAGCCGGCAAGTGAACCTCTCCGAGCCCTTCGTCCGCCGCCCAGTCGCCACAGTGCTGCTGACCGTCGGCCTGGCGCTGGCCGGCATCGGCGCCTTCTTTGTGTTGCCGGTCTCGCCCTTGCCGCAGGTCGATTTTCCGGTGATCTCGGTCAGCGCCTCGCTGCCGGGCGCGAGTCCGTCAACCATGGCCAGCAGTGTGGCAACGCCGCTGGAGCGGCGCCTGGGCACCATCGCGGGCGTCAACGAAATGACGTCCAACAGCAGCAACGGCTCGACCCGCATCAACCTGCAATTCGACCTGAACCGCAAGATCGACGCAGCGGCGCGTGAGGTTCAGGCCGCCATCAATGCATCGCGCGCTGACCTGCCGGCCACGCTGCGCAGCAACCCGACCTACCGCAAGGCGAATCCGGCGTCGGCGCCGGTCATCATCCTGGCGCTGACCTCCAAGACCCGCTCACCCGGCCAGATTTATGACGAGGTCTCCAACCTGGTGCAGCAGAAAATCGCGCAGGTGCCGGGCGTTGGCGATGTCGAACTCGGCGGCGGCTCTTTGCCCGCCGTGCGGGTGGACCTGCTACCGTTTGCGCTGAACCGCTACGGCGTCAGCGCCGAGGACGTGCGCGCGGCCTTGCAGGCGTCCAATGCCAACCGACCCAAGGGTGAGATCGAGGGCAACGGCCAGCGCCTGCAAATTTATTCGGGCGGCGACATCGCCAGTGGTGGGCGCAAGGCAACCGACTACCAGGGCCTGATCGTGGCCTGGCGCAACAACGCGGCGATTCGCCTGCGCGATGTGGCCGAGGTGGTCGACGGCGTCGAAAACATCAACACTCTGGGCCTGTTCAACGGGGAGCGAGCCGTGATTGTGCTGGTCACGCGCCAACCCGATGCCAACGTGATTGCCACCGTGGACGGCGTGCGCGCCCTGCTGCCCGAGCTGCAGGCGCAACTGCCGCAGGACGTGGTGCTGCACGTTGCGTCGGACGCTACCCAATCGATCCGCGCCTCGCTCCACGAAATCGAGATCACGCTGCTGATCTCGATCGCACTGGTGGTGCTGGTCGTCAGCGCCTTTTTGCGCAGCGCGCGCGCCACCGTCATCCCCGCCGTGGCCACGGTGGTATCACTGCTGGGCACCTTCGGCGTGATGTACGTTTTGGGTTTCAGCTTGAACAACCTGAGTCTGATGGCGCTGACGGTGGCCACCGGTTTTGTGGTCGATGACGCCATCGTGGTGCTGGAAAACGCCAGCCGCCACATCGAGGCGGGCATGGACCGCTTCAAGGCCGCGTTGCTGGGCGCGCGCGAGGTCGGTTTCACCGTGCTGTCGATCAGCCTGTCGCTGGTGGCGGTGTTCATTCCACTGCTGTTCATGGGCGGCCAGGTGGGTCGGCTGTTCCGAGAATTTGCTGTCACGCTGTCGGCGGCGGTGCTGATCTCGCTGGTGATCTCGCTAACCACCACGCCGATGATGTGCGCCTGGCTGCTCAGGCCGCAGTCGCAGCACAAGCCGCCGGGCCGCCTGGCGCGCTGGTTCGAGCGCGCCTTCAACCGCATACACCGTGGCTACGAGCACAGCCTGGACTGGGCGCTGGCCAGCCGCAGCATCGTGATGCTGAGCCTGGTGGCGGTGATTGCGCTCAACGTCTACCTGTTCGTGTCGATCCCGAAGGGCTACTTTCCGCAGCAGGACACCGGCCAGATCAGCGGCGGCATCCGCGCCGACCGCAGTATTTCCTTCCAGGCCATGCAGACCAAGCTCAAGGCCATCGTGGACATCATCCGCGCCGACCCGGCGGTCGATACCGTGGTTGGTTTCACCGGCGGCTCGCGGGCTGGCGGCGGCTTCATGTTCATCAACCTCAAGCCGGTGGGGCAGCGCACCGACAAGGGTCAGGCGGTGATCGCGCGGCTGCGCCCGCAACTGGCGCAGATCACCGGCATTACCATTTTCCTGAATCCGGTGCAGGTCCTGCGCGGCGGCGGGCGCGCCAGCAATTCGACCTACCAGTACACCCTGAAAAGCGACAGCACGGCCGAGCTCAAGGTCTGGGCCACACGGCTGGCCGAGCAGATGAAGCTACAACCCGAACTGACCGACGTGGATACCGACCAGCAGGAAAACGGCGTCGAAACCATGGTCACGGTGGACAAGGACAGCGCGGCGCGGCTGGGCATCAGCTCGCGCGACGTGGACAACGCGCTGTACAACGGCTTCGGCCAGCGCCAGGTCGCCACGATTTACGCCGACCTGAACCAGTACAAGGTGATCATGGGTGTGGCGCCACGCTATATCCAGAGCCCGGAGTCGCTCAAGGACATTTATGTGCCCGCCAGGGGCGGCAGCGGTACCACGCTGGCCAGCGCCGTGCCGGGGGCCGTCACCACGGCGGTCAACCCGGCGCTGCGCGACCCGTCGTCCGGCCAGGTCCTGAGCTCGACCATGACCACCATGGTGCCGCTCTCAAGCATTGCAAGCTTCAGCGAAAACCCCACGGCTGCATCGATCAGCCACGAGGACGGCGAACTCTCGACCACGGTGTCCTTCAACCTGGCCGAAGGCGTGCCGCTCAGCGAGGCGCAGGACGCAGTGAAGCAAGCCGAAGCCGAGATCCGTCTGCCCAACCATGTGCGCGGCAGCTTTGCGGGAACCGCGCTGAGTGCGCAACAGTCGCAGCAGGAGCAGCCGCTGCTGATCCTGGCCGCGCTGATTGTGATTTACATCGTGCTCGGCATTCTTTATGAAAGCCTGGTGCACCCGATCACGGTGTTGTCTACCCTGCCCTCGGCCGGTGTGGGCGCGGTGCTGGCGCTGCTGATGTTCAACATGGAGTTCTCCATCATCGCGCTGATCGGCGTGTTTTTGCTGATTGGCATCGTCAAGAAAAATGCCATCTTGATCATCGACTTCGCGATCGAGGCCGAGCGCTCGCGCGGGCTCTCAGCCGTCGATGCAGTGCGCGAGGCCTGCCTGCTGCGTTTCCGGCCCATCCTGATGACCACGCTGGCCGCCATCCTGGGCGCGCTGCCGCTGGCCATCGGTTTTGGCGAAGGCGCCGAGCTGCGCCGGCCGCTGGGTATCTCCATCATCGGCGGGTTGATCGCCAGCCAGTTGCTCACCCTGCTGACCTCGCCGGTGGTGTACGTGCTGATGGACAAGCTGCGCCGCCGCAGCGCGTCCGAGCACCAGCTCAGCCGCCACCCCGATGACCACAGCGCGCCGCCTCCCCACGCGCCGCTGCAACTGCAATGACACCCATGACCACCACCCACCTGCCCTCGCGCTTCCGGCGCCACCTGCTCGCTCCGCTGATGCTGGCCCTGCTGGCCGGCGGTTGCGCCGTTGGGCCCGATTACCAGCGGCCGGCCACTGCCGACGTCGCAGCGTTCAAGGAAGCCGGCGACTGGGTCAGCGCGGCGCCCGCTGACATGCTGGATCGCGGCCCCTGGTGGACATTGTTTGGCGACCCGGTGCTCAATGCACTGGCCTCACGCGTCGAAGTTTCCAACCAGAATGTGGCGGTGGCCGTGGCGGCGTATGCGCAGGCACGCGCGCTGGTACGCGAGCAGCGGGCCTCGCTGTTCCCGCTGGTCTCATTGAACGGCGGCGCCTCACGCGCCCGCAGCAGCGGCAACACCACCATTGGTACCACCGGGCGCGTTGGCAACAACTACCAGCTCAGCATAGGCGGCAGCTGGGAGCCCGATGTCTGGGGCCGGCTCGGCCGCGCGGTCGATGGCGCCTCGGCCGGCGCGCAGGCCAGCGCGGCCGATCTGGCTTCGGCCAAACTGTCGGCCCAGGGCGAACTCGCCGCCAACTACTTCGCACTGCGCCAGACCGACGCGCAAAAGTTGTTGCTTGAAAGCACGCTGGAGGGTTTTCAGCGTTCCGTCGAGATCACGCAAAACCGCTACACCGCCGGCATCGTCGCCAAAACCGACGTGTTGCAGGCGCAGACCCAGCTGGCCAATGCGCAGGCCGACAATGCTGGGCTGGTGCGCCAGCGCGCCCAGCTTGAACACGCGATTGCCGTGCTGGTCGGCCAGGCGCCTGGCAACTTCTCGCTGCCGCCTGTGGCCTGGAAGCCGGCCGTGCCCGACATCCCGGTCGGTGTGCCATCCACCTTGCTGCAGCGCCGTCCCGACATAGCAGCGGCAGAACGCCGCATGGCATCGGCCAACGAACAGATCGGCATCGCCAAAAGCGCCTACTACCCAAGCATCTCGCTGAGTGCGTCGGCTGGCACCGGCGCCAGCCGCGTGGCCGACCTGTTCCTGGCGCCGAGCCGGATCTGGTCGCTGGGCCTGTCCGCCGCCCAGGTTCTGTTCGATGCGGGCAGCACCAGCGCACGCGTCGATGGCGCAAGCGCCGCCCACCAGCAGGCGGTGGCGCGGTACCGGCAAACCGTGCTGGTGGCTTTCCAGGACGTGGAAGATCAACTGGCCGCGACCCGCGTGCTGCAAGTCCAGCAGGGGCTACGCCGCCAGGCCTCGGAAGCTGCCGACCAGGTCGAGCAACAAGTTGTCAACCGCTACCGCGCCGGCCAGGTCGGTTTCACCGAAGTCATCACCGCCCAGGCCACGGCCCTGAATGCCCGGCGAGCGTTGGTACAAGCCATGGCGGATCGCCAAACCACGGCGGTGGCGCTTATCCAGTCGCTGGGCGGGGGTTGGCAGGCCGCGCAGCAGCCCTGACAGAGTGTCGCTCGCTGCGGCGAAACCCGGCCAGTGCGCAAACCACCAACGCTCAAACAACGTCGATAGAGGGTAGTCTGTCCCTCTTCACAGCCGCAGCAACCGCAACCGTACGCGGCAACCGTGCCCGCAAGCGCTCCACCTTCCACCACCCAGGAAAGAGCTGCCGCACTTGCGCCCCCGCATACCGGTCGTCAATCAGGTAGACCACGCCGCGGTCGGACTCGGCACGTATCACCCGGCCCGCCGCCTGCACCACCTTCTGCAAGCCGGGGTAGAGGTAGGTGTAGTCGTAGCCCTGGCCAAAGCTGGCCTCCATGCGCCCTTTGATCTGCTCGTTGACCGGGTTGACCTGCGGCAGCCCCAGCGTGGCGATAAAAGCGCCGATCAGGCGTTTGCCGGGCAGGTCAATGCCCTCGGCAAACGCGCCACCAAGCACTGCAAAACCGATGCCGCTTGAAGCTGGCGTGAAGCGTTCGAGAAAACCTTTCTTCGCGCTTTCTTCCATGCCGCGCGACTGCTCCCAGACCGGGATGTCCGGGTAACGCGCCTTGAACAGCGCCGCCAGTTGCTGCAGGTAGTCAAAGCTGCTGACAAAACTCAGGTAGTTGCCGGGCACCTGCGCGTACTGCCTGGCCATCAGATCGACCATCGGCGACAGCGAGTGCCCACGGTGCTGGAACCGGGTCGATACGTCGTCCACCACCCGCACCGAGAGCTGCTCGGCTTTGAAGGGCGAGGCCACGTCGATCCAGGCGGTGTCATCCGGCAGGCCCAACATGTCGCTGTAATAGTCCGCCGGGCTCAGCGTCGCGGAGAACAGCGCCGCCGACCGCGCGGCGCTAAAACGCGGCACCAGAAAAGGCGCGGGCACGATGTTGCGCAGGCACAGCAGCGCCCCGCTCTCACCCTGTGTAATGTCAAACAGCGAATGCGCGCCCAGCAGCTCCGCCATGCGCGAGAAATGCAGCACCTCGAAAAAGAAGTCCTGCAGACTGGCGGCGATGCCCGAGGGATGGTCGGCCAGGTGGTCGAGGATGGCGCTGCTGGTCTGCTGCAGCGCACCGCGAAAGTCCTGCGGTACGTCGTCATACACCTGGTAGTCCTCCTGCTGCGCCTTGTACAGCTCGTACCAACTGCGCTTGAGCCGGTCCAGCACGCGCTTGATGTCAACTGGCGCCGCCTGCCGCGCCAGCGCCAGATGCGCCGGGTCCAGCTCGGCCGAATACATCTTGCGCGCGCGTTCGACCAGGTTGTGGGCCTCATCGACCAGCACGCAGACGCGCCACTGGTTGGCCTGCGTCTGCGCATGCAGCATGGCGTTCACGTCGAAGTAATAGTTGTAGTCGCCCACCACCACGTCGCTCCAGTGCAGCAGGTCTTGGCCCAGGTAATACGGGCAGACCTGGTGCGCCAGCGCGACCTCGCGCAGCGTATTTTTGTCGAGCGGACCGGGTGCGGCAGCAGCCGCATCGACAGCAGCCTGCCGCGCCGCCGGCAAGCGGTCATAAAAACCCTGGGCCAGCGGGCAAGACTCGCCGTGGCAGGCCTTGTCGGGGTGTTCACAGGCCTTGCCTTTGGCCACCAGCTCGAGCACCCGCAGGGGAAGCGCTGGCGCTGCGGTCTTGATCAGCGCCAGCGCATCCAGCGCCAGTTGCCGGCCCGGTGTCTTGGCCGCGAGAAAAAACACCTTGTCGAGTTGCTGCGTCGGGCAGGCCTTGAGCAGCGGGAACAAGGTGCCTATGGTTTTGCCAATGCCTGTCGGTGCCTGCGCCATCAGGCAGCGCCCGCTGCTGGCGGATTTGTAGACCGCCTCGGCCAGTTCACGCTGGCCGGGCCGAAAAGCCGCGTGCGGAAACGGCAACACCGCCAGCGCTTGGTTGCGCGCGGCCCGATGCGCCAGTTCCTGCCGCGCCCAGCCCAGAAAGCTTTCGCACTGCGCCTCGAAATACGCCCGCAGGTCCTCCGCGCTGCAAGACTCGACCAGCAAGGTCTCGTCCTGCGTGGCGACGTTGAAGTAAACCAGCGCCAGCTTGATCTGCGGCAAGCCGTCCCGGCAACACAGCAGATGGCCATACACCTTGAGCTGCGCCCAATGCAGGTGCCGGTGGTTCTCGCGCATGGCTTCCAGGTTGCCGCGATAGGTCTTGATTTCTTCAAGCTGCCCTGCTTCGACGTTGTAACCATCGGCGCGGCCACGCACGCGCAAACTCTCGTAGTCCCCGCTCAGGCTGAGTTCGGTCTGATAGTGCGGCGGCCGCCGTAGCGCCACCATGCGGTGACCGGCCATGCCTTCGAGCGCGGAAGGCGATGGGGTGAAGCGCAGATCCAGGTCACCGCGTTTGGCAGTGACGTCACATAAAGCACGCACAGCCACAACATACGGCTCGTCCGGGTCGTGTGGCTTGCTCATGGGAGGGTGTTGCTTGCTACGTTACTGTATGAATAGCCAGTATTGTAGCGGCCCGCCTATCGCAAGCCTGGGCTATTTTGAATCCCAGAACTTCTGCATCTCGACAAACAGAAAGGAGGCGGTCCAGGTGATCAGCACCAGCCCGGTCAGGGCCTCGATACCGGTCAGGAAGCGCATATTTCCTTCGGGCTGGATGTCGCCGAAGCCCAGTGTCGTGAAGGTGGTGAAAGAGAAATACACGCAGTCCATCAGACTGCCGTCGAAGTTGCCGGTCAGCTTGCCCCAGCTCTGTGCATGGTGCATCAGGTAGTAGACGACCGCAAACAGCCAGACCTCGACCGCATGGGCGATCAGAGCGCCACCCACGCCCAGCAGCACACGCGGCCTGTGCCGGATCTTCACGTCACGCAGCAGCAGGCTCAGCCGGAACAGAAATTCGTAGTGGATCACCACCGCGGCCAGCACCACAGCGATGTTGACCAGGACCACCGTGATCATGGCTGGCCCTGATCGCGAATCAGCGCATCCAGCACGCCGGGCTCGAAGTGCTGGTCGATATAGCCGGCCAGACCTTCAAATACCGACTCCAGGGTCGGCGTGGCGGCGCCAAACAACGCATGCAAGACCGCCGGGTCTTCAAACAACCCGTGCAGGTAAATGCCCAGAACATTGCCGCTGCCGTTTTGCCAGGCCAGGCCATCCGGCAATACCGCCTGCGCCACATCGCCGGCTGCGGCCATGGCGCTGTGCGGCGCGGTCTGGCCGTGGTGAATTTCATAACCTTGCACTGTGACGCCCGACAGCGCCGCCCACACGCCGACCACCGACGAAAACCTGGCCTGCCGGCGCCGCACGGTCTTGTCAGCTTCAAACAGCGTGACCAGCGGCAGCAAACCCAGGCCAGGCCCGTTGCCATCGATGCCATGCGGGTCGATCAGCGCTTCACCCAGCATTTGCAAGCCACCACAGATGCCGAGCACGGCACCGCCGCGCCCGGCGTGTACGGCAATCGCGCTGTCCAGCCCTTGCGTGCGCAGCCAGGCCAGGTCGCCGCTGGTGTGTTTGGAGCCGGGCAGAATGATCCAGTCGGCAGCGCTTAATCCTGCCAGCTCAGCGGGACTGCGCACCCACTTGAGGTGAATACCCGGCACGTTTTTAAGCGGCTGGAATTCGTCCAGGTTGCTGATCCGGGGGTAGACCACGATGGCGATGGTGAGAGACCGTGCAACCGGGGAGCCCTCACCCCTGCCCTCTCCCAGAGGGAGAGGGTGAAAGAAACTGTCTTCCTCGGGCAGGCCGTGTTGCCACCACATTGGCAAGGTAGCGACGGTGGGCACACCCGTCAGGTCCTGCACCATCTGCGGACCGGGTGCAAGAAGCGTCGCATCGCCGCGAAACTTGTTCAGCACAAAACCCTTGATCAGTTTGCGTTCTGCTTCGTCCAGCATGGCCCAGGTGCCATAGAGGTGGGCAAAAGCGCCACCGCGGTCGATGTCGGTCACCAGCAGGCAGGCCGCGTTGGCGTGCCGGGCCACACGCATGTTGACGATGTCGCTGTCCTTGAGGTTGATCTCGGCCGGCGAGCCCGCGCCCTCGATCACCACCACATCGTTTTCTACCAGCAATTCGTCAAGGGCTTGCGCGATCACTGGCCAGACCGAGGCACTGCGGCCGCGCCAGGCCATGCGAGAAAGTTCTTCGTTGACCTGGCCCATCAAAATGACCTGGCTTTGCGTGTCCTTTTCAGGCTTGAGCAGCAGCGGGTTCATGCGCACTTCGGGCACCGCACGGGCAGCCAGCGCCTGAAAATATTGCGCGCTGCCAATTTCTCCTTGATCGACGACCCTGGCGTTGTTGCTCATGTTCTGCGCCTTGAAAGGCGCGACCTTGAGCCCCTGCCGCGCGTAGTAACGGCACAAGGCCGTGGTCAGCCAGCTTTTGCCGGCACCACTGGTGGTGCCCAAGACCATCACACTTTTTGCAGTCACTTTAAAAAACTCTATGCCTTCTTGACTCTTGTTCTCACCACGGCATCCGCATCTGAAGAAAGTTCATCCCCCTCCTGCGCTGGCGCATCAGGCACCAGCTTCAAGAACTTCTCGAAGTCCTCGCGCTTGCCCAATGCGGCTTCACGGCGCAGGAAGTCCAGGGTCTGAAACGAGGCCATCTTTTCAGCGGCGGCGCTGGCGATGAACTGATTGACGGAAATACCGTCTTTTCGGGCCAGTAGCTTGATGCTCTCGTGGACCGAATTGGGCAGTCGAATGGTGAGTGCGGTCATGGTTATTTCTCCTTCAAAATTTTTAAAAACTGGCCTGGGGTGACAGCCTTTACGCCCAGTTGTTCTGTTCGGCGAAAGTCTTTGATGTTGTGCGTCACGATGTAAGCACAGCCAGCCGCCACAGCGCATTCCAGCAGCATGTCATCGTCCGGGTCGCGCAAAAACGGACGCCATAAAAAGTGAATGTCCTGCAAATGCGCCAGCGTAGCCAAATACCGGATAAAACCAAGTGCCGCATCAGCATCCGCGCCGGGCGGCAAGTGCTCGGGCCTGCTCAATACCGCCTGCCATTCGGTATAAACCGCGACCGACAGGCAGATCTGGAAGCGTGGATGCGGCAGCGAAGAGACCAGCGCAAAACTTGCACCATTGCGAGACCGGGCCGCAGCAACCAGGACCGAGGTGTCTAAAACAACTTTAATGGTTACATCCATATAACCATCATTGTATTGAAACAGCTTAAATTTGCAATGCCACCCTCAGCGCATCCTGCGCCAGCGGCGGCTGCACGCTCACTCGCACATGGCCGGGCAGGCCGAAGGAGCGGGTGTCGCGCAACTTGATGCCCTGGACGCGCAACGCGCTAAGTGTCTGCTGCAAAGTGGCGCCCACCGGCAAGGCGGGCCGGGCGCAGAAAAAGTTGGCATGGCTGGGCAGGCAAGTCCAGCCCAGCGATTCGCACAGCGCAAGTTGCCGCGCTTTCCACGCGCGCAGGGTATTCAGGCTGTCTGCCAGCCAGGCTTGCACACCGGGGCTGACCCAGGCCTGCAGCATGGCCACGCCGTGCGCGCCGACCGGCCAGGAGGGGCATAACTGCTCCAGCACAAGCGCCACCTCTTCCGCATTTACGGGTGCAATGGCATAAGCGGCGCGCACGCCCGTCAGGCCCAGCGCTTTGTTCGGCGTCCAGAGTTGCCAGAACTTTTGCAACACTTCCTCGGACAGTGCCAGCGCGCAGCCAAGCCGCAGCGGCTCATACGCACGGTCCAGCACACACAAGGCACCGCCGCCCGCCAGTTGATCCAGCCCCTCGTGCGCAACGCCCAGCGGGCTGGATGGGTCACAGGCCCAGCGCAGTTGCGCCTGTGGCGCCTGCTGCGCCCCGGCAAGCAGCGGCAGCTTCCAGGCCTGCGCTGCATGGGCATAGTCGCCATAACCGTGTGGCGGCAGCCAAACCCCGCGGGCGCCGCGCAGCACGGCCAACGCGGTGATGCGAAAAATGAACTCGCTGGCGCTGCCGGCCAGCAGCACGCGCTGCGGGTCCACTTCATGAAAAGCGGCAAGCTGCGCACGCAAAGCGGTGTAGCTGGCGTCCGGGTATTGGCGGGCATCGGCTTGTTGCACCGCCTTCCATGCGGCGGGGCAAGGCCCGCAGGCATTGCTGTTGCTTGAAAAGTCGTGCAGCGGCACACCCAGGTGGTCCGGGCCGCCATGTATGCGGGATGCCAAAGACGGGTTTGTCGTTATCATTTCACTACAAACGCTATCAAAACAATAGCTGTCAACGCACATATTAAAAGGGCAAACAGCACTTTTGATACAACACTGAGAGCCAAAGGCGTGTCAGCGGCCTGCGGCGCCCTGCCCGCTGCATTCAGCGCATAGACGCCGGGCTTGCGCAGGCATACGCCCAACGCCAGGGCCATGCCAGCCATCGGCCAGCCGCTGTTGGGAGAAGGTGTACGCGCAGCTTCGCGGCGCAAGGCAGCAAACTGAAAACCGCCGGCCACCAGCCAGATCAGCACCGCCGTCAACCGCGCCGGCAGCCACGACAACACATCGTCCGCGCGCGCTGCCCATTTGCCCGCCCACTCCCAGTTTTGGCCCTTATAGACGCCCCGGTAGCCCCACATCGCATCGGCGGTGTTGGCAAACCGGTAAACCGCTGCGCCGGGCAAACCCAGCAGCACAAACCAGAAGATGGGCGCGACCACCGAGTCGTTGAGGTTCTCGGCCAGCGATTCGATGGCGCTTTCGCGTACCTCACTCTCGCTCAAGTGGGTCGTGTCGCGACTGACCAGCCAGGACAGGCGCTCGCGCCCTCCTTGCAGCGACTGCTGCAAGGCGTCTTCGACAGCCTGCACCTCGCTGCGCAACATGCGCCAAGCGAACATCGGCTTGAGCGCCACGCCCAGCAGCAAAGCCGCCAGCCATCCATGCAGCTGAAAAATCGCCCACTGCAACACCATAGCTGCTATAAAAACAATAGCTGCTCCCGCCATCCAGACAAGGGCTGCAAGGCTAAATGACCTCAAATCCCGGGTTTGCGGCGGCCACGGCGGCTGGCGCAGCACGAGCGGCTCCATGCGCTTGAGAAAGCTGCCCATCCAAACCACCGGATGCCAACGCGCTGCTGGCTCACCGAACACGCGGTCAATGGCCAAGGCCACCAGCAAAGCCAGGGCGGATGCCACTGAGTCGAAGTCAAGCATCACAAAGCCGCCAGCGCCTGGCAAACCCAGCCAAAGCCGATGCGCTCTTGCTCAAGCCGCAGGCCGAGGCGGATGCGGTTGTCGCGCAGGCTGTCGTACACGGCCCGTTCGTGCGCCGTCAGGCGCGGCAAATCGCGCTGCTGGGCCAGCCCTTCGTGGCCCCAGTGCTCGGCATGCGCCAGCAGTGTGCGCTCGTCCATCAGCAGGGACTGGGCTTTTGGAAAGTAAGCGCGCAATTGATCGAGCATGGCGAAGCCGTGCGTGTCGATGTCGCCCCAGTAATGCAACTGGCACTGGTTCAACCAGTCAGCGGCACGCAGCCGATCCAGGCCACCAAAACCGCCACCAAAGACGACCATGGCATCGGCCACAGGCGGGAAAGCCAGAAAATTTACTTCATTTTCGGTGATGAAAACGCGGTGTATGGGAGCCCTGAGTTGTTCAAACGCGCTTTGCGTGATAGCGATGTCCTGCCCGTAGCGCGCATCAAGCGTATCCAGCCAACGAAACCGAATCCGCAGGGGCTTGTCCAAAAAGCCATAGCGCCGGCAAAACCCGGACGCGCCGGTGGCGGTGTGGTCCATCGCCTCGGGCGGCAAGGCCAGGTCGAACAGTTCTGCCAGCACGCTGCGGTGCAACTCAATGAATTTGCTGTCCACACCGGCAACATCGACCTGCCGCAGGTAAATACCGGGGCGCGGATGCGCTTGCAGCCAGGCCACCACGCTCAAGAGGCGGGGCCAGGCGTCGGCCAGCGCCAGCGCTTGGAGCGGCCGTCTGGCCAGCCAGGGCAACAGTTCGGGCTGCTGGTTTTGCGTGAGAAAGGCCAGCGCGGCAAAGCGCAGGGCTTCTTTTTGTTTGCCGATAAGCGCCAGCGCATCGGCTGGCGTATCAACCCAGGCTTCGCTGGGCACACTGTTGTTGCCCAGAATCGCGTGACGCCACCCACGCTGCACGATGCGAAGGCGCTGCGCGCCGGCTGCCAGGCCTGTCATCCAGGCCCGCACCTCGTCGAAGCGCGCAGTCAGTTCGGTGCTTGATGGCGCGGTAAAACGCAGGCGCAGCGGGAACTGATCGTTTACGCTGTCCGTCGGTTTCAGCAAAAAGCCCTTGTCCCAGAGCTTTTGCACCTGCGCGCGCAAGTCGGCGGGGTCGGTCCAGTTTATGCCTTGCACTCTCCCCATCACGCCCTCAGCGCCTTCTCTGCCCGGTATTCTTCAATCGTTAGATTGCGCAACTTCGAATCCCTGCCTTCGTCGTTTTGCACAAAGCCCACGCTGGACACAAAGGGCTCGATGATGTGGATTTTTTGCAGGGGCGTGACGATCAGCAACTGCAAGTTGAGCTTTTCAAACAGCTCCAGCCCGTATTGCGCTGACTCGTCCGAGCCTCGGCCAAAGGCTTCATCAATCACCACAAAGCGAAAGCTGCGGGCGCGCTGGCCATCGGCGTCGGCACCACCTGCTGTCCAGTCCAAGCCAAACTGATAGGCCAGGCTGGCCGCCAAAATGGTGTAGGCGAGCTTTTCTTTTTGCCCGCCGGACTTACCGCCCGAGTCCGAATAATGCTCGTGCTCGCGACCGTCCTCGTGCCAGCACTCGCTTGCGGCAAACACAAACCAGTTGCGCACGTCGGTGACTTTGGCGGTCCAGCGGCGGTCCTGGTCGGTTTGCCCGGTGCGTCCGCGCAGGCGCTCGATGATGGCTTTGACCTGCAAAAACTTGGCCTCGGAGTATTGGCCGTCTTCTGCTGATGGAGCGCCGGTTACAGCGCCTGTTACAGCGCCTGTTAAAGCGCCCGATAAAGAGCCATCCAGGCAGGCCCGCAACTCGGTTTGAAAGTCGCGCACTTCAACATCCAGGGCTTTTTGCGCTTGCAGCACGATAAAACGGCCAGGGTTGTAGTCGATCTGCACCAGCGACTGGTTGATGCGGTCAATGCGCTCTTTGATGAGGTCGCTTTCCATGCGCAACTGCGTGCTGAAATTGGCCAGCTCGCGGATGGTGTTGACTTTGAGCAGCTCCTGAAACTTCGCTTCAAAACGCGGCAAGTCGTCCAGCGCTAGCTGGCTCAAGAGCTTGCGGTATTCGCCCGCCGCCTCAATGGCCACGTCCATCTCGCGCGTCTCCAGTGGAAACTCACTGGCGAAGTTGCTCATGGCGGCGCTGATTTTGCCCAGCAAGCGGTTGGCCCGCAGCGTCTCGGCATCCATCGCGCGTTGCAGGCTGTCGCGCAGCTCGCTCTCCACCGGACCGCACAGTTCTACCGTCAGCGTTTGACCCGCGACTGATTCGGCTTGCAACTGCGCAAGGCGCTCAAGCACCGCTGGTGAAACAGCTTGGGCATCCAGCTGAATAACGGTTTGCACCGTGTGCTCACGCAGAGTTTGTGCCTCGTCAATTTTTTGCTCGGTCCTGGCGCGGCGCTCTATTTGTTCCTGTAATTTTTTCTCAGTCGCCGCCAGAACTTTTTCGAGCGATTCCAGACGTTCGATCAGCGTTTTCAAAACGTCCGATGCGGCCTTGATTTGTTCCAGCTCCAGGCGAAGGCGGGCTATTTCCAGCGCCAGGCTGGGCCAGTCCAGCTCGCGATAGTCCTGGAATTCGACGATCTTGTCGAGGGCGGAAAGCTGGCTGTCGATGGCGCGCTTTTCCGCTTCACAAGCTGAGATCAGCCCGCCCATTCGCCCCAGTTTGTCCTCCAGCAGCCTGGCCTTGACTTGTAATGCGCCAAGCTTATTGGCATTGCTCCAGCCCAGCACATAGCGGCTGCGGTCCTCAATGTGATGACGGTCGTCTTTTTCATGGCGCAGTGTGCTTTTGATTTGTCCGCTGCGCGTGATTGCCTTGTCCTCGCGCCGGAACTGCTCTTGCGTGCTGCAGCAGGCCAGATCGAACCGCTCATGAACCGCACGGTCAAGCCAATTGTAAAAAGCCGAATCGGGTTTGACGGTGATCTTGCGCACCAGCGAATCCGGGTGCAGGCCAGGCAAACCGCCGCGCACAGCCTGCGGCACCTTGAAGTACACCAGGCGCCCTTTCAAATGGGTGTTGTTCACCCACTCGGCCACCTTCGCGTATTGCGCCTCAGGCACCAGCAGCGACAAGCCAAAGTTGTGCATCAGGCGCTCTATCGCGCCCTCCCAGTCACGCTCGGCCTCGCGCACCTCAATCAGTTCGCCCGCAAAAGGCATGGACGCCTCGGTGTAACCCGTGGCCTGGCACAGCGCGGCGCGGATGGCAATTTGCTGCGTGTCGATGTTGCTGCGGCGGCTTTTGAGGCTGGCAATTTCCCCGGCGAGCAGCTTGTGCTCGTCATTGCCCTGGCGAAAGTCGGCGCTTTTCTCAATCCAGTCGTTTTGCACAGCGGCGCTGCGCTCTTGCTCTTCAATGCGTTTTTGTGTGCAGGTTTGCTGCTGTACCAGCAAGTCCTCCATGCTGCTGACCTGCAGCATGCCCAGCTGTTTGCGCAGGTCGTCGTAGCGGGCCGCCTTGCCTTTGCGGATATCGACCTCGCGCTGCTGGCGCTCAACATCCGCTTCAATCTGGGCGATCCGGTCGCCGCCATTGCGGGCAATGGCATCACGCTGCTCGCGCACCTGGAGTTGCTGCTCTGACTTGAGCCGCTCCAGCTTTTTTTCCTTACCGCTTTCAGTTTCCAGGGTATCGGCCAGTGTCCGCAGACGTGCATCGAGCAAGCCCAGCTTCAATCCGGCAAAGTAAGGTCGCAAGGCTTCGCGCGCAGCGCGCAGGGCTTCCATGCTGGCAAGCAGTTCAGCGTGTTTGTCGCAATCCGCCACCAGCGGCGTCAACAGCTCAAGCTGGCGTTTGGCTTTGAGTACAGCGGCGTGGGCGCGGTTCAAGTCGTCGAAATGGGCAATCAGGTCGGCAATACGAGGCCGTACATCAAAAGGCTCCAGCATGTGGTGGCGCACAAAGTCAGTCAAATTGCCGACCGACTTCATCGACACGGTCTGGTGAAACAGCTCCAAGGCCTGTTCACCGTCAATGCCAAAGCGGCGGCGAAACTCAGCCCCATAACCCGGAAAGGTGTCAAACAGCTCCGCGCCGCCCTTGCGCAGGCGCGCGCGCAAGGCCGTCACCGTTGTTCCAATGTTTGAAAAGTCAGCGGCAATACCCAGGCGTTTATCTGCCACCGCATAAAACCGCTCGGGCTGGCCCAGACCGTCTTTAAGCCAAAACACCTGCGCCAGCGAAACGGTTTGTTTCAAACTCGCGTTGTGAAAGACACCCAAAATAACCGAGTACGAGCTGGCATCGCGCAAGGGCACGGGTTTGGCATGGCCACTGGCCTCGTTGCGCTCAGACTTGTAGTGCCCCAGCACGTAGGAGCGCAAAGAGCGTTCCCTGGCATCGGCCCCGGCGGCCTTGTTGTAGACGATGCGCTGGGTCGGCACCAGCAGCGTGGTCACGGCATCCACCAGCGTGGACTTGCCCGAGCCGATGTCACCTGTGAGCAGCCCGTTGCGGCCATCCAGCTTGAGTGCCCAGACGCGCTTGTCGAAAGTTCCCCAGTTGAGCACTTCGAGGTGCATGAGGCGAAAGCCGGCCAGGGGCTCCCCCTCACCCCCGCCCTCTCCCGCAAGCGGGAGATGGAGTAGTTCAGAAGCGGATTCCGCCGCAAACAAATCAGGACTATTCATCAGCATCTTCCGTTTGCGGCGTTGACAACTGCGCCTGATACATCGCCAGGCGCTGGTCAAAGTCGGCCAGCCATTGCGCATCGACAAAAGCTTTCAAAATGCGCCGCACTTCATAGATGGCCTCTTGCCCGCCAGCCGATGGCTTGAGGCGTCGCACAAAACCCAACTCCACAACCTTGTTCAGGTGCGCGTCGACGTTGTCAATCAGGCGCGATTCGTTGGAGCCAGCGGATAAAAAGACGCGAATCAGCTCAAGCACGGCATCGCGGGACAAAATCAGCCGCGTGTCACCCCCGCTTGCATCAAACTCGGCAAGCTTTTTGCGCAGCAAAGCCAGCAACAAGCTGACGTGAAAGGTCAAAGGCTGGCGGCGCACCAGGCGCGGCAGCTTGGGGCTTTCGTCGCCTTCGGGTTCTGAGCGGGAACGCAAAAAGGCATACCCCTCGGCTTCGTCAAGCACCAGTTCCAGCGCCAGCACCGACGTGTAATCTCGCACCCGGCTCTGCAGCTTGAGCAGCGCTTCCCATAACGCTGCATCGTCCTCGCGGTAGAGCACGCCTTTAAGCAGGGGCACGACCACCGCTGTCAAGTCGTATTGGGGAGCGGCTGGCGCTGCATCGGACGGCACGGCGCAGGGGTCAGCCTCGGGTGGCAGGTCCATCGTCAAGTCCTCACAAAAATAACGCGCCGCAGCTTCGCGCTGCGAAGGACGCCATCGGCAGTCGTCCAGCACACGGTCTCCAGTGCGCCTTCATCGACCACAGATTGCGCGGGCGCACTGGCCAGTTGAAGGTAGGCCACCAGTTCACCCAGGCCCTGCTGCAAGGGCCGGGCCTCTAGCAGCTCGCCCAGGCTGATCTGCGCGCGGGTTTGCAGCGATTGGCGGATGTGGCTGGCCAATGCCGCCTTGTCCACCCTGACCTGCGAAAACAAGGCATCTGCATCGACATCGGCGTCGCCGGTTTCAAGCTTGACATTGCTCAGGATTGTTTTGACCGGCACGCTGTACAAGGGCCGCTCCATCGGCAGCAGGGCGCTGAGGCCCAGCGCGTTGACGCTGTGCACCGGGCCAACCGGCGGCGCATCGCGCAGCTCCAAAGCTTTGGCTTCAATGCCGCGCAGCAAGTCCATGATGCGCCGGTTTTCAAGCCAGGCCTGGTCGTCTAAAAAACGCCGCAATTGCTGCGACAGCAGGGCCACCGTGCGCTGCGCATGTTCGCCGGCTTGCAGCCAGTCGTAGTGCACACGCCGCAGGCGCTTGTCGGGTGACATCGCGGCGACGGGCGGCAAGGCCAGCACACGCTCAAGCAACGCGGTCAGCTCTTCCTGGCGCGACTGCGACATTAAAAAATCCCAGAAAGCCTGAAAGCTTTTGCCTTGATCAGAATCGCTGATGGCATCGCGCTCTCCCAGGATGCTTTCGAGCAAAGTGCCACGGCCCTGCGCAACATCCGCCTGGTGACGGCCATCCCAGAGCGCAATGCGCTCACGCACCCGGCGGTCCAGCGTGCGAAAGTTTTGCTCCACTTCCCTGAAGTCGCCAAGCAGCTCTTTGGCCAGCCGGTCGAATTGCTGAAAGCGGTCCTTGACTGCGGTGTCATCCAGCAGCGGCATGTTGCCGCTCAGCACAAGCGCGATCTCGGCGTCAATGTCATCCTTGCGTTTGTGCAGCTCGGCCAGGCGCGTCTCTGGGTTGGTGTCGCTGCCTTCGCTGATTTGTTTGAGCAGCTCAAACAGCATCAAAAGCCGTGACTCGGTTCCGACAAAAGCACGGTCAGACAGATTGACGAGCCAGACCAGTGCGCGCTCGGTGGCCGGGGTGAGGTCAAAATGCGGCTCATCAGAGCCCGGCGGGTAAAACTTGCGCAGCCAGGCTTTTTCATTGGCGGCCCAATCGTTCAGGTACTCCAGCGCCGACTTGGGAAATTTCGGAGTGGCCTTCTCGAAGGCCTGCTCATGAATGGCATACAGCGTGTCGTTCAGCGCCTCGACCAGGGCAGCCTGCGCCATCACACGCACGTTGGGCGCAACAAAGGCCCGGTGCAAAAAGCTGGCCACCAAAGGCGCATGTTCAGCTGCCAGCAAGCGCCAGGCGGGATGTTGGCGGCGCAGCAGGTCCAGCGTTTGGTAGTCGAGGGGCATAGAGAGTCAGGACAATCGAGACGTGGTCAGTGCGCGCTTGATGACATCTGTCATCAAAAACAAACTCAGGCTTCTGTCAGGAAAACTCTGAAAACCGAAGCGTGCATAGAAGCTGGCAATCGATTCGTTTTTGGCATCCACCACAACTGCGCACAAACCGATTTTTTCAGCGGTTGACGCGGCCAGGTGCATGGCGTGCTGCAACAAGGCGACGCCTATGCCCTTACCCTGCGCGCGCAAATCAACGCCCAAACGGCCAATACGAACAACCGGCACAGGATAACGCGGCAAGCGCAACGCCGCCGGCCAGTTTTCAAAGTCAATGGAAGCTGCGCCGATGGCGTAAAAACCTTGTATTTGCGCTTCGCCCTGCTCAACGGCGACATAAGTGCGGTTGAAGTCCCTATCGGCTTGCTGGCGAGCCAGACGCTGCAAAAAATGGTTGAGTGCCGACTCCCCGCAATCAAAGTCAAGGCGGTCGTGGTGGCGCGCCAGTGAGGAGATGACAAGCGTCATGCCCTTGGGCGCATTAATGCAATGAGTGCTGGCGTTGGTTCAGGCGGGTTGTCCAGCGCATCCAGAAAAGCGTCGCGGTCACGGTCGGACAAGGTGATGATTTCCTGTTGGGTAACAACACGGCTCGCCGCTTCATAAGCGTTTTGCAGCATAAAACTGGAAACCGTGGAACCCATGATGGCGGCAGCCCGCTCGATCAGCGCTTTGGCTTCCGGGCTAGTTCGAAGGTTGATTCTGGCGGATTCGGCTGCAGGGGTGATGGAAGACATAACTTGCTCCTTTTCTAAAATTGTACGTCAATTTGACACACAAAATCCAACAACTGACACCTACGCAGGCAAGTGCCGCCAGCGCCGCGATTGTTGCCACGCCAGGAGCGGCGCCGAAGTCCGGCCCGCAGAACCCGACAACGTCAAACCCGAAGGACCCCAACCATGACCGAAGCTGAAATCCGCTCTGCAACCCGGGGCGCACTCGTCGCCTACCTCGAGAGCTGGGGCTTCCAGTGCTACGACCACGAGACGGAAGGGGATCTGCGCACCGCAGCGCTTGAGAACAACAGCACTGAGGGGGATGGGCCTGGCCCCGTCAAGCCCGCAGCATGAGCTCAGCAGGCAACGTCACCGTCGTTAGGCCGTTCGACGCAGCAGGCTTGCGCGTTGCCGGGGCGTAATTCCATTTATAATTCATAAGTGAAGTAATAAGTGCCTCGATGATCCAAGGCCACGACACGATGGAGCACACCGTGTTGGGGTTGTCTTCCAGGGTTTTCAGCGCCTGCGCCAAGTGATCCTCCAACGCGTTGAGGCTCTTGAAGACCCGGTTGTGAAAGAACTTCTCGC
>Ga0308009_10000748_pt1 | contig 21747 bp, 21 predicted proteins | sample Neamet127_FD_203134 | JGI IMG/M metagenome (GOLD analysis project Ga0308009, IMG submission 203134) | Marine microbial communities from water near the shore, Antarctic Ocean - #127 | ecosystem: Environmental > Aquatic > Marine > Unclassified | place: Southern Ocean | collected 2014-07-24
CATATGCGTTACACGCCGTGAATTTAAGACACCGTTAAAATACGGCGGCAAAAAAAAGGGTTTGCTTCTATTTTCATAGCAGCAAACCCTGATGTCTGGCGGAGCGGACGGGACTCGAACCCGCGACCCCCGGCGTGACAGGCCGGTATTCTAACCAACTGAACTACCGCTCCTGGTAGTGACAACTTTCGCTCTTGCGAGCCAAGTCGCCTGCTTGCGCAGGCGTTGTTATCAACTTGTGCCTTGGGCCTCACATTGCTGTGAAGAATGCTGGCGACCCCACGGGGATTCGAACCCCGGTACCTACCGTGAAAGGGTAGTGTCCTAGGCCTCTAGACGATGGGGTCTTAACCTTAGAACTTCCGGCAGCAGGTTTTTGCGTTAAACAATTACCTGCCGAAAAAAATCTGAAAACTTTTCAACCATTGAATGGTGGAGGTAAACGGGATCGAACCGATGACCTCTTGCATGCCATGCAAGCGCTCTCCCAGCTGAGCTATACCCCCGTATCAACCGAGCAGGTTTCCCTGTAACCGTCGAGCCTTTAATTATAGCCCGAAATTCAGGCGCTATTCAAACGCTCCAAACGCGAAATCACCATGGCCCGGTCCATCAAGGACAAAAGCGCATCCAGCGACGGGGTTTGCGTACGCCCGGCCACCAGTACGCGCACTGGCATGGCCAGTTGCGGCATCTTCAGGCCGGTTTCTGCCAGCACCTGCTTGATGACGGCGGCAATTGCGGGCTTGGTCCACTCGGAACCCAGCAGCAACTCGGCCAGCCTGACCACCGCAGGATGAGCCTCGACGGGGACATGCGCCTGGATCTCTTCGGCGGCCACCGGCTCCTCGCTGACCAGCACCGCCATCCACTCGGCCAGCTCGATCAATGTGCTGCAACGATCTTTGAGCAGTGCGCAGGCTGCCACGCGGCGCGGCGCATCGAGGCCGATCAACGTGCTCTCATCGAGGAAGGGCACGACATGTTCGGCCAGTTTCTCGTCGGGCATGGCCTTGAGATGCTGGGCGTTGACCCAGCGCAGTTTGGCCTCGTCAAACTGCGCAGCACTCTTGCCGAGGTGGTCGAGGTTGAACCACTGCAGGAACTGTTCGCGACTGAAAATTTCATCGTCGCCGTGGCTCCAGCCCAGGCGCGCCAGGTAGTTGACCATGGCGTCGGGCAGGTAACCTTCTTTGGCGTACTGCGTGACAGCCTTCGCGCCGCTGCGCTTGCTCATCTTCTCGCCCTGCTCGTTGAGCACGGTCGGCAGGTGTGCGTACACCGGCACGTCCTTGCCCAGCGCGCGGAAGATGTTGATCTGGCGCGGCGTGTTGTTGACATGGTCGTCGCCGCGGATCACATGCGTGATGCCCATGTCCATGTCGTCGACAACAACGCAGAAGTTGTAGGTCGGCGTGCCGTCGGGCCGCGCGATCACCAGGTCGTCGAGTTCGTCGTTACTGATCTCGATGCGGCCTTTGACCTTGTCGTCCCAGACCACGGCGCCGCCCTGCGGGTTCTTGAAGCGCAGCACCGGCAACACCCCTTCGGGCACGGCCGGCAAGGTCTTGCCGGGCTCGGGCCGCCAGGTGCCGTCGTAACGCGGCTTCTGCTTGTCGGCCATCTGCTGCTCGCGCAGCGCATCGAGCGCGACCACACTCATGTAGCAGGGATAAACCAGATCATCGGCCACCATCTGCGCGAGCACGGCCTTGTAACGCGCCATGCGCTGCATCTGATAGACCGGGCCTTCGTCATAGTTCAGGCTCAGCCAGCGCATGCCTTCGATGATCACATCAACGGCTTCCTGCGAAGAACGCTCGACATCGGTGTCTTCAATGCGCAGGATGAAGTCGCCGCCGGTGGAACGCGCAAACGCCCACGGGTACAGCGCCGAGCGGATGTTGCCGAGGTGGATGAAACCGGTGGGAGAAGGTGCGAAGCGGGTGCGTGTCTTGAGGGTCATGCCAGAGTGTCCAGGCCACCAAGGCCCCGAGAAAGGTCGGCCTTGATGTCGTCGATGTGGTCCAGCCCGACCGCCAGCCGGATCAGGCCCTGGCTGATGCCGGCGGCCTGGCGCTGCTCTTCGGTCAGGCGCCCATGCGAGGTGGTGCCGGGATGGCTGATGATGGTTTTGGTGTCGCCGAGGTTGGTGGCGATGCTGACAACCTGAGTGCTGTCGATCACATGGAAGGCGTTCTTGCGCGCGGCCGCCACATCGTCGCCGCGCAGGTCGAAGGACAACACCGCACCGCCCAGGCCGGACTGCTGGCGCATCGCCAGATCATGCTGCGGGTGTGATGCCAGGCCAGGGTAATAAACGCGTGCCACTTGCGGTTGCTGCTCCAGCCACTTCGCCACGGCCAGCGCATTGGCCGACTGGGCCTGCATGCGAATGCCCAGGGTTTCCAGCCCCTTGAGCACGACCCAGGCGTTGAAAGGCGCCAGCGTCATGCCGGCGGTGCGAACCACGGGGCCGAAGACATCGACGATCAGATTTTTCGGGCCGCACAAGGCGCCGGCCATCACCCTGCCTTGGCCATCCAGGTATTTGGTGCCCGAATGCATGACCAGGTCGGCGCCGAACTCAATGGGCCGCTGCAGCGCGGGCGAGCAAAAGCAGTTGTCTACAGCCAGCAGCGCACCGACACCATGCGCCAGGTCGGCCAGCGCGGCGATGTCGCAGACTTCCGTCAGTGGATTGGTCGGCGTCTCGGCAAACAGCAACTTGGTGGTCGGTCGCAGCGCGGCCTTCCATTCGGCCACGTCGGTCTGCGACACAAAGGTGGTTTCCACGCCGAACTTGCCGAACTCCCGGCCGATCAGCGCAATCGTCGATCCGAACATGGAGCGCGAGCAAATCACATGGTCGCCTGCCTTGAGCAGGCCCATGCACATCATGAGAATGGCGCCCATGCCGGTGGACGCGCCTATCGCGGCCTCGGTGCCTTCCATGGCGGCAAGGCGGCGTTCAAAACTCGTGACCGTGGGATTGGAGGTGCGGCCGTAGGTGTAACCTTCCTCGGTGCCGGCAAAACGCCGCGCCGAGGTTTCGGCATCGGGCTGCACAAAACCGCTGCTCAGGTACAGCGCCTCGGAATTTTCGCCATGCTGGCTGCGGTCCAGCGCGACGCGCACGGCCAGCGTGTCGCGGTGCAGATTGTCAGGAAGTTTTCGCTCGCTCACGTTCAGGCCTCTTGCGGGTTGGGCAGGGCCAGGCGCGACACATCAACCTCGTTCTCTTCACTGCTGTCGACGCGACCGGCGTTCATTTTGGCAATACTCTCGGGCGTGATGTCGCCGGTGATGTAGACGCCGTCAAAGCAGGAAGCATCGAAGCCGTCGAGGTTTTTGTTGAGCGAGCCGATGGCGCGTTTCATGCCTTCGACGTCCTGGTATATCAGCGCATCACAACCAATCGCCACGCGGATTTCTTCCACGGTTTTGTCGTGCGCCACCAACTCGTCGGCGGTCGGCATGTCGATGCCGTAGACATTGGGATAACGCACCGGCGGCGCGGCGCTGGCCAGATAGACTTTTTTAGCGCCGGCATCACGCGCCATCTGTACGATCTCTCTGGAGGTCGTGCCGCGCACGATGGAGTCGTCCACCAGCAGCACGTTGCGGCCCTTGAACTCGCTGGCGATCACATTGAGTTTTTGACGGACCGATTTTTTGCGCACGCCCTGGCCCGGCATGATGAAGGTGCGTCCGACATAACGGTTCTTCACAAACCCCTCGCGATAGGGGATCCCCAACAAATGCGCGAGTTGGGTGGCGCTGGGGCGGCTGGATTCCGGGATAGGGATGATCACGTCGATCTCATTGGGCGGCACGGTGGACACCACACGTTTTGCCAGCGTTTCACCGAGGTTCAGGCGTGCCTGGTAGACCGAGATGCCATCAAGCACCGAGTCGGGCCGCGCGAGATACACAAACTCAAAGATGCAGGGCTTGAGCTGCGCATTGACCGCGCATTGCTCGGCATGCACCGTGCCGCCGATGTCTACAAACACCGCTTCGCCCGGTGCGATGTCGCGCACAAACTGGTGCGAGGTGCCTTCGAGCGCGACCGATTCGCTGGCCACCATCACGGTGTTGCCGCTCTCGTTCTGGCCGCGGCCCAGGCACAGCGGACGGATGCCAAACGGGTCACGAAACGCCAGCAGGCCGTGGCCGGCGATCAGCGCGACCACCGCATAAGAGCCCTTGATACGTTTGTGCACGCCGCGCACGGCGGCAAACACATCGGCTGGTGCCAGCGGCAGACCGCGCGTGGTTTTTTCGAGCTCGTGGGCCAGCACGTTGAGCAGCACCTCGGAGTCGCTGTCGGTGTTGATGTGGCGATGGTCAGTGGTGAACAGCTCGGCCTTGAGCTCGGCGGCGTTGGTCAGGTTGCCGTTGTGCGACAGCACCAGGCCAAACGGCGCATTCACGTAAAAAGGCTGGGCCTCGTCCTCGCTGTAGGCATTGCCTGCGGTCGGGTAACGCACCTGGCCCAGGCCCACGGTACCGGGCAGCGCGCGCATGTTGCGGGTGCGAAACACGTCGCGCACCATGCCCTTGGCCTTGTGCATGAAAAACTTGCGGCCCTGCTGCGTGACGATGCCCGCGGCGTCCTGCCCGCGGTGCTGCAGCAGCAGCAGGCCGTCATAAATCAGCTGGTTCACCGGGGCGTTGCTGACAACACCAACTATTCCGCACATAAAGTTCCGTTCATAAAATTTTCACCGGTCTGCGCGCCATAAAAACAAACGCCGCTGCCTAACTAGCCGAGGTACTTTCCGAACTGCTCCGGCAGCACCGGCTTGAGCCCCTTGAGCGCAGCGGTCAGCACCTCGGCGCCGCGAGACTCCTGCCACCACACGGCACTTTTGACGGTGGTCATGTTGATGACCACCGTCACCGCCAGCAGCAAAATCACGCCGCGCACCAGGCCGAAAGCTGCGCCCAGTGTGCGGTCCACAGGCCGCAGGCCGATGGCGTCCACCAGCTTCTTGATCAACACCGCCAGCAGGCCCGCCGCAAACACGGCCCCAATAAAAACCAGCACAAAAGCCGCTGCATAACGCACCGGCTCCGAGGCACTCTGCAGGGGCAGCAGCAGCGCCACATCAGGCGCAAACCACTGGGCGAGATAAAACGACAGTGCCCAGCCCAGCACCGACAACACCTCATACACCAGGCCGCGCCAGGCGCCTATCAACAGCGACAGCACCAGCACCCCCAGAAAAGCCAGATCGACAGCCGCCACGCTACAAGGTCAGGATGGCCGCAGGCAAATCAAGCCCCTTGATCTTGCTGGCTGCCTTGTCGGCGTCCGCCCTGGTGGCAAACGGCCCGACCCGGACCCGGATGCGCTTGCCGTCCTTGGTGTCAGCCACCTGGGTATAGGTTTTCAGCCCGGCCCGCTCAAGCTTCTGTCGCACTTCGCGCGCCTTGTCTTCATCGGCAAACGCGCCCACCTGCACCACCAGCCGGCCTTCGGTCTCGGTGCTGGCCACCTTGGCTGCCGGCGCGGGCGCCGCCGGCTTGCCTTCAAGCAAGGCCTTGGCACGTGCCGCTTCGTCGCCGGACACAGGTGGCTTGACCACCGCTTTGGATTCTGGTTTTGCGTCTGGTTTTGCTTCTGTTTTGATAGCGTTTTGAGCAGGCGGGACAGGGGCTACAGGCTTTTCTGACACGATTTCTTCACGCGGCTCGAGGCTGGACGGCGTCGCCACTTTTTCGCTGGCGGCGGCTGGCGCACTGGCCGCCACCTTGGGCGCGGGCGCCGGCATCACCAGCGGTTTGACGGTGTTTTTGCCGGGGATTTCAATCGGGATGTCGACCGCCACCGGGCGCGGCTGGGTGTCGAACAACAGTGGAAAACCGACCACGCCGATCAGCACCAGCACCACGGCACCGATCAGCCGGTGTTTGGCGCGTTTGCGCATGGCTTCGACACTCTCGGCGGGGCCGGCCGCCCCGGCAGCGGTGGTGGATGAGCCCCGGCGAAAGTTGAAAAACGGCATGGTGGTGGCGGTGTCCGTTAGGTATCGGTTGATGACGGCGCGGGACGCCCTGGCATGGCGTGCGGGGCGAAAAGACGGGGCAGACCCTCTTTCAACACAGCCCCCACCGTGTAGAACGATCCGAACACCACAATTCTATCAGCGGGGTCTGCGGCGGCCACTGCCGCCTGCAGGGCCTGGACCGGGCTGGCGAACACCTGTGCGCTGGCGTCCGGACGCTTGTTGCCGGCCTGCCAGCGCGCCATCAAACCGGCGCCGCTGGCGGCACGCGGCGTGGGCAAATCGGTGAAGTACCAGCGGTCCACCATCGGGCCAATGCGCTGCAACATGGCCGCCAGGTCTTTGTCTGCCATGGCGCCGAACACTGCATGGGTGCAGGGGTAAAAACCCATGGCGTCGAGGTTTTCGGCCAGCGCCGCGACCGAGTGCGGGTTGTGCGCCACATCCAGCACCAGCGTCGGCTGACCGGAGATGATCTGGAAACGGCCCGGCAGCTCGACCATGCCCAGCCCATTGCGCACCGCCTGCGCCGTCACCGGCAGGCGATCCCGCAAGGCCGTCAGCGCCGCCAGCACGCCCGAGGCGTTGACGAGCTGGTTGGCGCCGCGCAAGGCCGGGTAGGCCAAGCCGGCGTACCGTCTGTATTTTTGGGCCCCCACGCTCGTCACTTCGTGTGCCTTCGGCGGTTCGCTGCCCCCTGCAACGGAATCAGGGGCTGTGCGGTCTTGGGGCGGCCCGGCGTCCGCACGCCCAACCCAGGCCCACTGCAGCTTGTCGCCGGAAAAATTGAAGTCACGGCCCAGCCGCCACAGGTCAGCGCCCACTTCGGCAGCATGGTCCAGCACGCTTTGCGGCGGCACCGGGTCGCCGACCACCACCGGTTTGCCGGCACGCATGATGCCGGCCTTCTCGAAGCCAATGGCTTCGCGGTCGACACCCAGCAGCTCGGTGTGGTCGATGTCGATACTGGTGATCAAGGCGCAGTCGGCGTCGATGATGTTGACCGAATCGAGCCGCCCGCCGACACCGACTTCCAGGATCACCACGTCCAGCTTGGCCTCGGCCAGCAGACTGAAGATGGCCAGCATGGTGAACTCGAAATAGGTCAGCGAGGTGTTGCCGCGCAGCGCCTCGACACGCTCGAAGTGCGGCAGCAGCGCCTGCCCCTGCACCATCTCGCCGCGCACCCGGCAGCGTTCTTCAAAAAACACCAGGTGCGGTGACGTGTAGACCCCGGTGCGGTAGCCAGCCTGCCCCAGGATGGCTTCAAGCATCGCGCAACTCGATCCTTTGCCGTTGGTGCCGGCCACGGTGATCACCGGGCAGTCAAAGGCCAGGCCCATCGTGTGGGCCACACTGCGAACCCGGTCCAGGCCGAGCGCAATCGTGGTGGGGTGCAGGCGCTCGCAGTAGGCGAGCCAGTCATCCAGAGTATTCAGCTTGTCCATAGAGGGCGCTATTGTCGCCGCTGGCGCCCCAGTGCTGTCTTTGCGTCGGTTTGAAATCCCTGGCGGCGTCACTAGTTTTGCTATTGAATTAATAGCTGCTTGCGCCCGCCCGCTATGGGCTGAGGCCCGATTTGATATAAAGATTATGCGAGAATCAGCGCATGATCATTGTTTACGGCATTTCCAACTGCGACACCGTCCAAAAAGCCCGCGCCTGGCTGGCAGACCAGGGCATGGCGCATACATTCCACGACTTCAAGAAGCTGGGCGTGCCACTCGCGCGGCTGCCCGCCTGGGAGCGCGCCGTCGGCTGGGAGAAGCTGCTGAACCGGCAGGGCACCACCTGGCGCAAGCTGAACCCCGGCGAGCAGGCCGGCGCCACGGACGCCGCTGGTGCCCTGGCCGTGATGCAGGCGCACGCGAGCGCGATCAAACGTCCGGTGGTCGAGTGGCCGGGCGGGCAGATCAGCGTGGGTTTCGACCCGAAAACCTGGATTGCCCTGGCCTGAGCAGGCGCCACCCAGCTTTACAGTGATTTACCTGAACTTGTGTGCACCAAAAGCGCTCTGAATCATTAAACTGGAAGCTGTTATTTTGGTCAGCCCCGTCACGGGCGTTTCCAGCGGGCTGAAAAAGGATTCGAACCATGAAAAAAATACTTGTTTTAGCGACTGCTGCTGCCGCCGCGTCCGGCCTGTTTGCCGTGAATGCCTCCGCCATGGACATCCTGGCGCGGGTGCTCTCCAGCACACCGGTGGTGCAACAGGTCAGCGTGCCGCAGCAGGTCTGCACCACCCAGCCCATGGTCACGCAGTCGCCGGGCTCCGGCGCCGGTGCAGTGATGGGTGCCCTGGCCGGTGGCGCCATGGGCAATGCCATCGGCGACGGCGGCGGTCGCGCGCTGGCGACCATGATCGGTCTGGTTGGCGGCGCCATGGTCGGCAACAACATTGAAGGCAATCGCACCCAGGTGCAAAACGTGCAGCAGTGCGGCACCCAGACCAGTTACCAGAATCGCACCACGCACTACAACGTGGTGTATGAGTACGCCGACAAGCAATACAGCATCCAGATGCCCAACGACCCTGGCCCGTATGTGCGCCTGCAGGTCACGCCGGTCGGTGCCCTGCCCTCGCCACAGGCGTCGGTTCAGCCCGGTTACGCCCAGCCCCAGCAAGCCCAGCCCATGTATGGACAACCCGCGTATGGGCAACCGGTCTATGGCCAACCGGTGTATTCACAGCCGGTGTACATCCAGCCCGCACCGGTCGTGGCTTACCCCGGTTATTATTCGCGGCCCTATTACCCGCCCATCGGCCTGTCGCTTAATTTCGACTACAGCCGTGGGGGCCACGGGCACGGACATGGTCACTGGCGCTGATTGACCAGCCAAGAAAAAACGGGGCCTGCCCCGTTTTTTGGTTCTTCATCAATTTCGCTGTGATTTTTCGCTCAATCTCGGAGAATCGAGTTTTTCAAAACTTTCGGGTTAGAGATGAAAGACACCACGTTGTACATGATGGCCGGGTTCGTCATCAAACTGCTTGAGGCCTGCCCCACCACGCAAGCCGTTAGGAGACTGCTCAGTGACGGTCATCCCGCAAACAGGATCCTTTAACTGCCCAGCGGAACTCGTTGGCGCGTCGCCACCTTCCATTGACGCGTGGTCCATGGCTGGCGAATGGTTGGGGCCACGTTGCTGATGTTCGATCTTCTCCATGGCGGGCAGCTTTCTTTGGGAGTTGATACGCGCAGCTCTTATCACCGTCGTTGCTTCCCGCGGGTTCTGAAGGGCGAGCATATACGATGACTTCCGGGTCTTTCTAATTTTCTGTCGCGCCACAGAAAGTACCCCATGAATACGCAAAAGTATGACGGTCGCAGCGCCCCCCGCTAGCGTATCTTCTGGGTCAGGGAGGCCGCTATCAGCGCGTCGGGGCATCCCTGAGCCAGATTACTTGGAAGGCTGCAGGTCGGTTACGACGATCGCGCCATTGGACTTTTCAGCTTTGAAAAGCACCTTATCGCCTGCCTTCACCTTGTCCAGCATGGCAGTATCTTTTACCTGAAACACCATGGTCATGCTTGGCATGTCGAGATTTTTGATATCGCCATGTTTCAGAGTGATCTTTTTGGTATCCATGTCCACCTTGCGCACTTCGGCCTCGGTCATGTCGCCAGCAGGTCCGGTCATGGCTTTCTTGCTGTCCATGACCATAGGCGCATCGGCTGGCTTCACGGTGGTTTGCGCGTGAGCCGCCGCTTTGCCGCCGGCCACTGTCACAAAGCCTTTCATGCCCGCGTCGTAGTGGCCGGGCTGCAGGCAGGCAAAGTCAATCTTGCCGGCCTTAGTGAACTGCCAAATAATCTCCCCGGTTTTTCCGGGAGCGACGGTGACCATGTTGGCATCGGCGTGCTCCATCTCCGGGTTCTTCTTCATCACTTCGTAGTGCTCCTTGAGTTCCTTCTCGGTCCCCAGCACCATTTCATGCTTGACCTTTCCGGAGTTCTTGACCACAAAGCGAATGGTTTCGCCTTGCTGGGCCGTGACCTTGGGAACTCCAAAGCGCATGGTATCTGCCATGTCCATCGTGATGGTCCTTGTGACCTTGGACGCCACGCCCGGCTTGCCGATGGCTTCATCGTCGTGGCCGCCGGCGTGTGTGCCTGACGCTATCGCAGACATAGCCATCAAAAGCGACGGAACTGCGATCAGGATATTGCGTGTTTTCATGGAAATACCTTTCTTTCTGGGTTAAGTACAAAAATACAGTGCTTCATACCGTTCATACCGCCATTGCCGCTCAGGGCGGTTTGCGGGCCTGGACTTCAACTCCTTGGTAGGCATGTTTTGCGCTTTAATGGCATGGTCGCCGCTTATTGACGAGCGGTGCGCCGCCGACCAATTGGTCAGTCTACTCGTAGAGACGATGCGGGTTCCATGCTTGTACTAGCCTGCATTTTGTGAGTTGTTCAATGCAAACCGGATGCGCGTTTGAGTAGTCGTGACCCACTATCTTGTCAGTGCCGCATTTCCCCCTTTCCGGTGGTCTCGTAATACTCGACGGCAGCCTGATATTCATCGTCCGATATGTTAGGAAGGGCTCGAAGGAAAGCCACCATCGCCCAGATTTCATCGCCACTATGGGACGGTTCCCACGCTGGCATGCCGCTCATCTTGAGTCCATTTTTGATAATCATGTACAGCTCGCCATTCGTCCGGCTCGTGACCGACTGAGCCAGATTTGGCGCCTGCGGGTACAGACCCTTGCTGATTTCGGTTGGGGCCGCGCCCGGAGCGTTGTGGCAAGCCACGCACATGGCATGGAAGTTCTGGAATCCCGCATGCACCTTTGCCGGATCATCGAGTTCAGGGACTTTGACGTCGCGCGCCTGGCTTTTGATCGACTGTTCTCTAACCGCGACCATTAGCCGGTAGGTCATGTTCCAATGCGGGTTGGTGGCGGTGACGTCGAAGCTCCCGGAGTATACAAACGCCAATGCGCCTGCCAAGAAAATTGCAACAAGCGCGGCGACCGTTGCCGCAACCGTCTTGAGGGTTCGGCGGCCATGCCCTTGGGCCTGAGCGAGTGTGGTTTCGGTGGGGAGCATGACGTTTCCTATTTGGTCTGGTTTGTCGTGTTGCTGGCGACGTTCTGGATTTCTGAAATCACATAACCTGTCGATGACCTGGTCAAAACGAACTTGACCTTGTCGCCCTGCTTCACCTGATCAACAAGTGCGGCATTCTTCATTCTGAAAACAATTGTCAAGCGGGGCCAACTGACGGCGGCAATGGGATCGTGGGTGAGCCTGATCCTTCCCGTGGACTTATCCACATCCCGAACAACGCCGGTCCCCATAAGAATCGCGTTATCGGATTCGTCGGACTTTGAGCCCATGCCCGGCATTGCCATACCGGGCATGGAACCTCCCGCGCGAGCTCCGGAAGAATGTTCGTCTTTCGAAGCCATGCCGACCGCGCTCATTCCCGGCATGGCACCTTCTGTCTTTGAGGCCTCCTGATGTCCATCTTTTGCCTCCGCGCCACCCATGTTCATTTTGGGCATGGCACCCTTGGCGGGCATCGCACCCATTCCTGCCATGGCCTTTGCTGTTTTGCCACTCGTGGCTGATGCGCCCTTCGAATTCATCCCCGGCATATTCATGCCGGGCATCGCGCCCATTCCTGGCATGGCGCTTCCCGGTTTGTCACTGGCCGCAGCACCGCCTTTCGGATCCATGCCGGGCATGTTCATCCCCGGCATATTGGCCATGGAACCCATGCCGGGGTTGTCGGCCACCTCTTGGTTTGCGTCTTTCCACGCACGCACCGGCTGCTCGCGAAACGGCTGATAGCCGTTGAATGCGGAATCAGGCTTGTCTGAAATTGTTGGAATTCCCGGATCGCCGGGATCAGAGCGCCCGTTGCTCTGCGCGTGCGCCGGTATCGAACCGGCGCATGCTGCGGCAAGCGAAAACAATATGAGGATTGAGGCGGTTTGGTTTGTCATCGTCGACTCCCTGCATCAATGACCGCTGTGGCCGCGAGGTTTGCGAACATTCATTTGCATATTCCTCGGCATGCCGGTGACAGGCATGGACTGTCCGCCTGCCGTCGTGACGCGAGTCGGCTCTGGAACGGGCCCCGACCATTCGCGCGCTTGCGTTCCTGCCGGCGGGGTAAACCAGCCTGGGTCTCGATAGTCGTTTTGCGCGAGTCCTTCGCGTATTTTGACTACGGTGAACATCCCGCCCATTTCAACCTCGCCATAGGGCCCTTCGCCGCCCATCATGGGAAGGGTGTTGAACGGAATCGGCATCTTCATCCCCCCCATAGAGCCGCCAGTGTCGCCCATCACCATGTAGTCGGGCACCAGCTTACGCACCTTGTCTGAGACGCCGCTCTGATCAACGCCGATCATGGTCGGAACCTCGTGCCCCATCGCATTCATCGTGTGGTGCGCTTTATGGCAGTGGAACGCCCAGTCGCCGGGGTTGTTCGCAGCAAATTCGATGGCGCGCATCTGGCCGACCGCGACATCAGCCGAAACCTCCGGCCAGCGCGCCGATTTCTGGACCCAGCCACCATCCGTGCCGGTCACCTCGAACTCGTGCCCATGCAAGTGGATCGGATGGTTGGTCATCGACAGATTGCCGATGCGGATGCGAACGCGATCTCCTTTCCTTACAACCATCGGATCGATGCCGGGAAACACACGGCTGTTGAACGTCCACAGGTTGAAATCAAGCATGGTCATGACTTTTGGGGTCTGACTCCCTGGGTCAACGTCATACGCGTTGAGCAGGAACACGAAATCGCGGTCGACCCGCTGAAACGCCGGGTCCCTCGGATGGGTAATCCAGGTACCCATCATTCCCATGGCCATCTGCATCATCTCATCTGCATGCGGGTGATACATGAAGGTGCCGGGACGCTGTGCGACGAATTCATACATGAACGTCTTGCCCACCGGAATCGGGGGCTGCGTCAGGCCGGCCACGCCATCCATGCCGTTTGGCAAGCGCTGACCGTGCCAGTGAATCGTCGTTGGCTCGGGCAGCTTGTTGGTCACGAAAATGCGGACCTTGTCTCCCTCCACGACCTCGATGGTTGGCCCTGGGCTCTGGCCGTTGTAACCCCAAAGGTTAACCGTCATGCCGGGCGCCAGTTCGCGAACAACCGCCTCCGCCACGAGATGGAACTCTTTCCAGCCGTCCTTCATCCGCCAGGGCAGGCTCCATCCATTCAGGGTGACGACCGGGTTAAAGGGCCGCCCGTTGGGTGGCGCTACGGGCGGTTGCGTTGCCGCTGCTGCCTGCAACTGCGCTTCTGGCAGCGACGCTGCGCCCACCCTGGAGACCAGTGCAGCACCCACTGCGGTCACGCTTGCATCTCGAAAAAATTGGCGACGATTGAACATTTTTATCCTTGAGACGCGCTTATCGGGAGATGTTTTCGCGACCGGTCTGCATGATGGATCTACCGGGCAAAGCCAGCGTTCCACCTGGCGCGCCGCGATCAGACTTGCCGACAAATGACATTTGCAGCTCTGCATCGGCCAGCCAGTAATCACGCAGCGCGTCGATGTAGGAATTGACACTGGCCACCTGCTCGCGGGCATCGGCCAACAACTCGAACACGCTGATCAGCATGCCGTTGTAGCGCAGCAGGTTCTCTTCGGAAATCTGCTTGCGCAGCGGCACGATTTCATCCCGATAATGCCGGGCGAGGTCATAGGCTGTCAGGTATGCGGCATACGATTCGCGCACTTCCGAGCGGGCGTTGATCGCTACCTCCGCCGCCCGGTTTACGGCTTGCATGTAAATCGCCTCGGCCTTGGCGACCCGGGCGGATCCCCAGTCAAAAAGCGGCAGCTCAATCGAGATCTGGTAGCCGCGCTTGATCGGGGCATTGCTGTCCCGGATTTCGGAAGGCCCCATCTCGAGGACGTTGATGAAGCGCGTCGCCTTGCTCAGGCCCAAGGAACTGGCAAGCCCCTCCATGTCGCTGCGCAGCGCCCGAATGTCCAGGCGCTGCTTCAGCGCAAGCGACTCCACATCAGCCAGGTCAGTGGGCGACTTCGGCAAATCGGGCAAGCGTTCAGGAAGGATGTACTTGGTATCCTCACCCCACAGACCCAAGAGACGAGTGAGCTGTTCCCGCTGGGCGACACTGTCCTGTTTGGCGCGCGCCAGGCGCGCCGTCGCTTCGGAATAAAAAACGTGTTCGCGTGCCTGGTTGAGCTTGCTCCAGTTTCCGACGCCGGCCATCCGCCTTGCGATCTCGGCCCCGGCTTCGGCAGAGATCTTGACATCTTCCATGTAGCTGGCCGTTTGCCGCGCCGAGACCGCATTGACGTAGGCCTTGCGGGTTTGGACCGCCACCTGCAGCACCTCGACGGCAACGCGAAACTGGGCCGCTTCGAACCGCCGTCGCTCCAGTTTTTTCGCCAGCGGCATCGTGATCAACTGCATAAAGTCGAACGTCAGTGCTCGTTCGATGTTAAATTCCGCGCCTCCATGCACGTTGCGGTACGAAAACCCTGGGTTTCTCAAACGACCGGCCTGTACCAGATCGGCTTCGGCGATGCCGAGTTCGCCATACATGGCCTGGAGGCCACGGTTATTGAGCAGGGCGATCTGAACTGCGTCGTCGACCGTCAGCGGTTTGGCAAGCAGGTCTTTAACGCTCGCCTGGACGCTCGCAGCATCGGCGTCCGACTTGATCCACTTCACATCCTTGCCGATGCGTTCCCTGGTTGTCGACTCGACAAAGCGATACCCACCGTCGCTGGAGAAGCCTGTGCAGCCCCCCAGTATCAACAGCATGACAAGCATTGCGCCCTTGAGTGGGCCAGCGGGGGATTCGATTGGTGGAGTCATTGACGTTCCCATGCTGTTAAACGGCGCAATTGAAGGAAAAACCGACGGCGCATTACGCATATACATTCAAAATCATGGTCAGACCGCCGCCACCCGGACGCCCCTGATGGCGAGCCTCTTGAATACGGGGCCGCTGCGCGTATCTGCAGGGCAAAGGCTATTTCTTGTGTTTGGCCAGGAATTTGTCGAACTGCTCGATTTCCTTTTTCTGCGCCGCGATGATGTCTTTGGCCATCTTCTTCATCTGGGGCTCTTCGCCCATCTTCAGTTCTGTCTCGGCCATCGTGATGGCGCTCTGGTGATGCATCGTCATCATCATTGCGAAGTCGACATCGGGATCACCAGTCATCTGCATGGAAGCCATCTTGTCGTTGCTGTCCTTCATCATGGCCTTCATGTCCATACCGCTTGCGGACATGGATGGCGAGGCAGTCATGCCGGACATGGGGGCGCCCGGCTTTGCAGGCGTTTGAGCCTACGCCAAGGGCGCGACGAGTGCCGCCGTAGAAGCTAACACGGCAAGTGCGGTCAATCTGAGGGTTTTGTATCGTTTCATCATCTTGGTTCTTTCAGGGGTGGTTGGGGAAAGGGGATCGCGACAAGCCCGCGCGAGGGCCTGCTTTGATGTGTTCGCTGCCGCAGGCCACCGCCGACACGGCGAGGCACGCACTGCACTTCAAGTGGGGCGCGGAAATCCCCAAAGTCAACTGCGAGGATCATTGCTGGATTCCCTCCAGGTTCCGCCGGACTTTCTGCCGGATGCTGTTGTGGATAGCGGTCGACGCAACAGCGGCATGTCCGGCTGCCACGTTGATCTGGTTCAGCCCTTGCGCCACATCACCAGCGGCATAAAGTCCGGGAATGGAGGTTTGCATATGCTGATCGACAATCAGTTGACCGTCCGACCTCGCATTGGCACCAAGGTCCGTGGCCAATTGCGAGGGGTGTTTCAACCCCAGGGCCGAATAGAGGAGATCGAATTGAAAAAATTCACCCTCATGCGTCTCCAAAACAACTCCGTGGCCCGGCTCGCACACCAACTTCTTAGGCAAGGCATCGATTACCCGTATCCCCACCTTCAGAAGCTTGAAATCCTCATCGGGCTGGCCCCGCTGCGATCCCATGGACAGCCATGTGACCTCGTTGTCGAATCCGGCCAGAAATTCAGCTTCGCTTTGCCCGTGCGATCCTGGTCCCAGCACCGCTACTTTTTTCCCCCTGGTCTCGTACCCGTCGCAAACTGGGCAGTAACGCACCACAGCGTCGGCCAGGCCGGATTCCAGATTTTTCACATCGGGCGGATGATCTCGCGCACCCGTGGCAAGCAGTACCGTGCGCGTTTGCCAGCGCAGCGAGCCAGCTAAAACCTCAAAACCACCATCAGGCAGCCGTTCGATGCGATCAACACAGCCAAGTTCTCGCTGAACGCCATATCTGGAAGCATGCGCGTGCAGGAGTTCAAGGAGGTCGGCACCGGAGGCACCGTCGGGGAAGCCCAGCACATTGCGTGATTTGGCGATCATTGCCAGTCGGCTGTGACCCGCGTCGACGATCAACGCACTGCGCTGAAAGCGCGCGAGGTAGACCGCCGCCATCGAGCCGGCAGCTCCCCCACCCACAATGAGGCAGTCCAAAAGTGATTCTTCGCTATTCATAAAAGTTGGGACGTCTGCAAAATCGTTATTCTCATTCCGCGTCTAGGAAAAGTCCTGTGTGATCTTCCGCGACGACAACGATCATTCGAGCCAGTGAACAAGCTGAGTTTCTGTAGGACTAAGCTGTTTCTAGACGGCAGGACGTGCGTCAAGTAGTTCCGCGTCAAATAACCGACGATGCCGAGACGCTGGGCCAGTCGCGCTCCGGCTTGCGAATGTGTGTAAATGCCTGACCGACCTCCAGTTGGGCTAACTCTGACGTCTGGCTCAAGCCTTCGTCTTTTTGGCGAAGGGCACACAGATTAGAACGGCTGCAGTCAGCACCGCAATCAGCATCCATGCGTCATTGATGGCCAGGGTGAGGCTGGCTTTCTCAACCAGGGTTTTGAGCATGGCCTCGCCGAAGGCGTCAACGGGCCCGGACTTGAGCACAGCAAACATGTCGAGGGGAATGCCTACAAATTTCGCCATCGCGACATCGCCGGCCATCAGGCTTGTGGTCACTTCACCGGCATGCACAGTCGCGCGGCTGTAGATGACGGTGTCAATCAATGCAAGTCCGATGGCGCCTCCCAAATTTCGCATCAGGTTGAACATGCCACTTGCATCAGGCACCCGTGTGAGGTCCAGGCCCCCAAGCGCCAGTCGGGTGGGTGGCAACAGGCAAAACATGATCGCAGTGCCACGAATGACCTGTGGCCAAAACATGCCGTCGCCATCGGTCCCAGGGGTCTGAAAAAAGCTGAGCCCGAGACCAAGGGCAAACAGTGCAAATCCACACGCTGACAGCAGGCGCGCGTCAAGGCGCCGCTCCAGCATCACAGCAACAGGCGCAATCAACAGCTGCGCCACACCCGTGACTAGCATGATCATGCCGATCTCCAATGCGTTGTGTCCCCTGACAAATGCCAGGAATACCGGCATCAGGTAAACCGAGCCGAAGAGGCCAATCCCCAACACAAAACTCAATAGGCAGCCGATGGTGAAATTGCGATCAGCAAAGGCGCCGAGATCGACCACTGGATGGCCTGCGCGCAACGTGCGCCGGACAAAACCGGACATACTCATCAGGCTGAGCAGCAGTAGACCGGCCACCAGGCCGGATGTCCAGCCGCGCTGGGGTGCCTCCTTAAGCGCGATTTCAAGCGTTGCCAAAGCTATCGCGATAAGTACCAGCGATTGGAAGTCCAGCGTTCTGGCCTCCTGCAGGCGCATCGGTGCTTTCGGCAAAAGAATTCCGCCTATCGTTGCAGAGACGATGCCGGGCAGGATGTTGATCAAAAATAGCCAGTGCCATGAATAGGTTTCAGTGATCCAGCCACCGACCACCGGTCCGACGGTGGGCGCCAGCACGGCAAGTACGCCGGCGAGCATGGTGGCGATGCCTTGGCGGGCCACTGGGAACAGCAGAAATACAGCTGAAAAAACGGCGGGTATCAGCGTTCCCCCAGCGAAGCCCTGTAACACCCGCCACGAAATCAGGGCAGTCAGGCTGCTGCTTGCGGCACAACCCAATGAGGCCAGGGTGAATACCGAGGTGGCGATGACAAACAGGCGGCGCATGCCGAGCAGGCGCGTCAGAAAGCCGGTCAGGGAAATGGCGATGACCTCGGCAATAAGGTAGGACGTTTGTACCCAGCTCATCTGCTCGGGTTGAATGCCCAGTGCGCTTTGCATGGCCGGCAGCGAGGTCGCCACAATCTGGACGTCGAGAATCGCCATGAACATGCCAACGCACATCATGGCAAAACCGAACCAGGTGCGGATCATGGTCCCGCTGGAGGGTTCGGTCTCAGTGGGCTTCAAGATCCCGCAACCCGATGAGCGCCGCGTTTTCCGCACGTATGCGAACCGAGAGTACCGCCGCGTTGGCAATCGAAAAAGCCAGCGCGTACCAGGGCAATCCAAGGCAGAGCGGCAGCACGGCAATCTCGCCGACGACCACCACATAGTTGGGATGGGATAACCACCTGTAAGGCCCTTTAGCGACGAGGGGAACGCCGGGCTGCACAATGATGCGCGTCGTCCAGCGCGGGCCGAGCGTCGCCAGCACCCATACGCGCAGAACCTGCAGCAGCAGAAAAATCACCAGCCAGAAAATGTCCACGGCGTTGTGCCAGGCGAGCAGCCAGAGGCCCGCCAGCCAGAAAGCATGTAGCAAAACGATTAATGGATAGTGACCAGGAGCAAATTCAACCGCGCCTGCGGCCACAAGCGCTTTGGTATTGCGGCGTGCAAGCCAGAGTTCGGCCAGCCGTTCCAGCGTCACCAAAGCAAGGAGAAGTGCGGCAAGCCTCATGAAGCTTTCCTGAGCGAGACGCAGCTCGCAGTGAATCCCGGACCCATGGCCGTGAGCAGCGTACGTGAAGGCAACCCCGCCTTGATGACCCTGTCCAGAACGAACAGAGCGGTCGGCGCCGACATGTTGCTGTACTCCCTTAGCACATCTCGCTCATGATCGAGCGTGCCTGTTGCGAGCGAGAAAGCCCGCTCCAGGGCGGTGACGACTTTCTTGCCGCCGGGATGAAACGCAAAACGATCCACATCGACCAGTTTCAGCCCTGCGCGCGAGAGGATCCCCTGAACGGCAGGCGCCATATTGGCTTCGGCAAACGGGGGAATGGCACGGTCAAAAATAACGCCCAGACCTTGCGGGTCGACAGACCAGCCCATGATGTCGAGCGTTCCCGGCCAGGTGTGCTGGCCGCTCATTTCGACCTCTGCAATTCCGCTTTCGCCAGTGCGCAATACGCAAGCCGCCGCACCGTCGCCGAAAAGCGCCGTGGCGACGATGTTGGCCTTGGTCAGTTCATCCAGCCTGAATGAAAGCGTGCACAACTCAATCGCAACTACCAGGACGACACTGCCCGGTCGGGCCTCTGCGAGTCGCGAGGCAATCGACAAACCTGTGACGCCGCCTGCGCATCCCAAGCCGAACACGGGTAAGCGTTCGACGTCTGGACGGAAACCCATCTGCCCGGCGGCGCGCGCTTCAAGGCTGGGCGTGGCAATGCCGGTAGAAGAAACAGTGACGATGGTATCGACATCCGTGCTGCGAAGGCCTGCTGCATCGAGCGCCTTTGAAGCCGCGTCAATGAACAGGGCAACCGCGCCATCGAGGTAGGCTTGATTGCGCTCGGGCCACCCTAGCGGCTCGAAGTACCACTCGAGCGGTCGCACTGCATAGCGCCTCTGAATGCCGGAGGTTTCGAACACCCGGGACAGTGCTCTGTAAGCACCGTAACGTGACGCAAAGCCCTGGTGCGCCGCGGCTGCGACTTCGCTTTGTTCAAGGCAGAAAGTGGGGACTGCGGTTGCGACCGATAGAAGCTTGGCGGATATAGACATCGAGACACTTTTAGGATGAAGAGCTTGCCAAGCGCATGACTTCTCGACTTGTTATAACTGGTAAGAATGGAGTGGAATCGGCGACGACCTGTCGATGTATTGGCCGTTAGCCGCCGCCGGCGCGAATGCCAGATCACTCGAAGGCGATTCGATCCGCTCATCGGGTCTTGGCTCAGAATGTTTTGCCTCCATATTGGGGGCAAGAACCGATCCCACGAGACCCGGCGCCGCTGCGCGCAACGCTTCGATGGACGTCCCCATAAAGCGTCGATCCTCGGGCAGCAGCGCCGGGCGAAGCACAATGAAATACACGCCTAGCAGAAGCATCCAGAACCCGCAGGCAGCGAACACCTTGCCGGAAAGCCGCATAGGTAGAAGTGGTGACTTCACGGGCTTACGCTAACGCCATTGGGGCCTTTGCCAACATGGACGGTGCTCACTACGGCGCGAGACTTAATGTCGATCACCGATACGGTGTCGGCGTACGTATTTGTGATGTAGGCGAGCCGGCCTTCGCGGTCGATGGCCACACCGTGCGCCCCCGCCCCGGTAACGACTGTATTGGCCAGTTTGAACGTCTGCAGATCGATGACGCTGACAGAGTTGCCAGGCTTCTCCGGACTGCCCTGGTTCGCAACCAGGAGGGTTCGTGAATTGGGTGTGGCGAAGAGCTGGATCGGCACCGTGCCCACGCTGATCTTGCGCGTCACCTTTCGTGTGCTCGGGTCGATGACTGCAATGGCGTTTTCTTCGGACAGCGAGACGAAGGCAAGCCGCCCGTCCAGCGTGAATCCGGTCTGGGCAGGCCCTTTGCCGACTGGAATCTGCGCGATCTCCTTGTGGCTCGCGACATCGATCACCGAGACCGTACCGCCTTTGAGATTGGCGACGTAGGCCTGTCTCCCGTCAGGTGCGAAGCGCAATCCGTGCGGGAATTTTCCGACCCGAATCGTTGCCACAACGCTCCGCGCTGCGGCATCGATCGCGGTTACCGAATTGTCGCCGCCATTAGTGATGTAAGCGAACCGACCGTCTGGTGTCAGCACGACATGCGTCGGGTCCAGGCCGACCGCGATCTTGGCGATCACAGCATTGGTTCCCGTATCAATCAACCAAACCGCGCCGGGCTTGGCCATCCCGGCGTGCGCCCCCTTGTTCATGTCACGCTGCCCGGATGCACTCCCCTGGTCCGGTTCACCATTGTTGGTCACCCAAGCAACCTTGCCATCCGGCGACAGTTGCACGTTGTGGGGCATCTTACCGACGCGTATGGAGGTAAGCACCTTGAAGGATGTCGTGTCGATCACGCTTACGGTGTCGGCGTCCTCGTTGGCGACGTAGACCTTGTCGGAAGCGATGGTAGCGCCGCCGGAGACAAGCAGGGCGATCACAAGAAGAGACTTTAGCTTTGACATGGGTTCTAGTTCTTTCCGTAAAAAATCAGCGAATACCGCTATGCACCAGCCCAGGGTGCCCCCAAGCCAGCGAATGGTATGTACGCTGGCCAGCAAAGCGGTGTAAGGCAATGCGCCGAGTTCGGTAGCAACGTGCAGCTTTGCAGGCTGGGGAGCACGGCGGCTTACCGTGGTGCAATGTCGAAATTCCTCTCTTTTCATTCAGCCAGACGTCGATCTTCGTGAGTATGGCCCCACCATTGGCCTCATCCGAACCAGTTGTGGGCGCGCAAGAGGCCCTTAACAACGGCCACAACCGGACGTTCACGCGCTTGCCGTAAACATTCGCTCTGGCCGAGTAGAGCAAGCAGCTAATCTTACTGTGTCATAAATTTAATTTTCGACTTACCCACTTGCAATGAGGGCAGTGCCCCAGAGCGCTTGCGAGTGCGACGCTCAAGTGCAGGCGCAGCGTCGTGATCGAGTCCGCTACGTGACGCTG
>Ga0308009_10000752_pt1 | contig 21581 bp, 36 predicted proteins | sample Neamet127_FD_203134 | JGI IMG/M metagenome (GOLD analysis project Ga0308009, IMG submission 203134) | Marine microbial communities from water near the shore, Antarctic Ocean - #127 | ecosystem: Environmental > Aquatic > Marine > Unclassified | place: Southern Ocean | collected 2014-07-24
ATTAATATCATTATTGTAAACAGCTAGTTTCTCTCTCATTATATCACATAAATCAAAACAATTTTTATAGACCTCACCTTCTACCATAGCTTTAGTAACTTCAATTAAGTAATATAAACCGTCTTGTAGTATAATTATATCCATTCTCTCCAATCCTCATCCATAATTTGATTAGCAATATTCATCTTAGATCTTAATGCTTTTACTATCTTTTCATCTATGGTTTTTGGTGCTATAAAGTCTACATATGTTACCGATTTCTCTTGACCTATTCTATGTGCTCTATCTTCTGATTGTAATCTTTTTTCTAGGTCATAGCCATTAGAGTAATAGACAACAGTATTTGCACAAGTAAGTGTAATACCATATCCACCTGTCTGAGGATTACCTATAAAAAATTTAGCTTTAGAGTTTGGATCTTGAAACTTTACAATATTTTCTTGACGTTGTTCTGATGGAACTGCGCCATAGTATTGTACTATAGAATCTTCTCCAAACTTTTTACTAATAGCTTTTACTATGTGTTCTATGTCATGAATATAGTTAGCCCAAATAATAACTTTACCTTCTACTTCTTCAAGTAAATTTAGTAGTTCTGTAAGTCTATTGTTTTTAATATCAGTAACAGTACCATCGTCATTTTTTAAATGACCACAAGTTATCTGGTGCAATCGCATCATTTGTGTAAGTACGTGAGGCGCTGTAGCCATCTTACCTTTTAGTAGAGCGAGGGCCGCTGATTTCATGGTAGAGTAAGCTTTGTTTTGCTCATCTGTAAGATCAACTTCACGTCTGACATATACTTTTTCTGGTAGATCTAAACAATCTTCTTTTAAAACTCTGTAAGAAAAAACTTTTAATTTCTCTGCAAGTTCGTCAAGTCTTTTATAACTACCTATGAGTTGGACTCTACGTCCACCAAAATTTCTATCTATCATGTTGGCATACCTATTTCTAAAAGCATAAAAAGAATCAAAGCCTAAAAGAAAAGAATTTAAAAAACCACATTGAGTAAACAAATCTAAAGGTGATTTAGTTACAGGTGATCCAGTAAGTATTCTTCTGTACTTAGCCTGCTTGCCTAATAGTAAAATTGATTTAGTTCTTTTAGCAGTTGGATTTTTTATTGTAGTAGACTCATCTATTGCAAGCATCGTTTCATGACAACGCATAAATTTAGCTGCAAATTCTAATCCTTTTTTAGTGCTTAAAGCTTCTACATTCATAAGTAAAATGTGAAGGTCATGACCAGTTTCAAATAACGAATCGTATTCTTGTTGTTTTGTTTTTGAAATTGTAGCTGTCCATAATACCATCTTAGGTTGTATGTGACTAGGTAAATGATTTGGAATTTCTTGAGAAAACCAATTTCTATATACACCTTTTGGTGCTATAATAATCGCCCCATTAATTCTACCTTTGTCGTAAAGCATAGCCATGTTATCAACTAACACTTTAGATTTACCAGTTCCCATTTCCATGAAATAACCATACTCTGTTTTATCCCACGACTTTTCTAATGCAGTCAATTGATGTGCATAAGGTTTTGTTTTAAATTTATAATTCATAATAATTCTTCTTTCTAGTTGACAATTATATATTTTACTGTATGACTTCTGTCAAGCAAAAAGAAATTAGAATGAAAAATAAAATATTTGAGTTATATAAACCAGAGTCTTTAAAAGATTTTTTAGAATTTTATAAAGCTAATCCTGAAGAAAAATTTGTTTACGTTGCGCAGCAACCACCAGCAAATATAAATATATTAAGTGCATCTGACTTTGGATATTTAGTTATTTGTTTACCTAACACAGGACCAGACTCACAAGTTATTTATTCCACTTCTCCATTCGTGAGAAAAATGAAAAAGAATTTACAGAATATAAGACAACAAGATTATTTGTTAGCAATAGGAGATCCTATAGTAATTGGGATTTGCAATATTGCTATAAGTGATGTAACCAATGGAAAGTTTAATGTATTAAAATGGGATAGGAGAGAGTATAGATACTACCCGTTAGAATTAGACTTTTATAACTAGAAAGAAGAAAGAATATGAGTAATGAAGTAACCAATATGATGTTAAAAGATTCTAAGGATCTTTTAGATAGTGTAGAGATAACTACAATAGCCGCAGAGTGCGTAAAGTTAAAAGAAAAAGAAGATGAAATAACTGCACTTGAAGAGCAATTAAAAAATAAAAAAGCAGAGGCAGATGACATAGGTTCAAGAGTAATACCAGAACTATTGGCTGAACAAGGACTATCAGAAATTAAATTAGCTGATGGATCTAAAGTTTCTGTACGTAAAGAATTTAGAGCAACTATTCCTAAGGATAATTTAAAAAGGGAAAGTTGTTTACAATGGCTTCGTGACCAAGGACTAGGTGATATTATTAAAAATAATGTGACTGTGTCTTTTGGTAAGGGGGAAGATGACAAGGCTGAGCAATTGCTTAACCTTGCAGCTGACAATGGTTTTGAACCGCAACAGAAATCTGATGTGGCTTGGAATACATTAACGGCTCTATATCAGGAGCGTGTTCAAGCCGGCTTGGACATGCCTTCTGAAAGCTTTAGTCTTTGGATTAAAGATAAAACTAAAATCAGCCGGAAATAACTAATGGAGAATGTGTAATGAGTACTGAAGTAATAAAAAAAGACTCTGGATCTATGGCCTTATTTGGCGATGATGCAGCAAAAGGTTTTGAGAACATGACGCAAGAAGATATGGCGTTACCGTTTGTCAGAATCTTAGGACAACTATCACCACAGGTAACTGAAGGTGATGCAAAACATATAGATGGTGCTAAACCAGGCATGATTTATAATACTGTTACCAGCGATTGTTTTGATGGTAAGGTAGGTATCAAGGTAATTCCTTGTTATTATAAGAAGGACTTTCCAGAATGGTCGGATAGAGGAGATGGCCCAGGAGCACCTGTGGCAGTACACTTACCGAATAGTCCTGTAATCCAAACAGGTAAGAGAGATGGATCTAAAATTAGATTACCTAATGGTAACTACTTAGAAGAAACAGCTTCTTATTATGTTTTGATTCAAAACAAAGCAGGTGGGATGTCACCGGCGTTGATTACTATGAAATCTACGCAGCTTAACGTTAGTAAAAAATGGAATTCTATGATGAAAACCATACAAATTGCTGATGGTAAGGGTGGATTTGCAATCCCTCCCATGCATGGAGTTGTGTATAGCCTAGCATCCGTACTACAAAAGAACGATAAAGGTTCTTGGTATGGTTGGTCTGTAACACAAGACAGAATTATGGGACAAGAGGATAAAACTTTATACCTAACGGCTAAAGATTTTAATACTAGTGTCGCTAAAGGAAACGTGCAAACAAAAGCAGATGTGGAAGAGAAAGCTAAAGATAATACTCCGTATTAAATTTAGTTCCAGGGGGATCGCAAGATCCCCTTTACAAAGAAAGCAGAATGAAATATATGGATAAGTTCAAACAAATTTTTAGCGGATTAACAATAGCATATGGACAATACCAACCCGGTGACAGAGGAGAGAATGGTAGTAAACAAAAAGGCAAAGCCTTTATTGTTCGTAAAAACGTCACCGACGAACTTTGGACCAATCATCTTAACGGAGAAGGACCCGCCCTTGGGATTATCCCTATCACAGAAAATAATGATTGTAGGTGGGGGTGCGTTGATATTGACGAATATGACCTTGATCACACTAGCCTCATTAAAAGTATTCGGAGTCTTAAACTCCCTTTAGTATTGTGCAGATCTAAGTCTGGCGGAGCACACGTCTTTTTATTTACCAAAGAAAATATTCCTGCATCTTTGATGCAATCTAAATTAAAAAAAATATCAAAAGTTTTAGGATACGATGGATCAGAAATCTTTCCTAAACAAACAGAGATACTAGTGGAGCGTGGTGACACTGGAAATTTCTTAAACTTACCTTACCACAATCAAATGAAAGGACTACGTTATGCTATCAACGATATTGGCGCCAGTTGTACACTTGAGGAATTTTATAAGCTCTATGATGTTTACAGTCGCACGAGGAAAGAAGTCGAAGAAATTAAAATCGAAGAAGAAAAAATAACAGAAACATTTCCTGGAGGACCCCCTTGCTTAAATAAATTAGCATCAATTGGTTTTGGTGAGGGTTCCAGAAACAATGCATTATTTAATGTAGCAGTATACTACAAACAATCATCGCCAGATACATGGGAAGATGAGATTGTAAAAGCAAACATGGAACATATGAATCCACCACTTAGTAATAGTGAGGTTCAACAATTAATTAAATCAGTAAACAGAAAAGGTTATGACAAGTATAGATGTAAAGATGCACCTATCAATGCAGTATGTCAATCTGGTTTATGTAGAACAAAAAGATTTGGTGTAGGATTTGGTGAGGAAGAGATGCCAGTACTTGGAAGTCTTACAAAATATACATCAACGCCTCCGCAATGGTTTTTAAATGTAGATAAGACTAGAGTAGAATTAAAAACAGAACAATTATATAGCCCACCTTTGTTTGCATTAGCATGCTTAGACCAAGCTAATTTAATAGTACCAGTACCTAAACCTAAGGATTGGAAACAACATTTTTTAAAACCTATGATGCAAAACTTACAAGAGGTAGAACCTCTTGAGTCTTTAAATCCTACTAATGAAATTACAGGACTATTGCAAGATTGGACAACTAACAGACAGTCAGCAAGAACTATGGACGATGTTCTTAACAAACTTCCTTACACAGAAGAGGGTTTTACTTATTTTAGAATGGAAGATTTTTATTCATTTCTTAAAAAAAATAACTGGGACATGGATAAGGTCAAAACTGGTAACTTAATAAAAAGATTAGAAGATATCTTTGTAGAAGAAACAAGATTAAGAATTAAACAACAACAGCCTAGAGTTGTTAAAATTAAAACTATGAAAAAAATAGAAGCTGCGGTTTCTAAAGTGGAGTATCAACAAGATGACTTTTAAAATAGGAATTAATTGGCATCTTAGATTTAGAGAAGAAATAGCTCAGTTAAAAGAAGAACTAGAGCTCACTCAAATGTGGCTAAACAAAGCAGAAAGGAAGTTAAAAAAATATGAAAACAATAATATTAGGCCCACCGGGAACGGGAAAAACAACAACGTTATTAAACTTAGTGGACGAGTTCATCCAACAGGGGATTAGACCTCGACAAATTGGGTACTTTTCGTTTACTAAAAAAGCAGCAACAGAGGCGGCTGACCGTGCTGCGGAGAAATTTGGACTAGATAAAGAAAACGATTTACCTTTTTTCAGGACTTTACATTCATACGCTTTTAATCAATTAGGTATGACTAAGGAAAAAATGATGAAGATAGAAGACTATAAAGAATTTGGGCAGAAATGTGGCATACCTATTAAGACGGCTAAGTACTCAGCGGAAGATGGTACATTTAATTCTGACAATGAATACCTTACAATTATAAACACAGCCGCAGTTAAGAGAATGGATCTACTAGAATACTATGACTCTAGAAAAAATATTATAGACATAGAACGAAACACATTATTTTTATTAGCAGAAGAATTACACAGATTTAAAAAAGAAAAAAACTTAAAAGATTTTAATGATCTGATTGAAGATTTTATTAAAAAAGAAACTCTTAATAAGTTTGAAGTATTATTTATAGATGAAGCACAGGACTTATCTTTACTACAATGGGAAATGGTTAGAAAGATTTGGTCAAAAGCAGAGAAAACTTACATAGCAGGTGATGATGACCAAGCTATATTTAAATGGGCCGGTGCAGATGTAGATCACTTCATAGCATTAAAAGAAGAAGTAAATGATATTAAAGTATTGGATCAATCTTATAGAATTCCGGGTGGACCTATACATGAATTGTCTCAAAATATTATAAACAAAGTACAAAATAGATTTGAAAAAAAATATAAACCTAGAGATGAAATAGGATTATTAAAAAGATATTCTGATATAACACAGGTAGATATGAGTGCTGGCAACTGGCTAGTGTTATCTTCTGCAAACTATTTTCTAGATGATGCCAAAGACTTATGTGAGATTCAAGGATGGTATTATCAATATAAAGGTATGAATTCCGTACCATTAAAACTATTGCTTGCATTAAATAACTGGGAGTCATGGCGTAAAGGTGAGTTTTTAAATCACTTAGAGATTAAAAACATCTATCAATATTTAGGATCTAATGTTTTAGTAGGGTTTCAGAAGGGTAAAACTTTGCATTCGGACGCGAAGTATACACTAAAGGAATGCCAAGAACAACATGGATTATTAAAATCTGACGTTTGGTTTAAATCATTTGAAGGTTTAGATCCAATGACGGAAACTTACATTCGTAACATGAGGGCGAATGGTGAGATGATAAATAAAAATCCTCGTATTAAAATGTCAACCATACACGCAGCAAAAGGAGGAGAAGCCGACAACGTTTTATTATTACAGGACCTAACAGGTGCCGCACTAGAAACTTTTAGTCATGACCCAGATGAATTACATAGATTATTTTATACTGGCGCGACGAGAGCGAAGCGTGAATTGCATTTACTAGATCCTAAAAACTTTGATCGAGCTTATATAATATGAAAAAACTATACAAAGAACTAAAGAAAAAAGGAGTTGTTAACGATAATGTTAAACTTGGTGAATTATCATCGTTGTTTAAACAAGTAGGAGGTAGTCATTATATGTACATGAAGATACAACCTGCTGAATTTATTAACAAAAATAAGTTGCTTTTTGCAGAAGGAAACGCTATTAAGTATATATGTAGGCACTCGACTAAGGGTGGCATACAAGATATAGATAAAGCAATACATTATCTAGAAATGGTGAAAGAGAGAGATTATAAATGAGAAGAACCCAAATGCCTTTGTTTGCACCCGAAACTGAATGGGTTGCACCAGAAGAATTAAAAGATTTATCAGGTTATAAAGAAGTTGCTATTGATTTAGAAACTTATGACCCTTATCTAATAACTCAGGGCTCAGGTAGTGTTGTCGGAAAAGGACACATTGCAGGCGTTGCGGTGGCCGTAGAGGGCTGGTCTGGCTATTATCCGATTGGACATGAGGGTGGTGGTAATATGGACAGAAAACTCGTATTACAATGGGTTCAAGATTTAGTTAATCAAGAGAAAACTACATTTATATTTCACAATGCTATGTATGATGTTTGCTGGTTAAGAGCGGCAGGTATTAAAATTAGAGGTAAGATAGTTGACACTATGATTGCGGCATCTTTAATTGATGAGAACAGAATGTCGTATGCATTAAATACTTTAGCTAAATTTTATGTTGGCCTAGGTAAAGATGAGAAAGTATTACAAGAAGCGGCTAAGAGTTATGATCTTAATCCTAAGGCAGATATGTGGAAGTTACCTGCAATGTATGTAGGAGAATATGCTGAACGTGATGCTGAAGCTACCTTAAAACTTTGGCAAAGATTAAGTATAGAACTACATAACCAAGAACTTATGGATGTATTTAATTTGGAAACTAAATTGTTTCCTTGTTTAGTTGATATGAGATTCAAAGGTGTAAGAGTTGACATTGAACATGCAGCTAATCTAAAGAAAAAATTAATAGTAAGAGAGAACAAAATTCTTAGTAAAATCAAAGAGTTAACAGGTATAGACGTAGAGATACATGCGGCTCGTAGTATAGCAAAAGCATTTGACAAATTAAAACTACCATATGATAGAACAGAAAAAAGTAATGAGCCTAGCTTTACTAAAAACTTTTTACAAAACCATCCACATGAATTAGCTAGATCTATTGCAGACGCAAGAGAGATTAACAAAGCACATACAACTTTTATAGATTCTATTACCAAGCATTCTTCTAACGGTAGAATCCATGCAGACATAAATCAAATACGATCAGACCAGGGAGGAACTGTTACAGGTAGATTCTCTATGAGTAATCCAAACTTACAGCAGATTCCAGCGAGGCATCCGGAGATTGGACCGATGATTAGATCTATATTTATTCCAGAAGAAAAAACAACATGGGGATCGTTTGATTACTCACAACAAGAACCTAGAATTTTAGTACACTATGCTAAGTTACAAAACTTAGATGGCGTTGATGAAATTGTTAATGCCTATAACGCAGGTGATGCAGATTTCCACCAGGTAGTAGCAGACATGGCAGGCATAGAACGTAAGCAAGCCAAAACTATTAACCTTGGACTTATGTATGGTATGGGTAAAAATAAATTAATGTCAGAACTAGGTTTACAAAAAGAATCAGCTGAAAAATTAATTAGACAGTATCATGCCAAGGCTCCGTTTGTTAAAAAATTAATGGACAATGTAACTCGTAAGGCAGAAAACAGAGGTAAGATTAGAACTTTAGGAGGTAGAGCGTGTCATTTTGATCTATGGCAACCTACTCAGTTTGGTATATTTAGACCATTACCTTTAGAACAAGCAAGAAAAGAATATGATGAGCCTTTAAAACGTGCATTTACTTACAAAGCATTAAACAAATTAATACAAGGATCGGCAGCAGACATGACAAAGAAAAGTATGGTAGCATTGTATGAAAATGGTATAGTACCGCACATACAAATTCATGATGAGGTTGATATCTCTGTTGAATCTGATGCACAGGCCGAACAAATAATTGAAATAATGGAGTCAGCTGTAGAATTAAAAGTACCAAATAAAGTTGACTACGAATCAGGTGCTAATTGGGGTGAAATTAAATAATGGCTTATCTTAATGCAAACATACCCACAACTTATGCACAAATACGAAGGGAGTATTTATATGACTGTAAAAAACATCACGGAGAAGTTCAAGACTGTATTATCTTTGGCATTACCAGTATGGGTGGCAGGGCAATACTATTCCATGCTCTTATGGAGAACGGCGCAATATTCTATCGCCTGCCTATTAGCGCATTTATTCAACGTGGCTACGAAGTCAAAGATGTACCAATCAGACGATTGGATGAATTGGAGCTTTGGAATTCTTTTAGCTATCATCCTGCTGTTACTAGTTGGGCTATTTTAAGCGCGGCTTCGGGAAAATATATTGGTAAAGATAAGAAGTGGCACCATGGTGCATATCTTTTTACTGTTGACTGGGCTCACCCAGATGCTAATATACTAGATACTGATCATTCAGAGATCCCACACGAACATAAGTGTGCACACATCATGGCTTTAGATGATGGAAATTATGCGGCTCAACCTAACAATAGATGTATATGGGACTTGCCTTCTTTTACTATTAAAAACGATATTCCAGATTGGAAAGTACAAAACAATGAATGGAATGTAGAGGACACTGGAGCGTGGAAGACTGAAGACACCGACAATTTCTTTTATGAAATCGAGGAAAAAAAATGAGGAATTTAAATTATGAACATTGCAGATCTATTCAAAAAGAATTTTGTCTTGATACCAGTTATAGCTTCTGTGTTGTTCGGGACCTTCACGGGCGTTAAGTACGTCGTTAATCTTACAGACACTATCAACGCAAACAAAAAAGCCATCACAAAAATATTAGCTGTTGAAGTAGTAGACCTTAGAAGAGACTTAGCAGTAGAACAAGAAAAAGTAGCAGATTTAAAAATAAGATTATCATCAGCTGAAGCAACGTGGCAGATGGCAGAGAATATGTATCGAGTGCTTTCCGACCAGGTACGGGAACACGACTATGATATTAAAGATTTAGGTAGGTAATCATATGGAAGGTCTCCGCATGGATTATAAATTTACAGCAATATTAATTTTAATGTTAACTATGTTAGCTTTTTTTGGTGGACCCTCACATAGTAGAAACGAATATCTACAAAATTCTGATGAAAGATGTGGAGATTTGGAAACAAGAGTTACTCAAAGTGTAAGTGAAAATCAACAATTACAAGCATTGGATCGTAATTTTAATAATGGTAGTCGTTATTTATCGCTTACTTACAGAAAATATTTAGGTGTAGATTGTAAGAGTGGCAAAGAAAATAGAATGCTTAAACAACAATTAGAATTAATGAAGATGTGTGGTCAAGTTAATAGTAATCCGAGCCTTGCACTAAATAAAAATTTTAATTTATTAACTAGTAAATGTAGAGGCGTTACTCCAACAAGTAGTAGAAGTAGACCAGAAAATTCTGGAAGTCTTTGGGATGAATTAAAAGATGAATACAAAAAAGAGAACCCAGACGTTAAGTTAATGGGAGATAAGTTCCTAAAACCCAGCAAAAAGAAGCTAAAAATACCTAAATACTTGACAGAGGACAACGAAATAGTATTACCACTTCCCAAACCCTCTAATGATTGATAAGTTCATATATAAATGCTGTGATATAGCGGATCGTTATATGTCTTGGGTAAATAAAATATTTGAGTCTAAGCCAAAAAAGAAAAAATGAAGATATCAGATAAAACTACAATAGGCATGCCACTCAAAAATATGGTTAGTATTATGGCAGCCGTGGCTGTGGGTGTCTACGGATATTTTGAGCTTACTGCTAGACTAACAAGCTTAGAGACTTCAAGACAATTATTTAATGCAGACTTACTTAAAAAAAGTGAACAATTACCGACCGATCAGGAACAGTTTATGTTGATAGAAGGTTTGTACAAAGCAACTGAAAAATTAGAAATAACTCAAGAACAAAATATGACCAACAAGGTTAATATACAATTCCTTAATAAGCAACTAGAAAAAGCAATAATTGATATAGAAAGATTAAAAGATAAAGTTAGAGCAAATGGTAATGGGGATCATTGATGACAGAGATTGTTGTAGCTCTTTTAATGATCGTCTCAGGAGAAATCAAGGAGCACAGAATACAAGATTCTATGTCTAAATGTTTAAAAGGTAAAAGAATTGCTATGCGAGGGGCTTCAAAAAATGTAGAATACCATTGCATAAAATCTAAAGCAGAAACAGAAATTTATATGGGTGAAAAATCTATAAAAAAGCTTATACTTAATTAATGAAAAAAAATTGTAAAAAATGCGAGAAAGAATTTGAAACTAAAAATGAATTTAATTTGTTTTGTAGTGACGAATGTAAACAGGAAGCACTAGCTGATCTTGACAAAGACAGTGATGAGTGTTTATCTTGTCAATAATGAAAAAGAAAAAACCCAAATTACAATTTAAAACAGAAATCGTTACAGGTACTTGTGGTTCATGTAATTTAAATACTTTATTAGTTGGAATAGATTCTACATTTTATAGATGTATAAGTTGTGGAGAAGATCTAGAACAAAAAATTAATGGTGTAATTAAATATTTAAAAGTTGATAAACACACAGACCTGGGAAGACATTCTGAAGATGTAAATGTAACAGATAATGGCTAAACAAAACTTTTCCCATTTTGTAAAAAGAGATCAGCCTAAAAAAAGAGGGCCTGGTCAACATAAAAAATCTCAATCAAAGCACGAAAAAAGACAAAAGAACCAACGTAGATATTTAGGTCAAGGTAAGTAATCTTGCTTACCGTGGATAAATCCACGGCAAACAAAAGGTGTGAGAAGAGATCCCCAGAATACACTAAAAATTATTTTCTTGCAACCCTTGTTTTATTAGTGTAACTTCCCATATATTAAGATATAAATAACTAAATGAAAGAAGAGAAAAATGGCTGATCCAGCAAAATTTAAGTCCGTATCGGTATCGATAGCGACTTATAAAATATTAAGATATCTTGGCGATGGTAAAATTACTGACGCTGATTTAACTGTGAGTAAAACAATAGAAAGTTTAGCAAAGAAAGAAAGTAAGAAACATGGCTATAAAAACGGAAAAGCATAAAACTATTTGTCCTCAATGTAAGGGCAATGGCTACGTAAGGGCTGTAATTGAAGAAGGTAGAGAAGAGATTATAGCTGATTGTAATAAGTGTGATAACCAAGGAGAGATAAATGACTGAACAAAACGACGAACATTTTGAAGTTATAAGTGAAAACAAAGCTAGAGAGTTCGAGAAGAAACAAACCTACAAACCATTACCTGATAGTTTATTTATTGAAGAAAGTTTAATAGATGGCCAAGGATTATTTGCTAGCATAGACATAGCGGAAAATACTGATCTAGGTATTTCTCACATAGAAGTAGAAAAAAATAAAATGGCACCACTAGAAATGATTAGAACTCCATTAGGTGGTTTTATTAATCATGAGAAAACTATAAAAGAACCTAACAACGAAGGTAAAGATATAGAAGTGTCTGGTCCTAATTGTAAAAGAATAAAAGGTCGTATGGATGGTTGTGTGATTGGTTATAGTTTGATTACTAGACGAGATATTAAGGCCGGTGAGGAGCTTACATTAGAATATAGTATGTATGTACCTGTCAAATGATTGAGAAAGAATTAACACGTTTAGCTTTGTATTGGCATAGTTTGTGGTTAAAAGAAAATGGTTATCCGGGTTGGAAAAAATGTATGGAGGATAGTCATGTCAAGTAAAGATGACCGAGGACCGCTGGATTTAGAGAGACGTATAGAAGAGCAAGACAAATATATTTCTGAAATTAAAAAAGACAATTTATTTATGGCAAAAGAAGTAGATCGTTTAAATGAGTATGTACAGGAAATGGAATTACTTGAAATATCTAGGAAACTATGAAAAAAGAAAAGTGGGATGGAAAGTCTAGACCCAGTACGAACAAGTATAGGGATAACTATGATTTAATTTTTGGTCAAAAAGAAATTAAAGAATTAGATGAGTCGTTAAAACAATCAATAAGAAACAAAAAAGAAAGGAAGAGAAATAATGATAAATAAAGAAGATATTTTAAAGAATATAAATCCTAAAGAAGGAGTAGATTTATCTACAGTTATACATACTCATAAAATTAAACCTAATCAATATTTTATGTTTAAAACAGGTGGACCACATTTTTTTAATAGATGTAAAAATAAAGATGTAGTAGACCCTAAATACTTAGATCTTTCTTGGCCTTTTATTTATAATGTTAAAGGTGTAAAAAATAAAATAATTACAGGGAGTATTTCTAAAGTTAAAGCTTCTCTTGGATATATTGGTTGTAGGCTTCAGCACGCTGATGAAATGAGAGAAACACAAGATTTTAGAACTCCGGGAAAAGAAAAGTTTAAAAAAGTTATTAAAGAATATGAATTTCTTATGCATAGATTGGTGGGATTAGCTTTTATACCTAATGATAATGTAGATAAAACAATAGTAGATCATGTAGATGGTGTTCGTTGTGATTATAAAATAGAAAATTTAAGATGGGCTACATATAAACAAAACTCTAGAGGATCTGCTGGACAAACACCGGATCCAGATGCAGTTTATGAAATAGTAAATCAAACACTTTGGTTTCATGGTAAAATGAATGATTATGTTGGAGGAAAACAATTATATAATAAAAACAAAGAAGAAGCGGTAAAACAATTAAGTTTTTTAGAAAAATTTGAAAAGGAGTTACAAAGTGAAACACAATAATTGCTTTGTCTATCCGAAGACAGTAAGAGAAGCCATCGAAGGTAAACGTCATTACGTAGCCGGTAAAGAAAAGTTACCAAGTGTGACGACTATTTTATCTGGCACACAAGATCCTAGTAAGACTGCTAGTTTGCAGGCTTGGCGCGAACGCGTCGGCGAATCCACTGCGTTGATGATAACTGAGGAAGCAGCATCACGTGGTACTGCTATGCATAAAATTCTTGAACGTTATGTAGATGAGTCTGGTTATTTAGATATGACTCAAGTTGGACAACAAGCCCATAACATGGCTATAAGAATAATAGAGCAAGGTCTATGTAATGTTACAGAATATTACGGAATCGAATGTACACTATTCTATCCCGGTCTATACGCAGGCCAGACTGATATGGTTGGAGTACACAAGGGCCAAGATGCTATCATCGACTTTAAGCAAACGAACAAACCGAAGCGCGAAGAGTGGATCGGGGATTACAAAATGCAGTTGGCGGCATATGCTATGGCACATGACTATATGCATAAGACACAAATAACTAAGGGTGTAATTATGATGTGTTCTAAAGATAATTACTATCAGGAGTTTGTAATAGAAGGCGAAGAGTTTAAAAAATGTAAACATAAATGGTTAGGAAAGGTGAGTGACTACTATGAACAAAGAACAAATAATGAACGATAGATTGAAGCAGTTGCATAATTTAAATAGAGCAATGCTAAACGCAAACAATGCAGAGATTAAAAAAATGTGGTTAGATAAATTCTATGCTGTAATTTTAAACTTTGCTGAATCGATAAAAAGTATGAAGGTTGTAGGACTAGATCCATACAACGAACATTTAAATAAAACAAGAGGAGACAAAAAATGAGTATGAGAGTAAGAGATCTACAGCAGTATTTAGGTAAGTTTACCAAGGATGAAAAAGGTACAGCAATATCCGAGTGTCATCTTTACATAGAGACTGCGAGTGGACATTTAGAAGAGATTAGAAAAATTGAGATACAAGAAAATAATATTATAGGTCACGATGAACCGACTAGAATGGTTTTAAAGACCGAAAGTATAGAGAGATTTAAATCTCTTACATTTAAACAGGGTTAAGTAGTTCCTCCGGGGATCTAGGGTGGAAGCGAGAGTGGAAGCCCTATAAAATTGAAAGGTAGTAATGGAATATTTTTATATAGCGTTGATATTAGCAGTAATTATAGTTTTAATATTTGGGGGCAGAGATGATTTGTAGTTTTACGCCAAAAATGGCTTTGTGCCACCATAAGAGAAATATTGAGGGCATTAGTTTTTTTTTCCATCGTAAATTAGTCGGTGGCACAGTGGCACAAGGGGTGTTTTTAGACTATTAGTGTTGGTATAAGCGAGTAATAGCTGTGCCATTGCTCTGTTTTATGGTGGCACACCGTGGCACACATTGTTCATTATACGCCATTTACATGTACATGGGGCAGAAAAATATTTTTGTTTTTAAAAAAAATAAAATTGCCTAAATATTTCTCTTATAGTAAAACAGATTATGCCAAAAAAGAGAATTAGAAATAAAAAGACTATCCCGCTTAATACTAAATCTCTGGGCAATGACATAGCCGCTTATCCATTTGTTGAGATTCATTGGATGGACATAGAAGGTGATGCAGGCTGGAGTGACACCAAGGACTTAAAAAAACAAGAGTTGCCTGTCTGTGTGTCTAAAGGGTACTTATTAAGTCAAAGTAAAGGCATTACTAGAATATTTACGGATTACATTTTAAATAAAGATAAACCTACCTTTGACACCATTGGTAATACCTGTATAATTCCAACCGCAGTGATAAAATCTATTAAAAAATTACATTAATGAAAAAGAATCCGACACTTGTTAAAAACATGCCTCATGTTAAAACTAACCTTATCCCACCACTTAAAGGACCTGATCCACAAGGGATCACAGCGCCTCTTGAACCTAAAAGATTTAAAACAATACTTACTGTTTCAAAACCAAAGACTTAATTTAGTTTTTTTATGTTTTTGGGTGTTGCAGATACCTCTGCTGGTATGTCTGTTGATGTACCTTCTATAATATCTTTGTGGTCTTTTAAGATATCTTTCATTCTCAACTCTATTTCTTCTTCTGATAAGTTATCTAAACTTCCAGTCATGATTAATTTTTGATCTACGTATAACCCACCTGCCTTACCACGTGCAACTTCAGCATTGATTGCCGCTGACCAAGCACCTTTTTTTGTGGCTTCATCTCTAAGTTTAGATAGTTCCTGTAAATGTCTTTCAAATGTAATTCCGTATTTCTCCTGCACCTCTGCTCTAAGTTCACCAATGTATCTAACAACTAAAGGTGACTTCTTTGCACTTCTTAATTCACTTGCCGCTTGTCTAGGTCTAGTTTTATATCCTGCTTCCATAGCACACTCGGCTGGTGACATACGTCCTTCATTATAAACTAGCAACTCTGCAAATTTAATCTGACGTTCTGTTAATTTAGCTGGTACACCCATAGGTTGACTTATAACGTAACTTGCCGTACAAGTCAAACAGATGAGAATAATTCTAATATTAGTATTTATAACGGTTTCTGGGTGTGCTAAAGATTTAGACTTCAATCCATATACCACAATAATCAAACAAATTTACAAGGCTTCGTACGATGAAAAAGGAAAGTGATCTCTGGAAATTATTAAAGAAAAACACACCTGAAATCAAGTGGACAAGGTTGGAATCATGGGCGTCTTTTGGAGTACCGGATGTGCTCGGTTATCATGATTCATGCGGATTCTTCTTAGTAGAATTAAAATTAGTAAAGAAATTAAAACAGAAAAAAATAAGCCTAAGTCCTCATCAAATCCTGTTTCACTCAACCATGACAAAGCGTAATTTCATCTTGGTCGGACTATCACAGGACGCCGGGCCTGTGTCCATAAAACTTTATGGAAGTTCATCGGTCCTCGGTCTGCTTGATGACTACCGCGAGGTCCCACCGCTGGCCGTCGATGACTGGGGCCACATCAATGCGCTTCTGCTCGCGAACCGCTCGTGACCTTCGGGCCCACCCTCCCTCTCCCCCCAGCTCGCTCGCTCGCTGCTCGCTCGCTCTCTTGCTTGCTCGCTAACTACTCTTAAATTAAAAAAAAACGGCGCACGCCAGCAGCTTGCGCTGCTGGCCATGGCCTTCTCTTCGGAGTGAAAAGTTTGTTTAGTGTTTACCATAACTAATATTTTTAATGTCTTTATTCCAGCAAGCTCGACAGTCTAAGCACTTGCCTCCCTGGCTGCCGGATGGGCATGTCTCGGATTTATCTGTAACAACCGTTGAAGTGTGCTCCCACGCTTTAGGCGCTGCGCCGTCAACCTTAGCTCCGGATAACCTGATGATCATGTTAGCTGGGACCGCTGCAGGATCTGGCAAGTATGGCCGCTCCTGTGTTGGCATCCAGTGCTGCGTGTCCGGCGTGAGTCTTGCGACTTCTAAAATTTTCGCCATGTGTTCGTGTGACTGTACATCGCCGGCGTCGTGCCATCTAAAAAACTTTTGCCTGATCACCTGTGCGACCATGGCCGCGATCCAGCGCTGGTCCTCTAATGATTTTAATCTTACATATTGCGCTGCCTTGATAGCTGGATAACGTGTATAGTTTCCCTTCAGGGCATAACAACCAAAACACGGTGAGGTTGGAACCTTCCTGAGCTTCGCGCCTGTTTGGCACTCCCACGCTGGCAGGCTATAACTTAAGCCTGGCATTTTTGACGTCCGGGTCATAGACCCGGTAATTGCTTTTGCTTCTTTTACTTTCATTTCTCACTCCTTGGTTAACTACTATATAATCCCATATTAATATATGTCAAGTACTAAATTTTTTTAATTAAGCTCGTGCCCTTCGGGCCCACCCTCCCCCCTGGGCTTGCTCGCTCGCTCGCTATCTATTTTTATTTATATTCATATCACCGGCGGCGCTCGATGATCAGTCGACTCAGCGCTGCCAGCGGCCATCCCACACCTCCCCTTGCGGATCAACGGTTGTCGTACAGAGGTCCAGCGCGAAGCTGACATGGACGCAGAGATTAGCATCATTAGGAGAACCTTCTTAGGCGGGTAGTACTTAACTAGTATTTAACTACTATCCGTAAAGCCAATTTACTCTCGACCTAAAATATAGGGTTTTGGTTATTACCCAGGTTCACCAAATAATCCGGATCAGTAGTAGGTACAACTGATTTGAAACCTACTAAAGCTCCAGCGAGTGATTGACAAAGTTAACGACCGGAAATCACTCCAACGAGGTCATAGTTTGATCAGAGGTAGTTTAACTTAACATGACAATACTAAAATCAATATAAGACTTTATGGGAATATGTCAAGCGCTTATTTTATTTTATTAAGCTCGTGGCCTTCGGGCCCACCCTCCCTATATAAAAAAATTCAACCTCAGGTTGTATCAACTATAAGTTGAATTTAGAATAATTCTAAACTAACCCAGCTTTTTATTTTCTTTTTTTATTTGACAATAATAACCATTAATGTATATTCCCATATTAACTTAACAAATAAATAGGAGTGAAAATGCCAGACAAAAAAAATAGAATAAGACTTAACCAAGAATACAGAAACAAGATAGCCAAGAGAATAGAACTTGGACTTGACCAAGAAAATACTATTGAGAAAGAAAAGTATTTACAGCTTAGAGAACAAATCAAACCCTTGCAAGATAAGGCATGGGATTTAATGTATAAGATAGGTAGAGAGAATTATCCACAAGCTGATGTAGATATGGCATGGCACTTGCAAAAAAAATATGACAATGTCAACACCATAGCACCTGACAGTTGTTTTCATGTTGCATATGAAACCATAAGAACTGAGGACAAACTTGATTACAATGGTAATGTCAAAGAGGCTAAAGGTCAACCAATGGAAGTTGAGGAACACTTTGATTTCAAAGTTGATGGTAGTGTTGAGAGTGGTAGCAATTCAAGATCAAGTGGTAATAAGTTTGCTTATGCTTATTTTAGAGATGAGTTAAAAGCACAACCAGATTGTAATCCTGACATCAATATAATGATGAAAGATAAGGACAGCAATAATCCATATCAAAGAAAAATAACTGAGGCTAATGATAAATACTTAGGCATTGGACATGACAGCAGTAGCAATCACACAAGCTATCAAGCTGAGTGGGACAAAGATTATTCTATGGACTTGATTGGTAGAGAATATTGTAGAGATAGACAGTTGATAACTACTGCTGAAAACTATGCTGAGTTATTATTTTGGAAAAACCAGAAAGCACAATTTGTAATTGCTCACGAACAATGGGTAGAGAGTATTCAAAACCAAATGAGTGAAATCAAATTAGGACTTAAAGGATATAAATATCTTGATGAGGCTTTGGAACTTGCTACTGAACTTGGTTTAACAATTCAAGATAGTGAGATCATAAGAACTGATAGCACAGGCTTAACAATCTTCAATCCTAAAAATCTTGCTGATAGAATTAAAAGCATGAAAAACAAAGTTAAGCAAACTAGAGAGGAAAAAATAGCCATAGCTAAACTACAACAATCACAAGCTATAAATTAATATAGGCTTGACTATGTATGGGGTTAGTATATAATCCCATACATAATAACAACTAACATAGGAGTGAGAACCGATGGAACTAAATAAAACTTTTAGAATAACTTATTATTCTAATAAAGATAAATGCCACATAACTAGAAACGCAAAATGGACAGACCTTAGTAGATACTTTACTAGCAAGGTTGGTGCTAGTCTGATGACATACTTTGATATGGATAAGCAAGGGTACAGAACTGCCAAAGGCAGTTGGACAGTGAGGTTTTAATGAAATATTGCCAAGGTACTAAGTGCCATACATACGACACCTCTGATAGAAAGAGAGGTGTCAAGGGTAGCAAAACAAACCAGACCAGAAAGAGAACTAGCTTTGAGTATGGTCATGGAGATTTTTGCACCTTACAATGTCAGAACGATTGGTTCAGAACTCATGGAAATAATGCTGTCACTCACTTTGGTAGAGTGACAAGCCCTATTATATTGACAGAGGATAATGCGTGGCAACGTCAATACAATTATAACTATTGGGAGAACAGAGATACTCAAGATCGAATGGTGGAACGCAACACTGTCACTGGTGCTGAACGACCATGCAGCCAAGATTAGATTTGACAAGTGTATGGGATAGTATATTATCCCATACATACTAACTTAACAAATGGAGTGAACACAATGCAAATAGAATACAAAGGAACTACTTACACAATACCGAAACCCTTTGATCAAGCCTTTATGGGTGACAATCCTATCAAGGAACTTAACATCATGAACCCTTACAGCAATGATAGTGCAACACTACCCGCGTTTGCTGTTGCAGTTTATGACACGATTAAAGGTGCTGAACTAACAGAAGATTACGACATAGTTAGACAGGGTATCAACTGGTTCCAAAAGAACTTCACTCAACAATATATGGTGCTGTTAGACTAGCACCAACGAGGGCTAAGCCTACGGCTTAGCCCTTACAATCCTACATCAATAGAGGTACCAACAACTTCTGGTTGTATGCTCGTGAACTACGGGCCCACCCTCCCTGTATAAATTAGGGGTCCCAGTATATTTCTCTTTAGGGTTGGATTTACAGATAGACGTGCTATAAAATCGTTATGAGAAAAAATAAGGTGTTAAAAAAATATTACAAAAAAATTTATGGATGAAGACAAAATAAACAGGCTTCCGCCTGACGTTAAGAAACAGTTTCTTAAGCTTGGCTTAAAATTATCTGAAAAAAAAAATAAGAAAAAAATACATGATGATTTTCTTACCTTTGTAAAACATGTTTGGCCTGAGTTTATTGAAGGTGCACATCATAAAAAAATTGCAGAAAAATTTAACGACATAGCAAATAAAAAAATTAAAAGATTAATTATAAATATGCCACCTAGACATACTAAGTCTGAGTTTGCATCTTTCTTACTTCCTGCCTGGATGGTAGGTCGTAAACCTGATTTAAAAATTATTCAATCGACTCACACAACAGAACTCGCGATCCGCTTTGGTCGAAAAGCTAAGACCTTAATGGATTCCCCTGAATACAAACAAGTCTTTGAGACTAGACTAAGAGAAGACTCGCAAGCCGCGGGCAAATGGGAAACTGAGCAAGGTGGTGAATATTATGCAGCTGGTGTTGGCTCTGCCATAACGGGACGTGGAGCGGACTTACTTATTATCGATGATCCTCACTCTGAGCAAGATGCTTTGAATATGACATCAATGGAACGTGCTTATGAATGGTACACATCAGGACCCCGACAAAGACTACAGCCGGGCGGAACGATTGTTGTGGTTATGACTAGATGGAATATGAAAGATCTAACTGGAATGTTACTTAAGAATCAAAAAGGATTAAAAACTGACCAATGGGAACTGATAGAATTTCCAGCCATACTACCATCGGGTAAATCTGTTTGGCCTGAGTATTGGGAAATAGGAGAATTAGAAACTGTTAAAGCATCGTTGAGCGTGGGTAAGTGGAACGCCCAATGGATGCAAAACCCAACGTCTGAAGAAGGCTCATTAATTAAAAGAGAATGGTGGCGAAAATGGGATAGGGACTATATTCCAAAATTACAACATGTCATACAATCTTATGATACAGCTTTCTTAAAAAAAGAAACTGCCGATTACTCTGCTATTACAACGTGGGGTGTATTTCAAGAATCTATAGATTCTGCTCCAAACCTAATGTTACTGGATGCAGTAAAAGAAAGATTAGAGTTTCCAGAACTACGTAAGAAGGCTAAAGAACAGTATGACTATTGGAAACCAGAAACGGTAATCATCGAGGCTAAAGCATCTGGATTACCTTTAACTTATGAGTTGCGTAAAATGGGCATACCTGTTATAAACTTTACTCCTAGCAAAGGTAACGATAAACATGCTAGAGTTAACGCTGTGTCACCTCTCTTTGAGAGTGGACAAATTTGGGCGCCGGACGAAAAGTTCGCAGAAGAAGTTATAGAAGAGTGTGCATCATTTCCTTATGGCGATCATGATGATTTGGTGGATAGTATGACACAAGCGGTAATGAGATTCCGTCAAGGCGGATTCGTTGGTCATCC
>Ga0308009_10000753_pt1 | contig 21573 bp, 14 predicted proteins | sample Neamet127_FD_203134 | JGI IMG/M metagenome (GOLD analysis project Ga0308009, IMG submission 203134) | Marine microbial communities from water near the shore, Antarctic Ocean - #127 | ecosystem: Environmental > Aquatic > Marine > Unclassified | place: Southern Ocean | collected 2014-07-24
TGGTAAACCACATTATCGATTTCATATTCAACATCGCCACTAGGTGCCTTTACGACAACGACATCGCCAATCTCTTTACTGATTAGCGCTCTGGCAATGGGCGACTGATATGAAATCTTACCCGCTTTTACGTCAGCTTCATCATCACCAACGATTCGATAGGTAACCGTTTGGTCAGTAATCATATTAATAATTGTTACTACAGAGCCGAAGATCACCCGATCACCCTGCGGTATCTTCGAGATATCGATGACCTGTGCGTTAGATAGTTTTCCCTCAATATCCTGAATACGACCCTCAGCAAAACTCTGTTGCTCTCGAGCAGCATGGTACTCAGCATTTTCTTTAAGATCACCGTGCTCGCGCGCGGTAGAAATCGCTTCAACAATACTGGGTCGCACGACCTTGATCAAATTATCAAGTTCTCTCCTAAGGGCAGATTCTCCCTCCGCTGTCATTGCATTTTTTTGCATTAAATAATCTCCCTGTGCAACTGCTGTAAACTTCTAACTTCAATCTCACCCGCAAAATTCAACGCTTCGCAAACGGCGTCTCCACCCGCAATAGTCGTAGTATAGTAAACACGATGCTGCTCCGCACTAGAGCGTATAGTGGACGAGTCTACGATAGCCTGCCGACCTTCTGTGGAATTAATGATTAGATCAATCTTATCACTCTTGATCATATCGACAATATGTGGCCTACCCTCTTTTACTTTGTTCACTACCTGCACTTCCAAACCCGAATTCTCGATGATCAGCGCGGTTCCTCTTGTAGCCGCCAATTTAAAGCCAAGTGCGACCAACTTTTTAGCAAGCGCGGGTATATGGTCTTTGTCACGTTGACGAACACTAACAAACGCCGTTCCCTTACTCGGAATTTCATCACTAGCGCCTAGCTCTGCTTTCCCATAAGCCTCAGCAAAGGTTTTTCCAACGCCCATCACTTCACCCGTAGACTTCATTTCAGGTCCAAGAATTGGATCGATACCAGGGAATTTATTGAAAGGAAACACTGCCTCTTTAACACTAAAGTACGGCGGAATAATTTCCTTTGTAAATTTTTGCTGCTCAAGCGTTTGGCCTACCATGCAACGTGCCGCTATTTTTGCAAGAGAGACACCAATACATTTTGAAACGAATGGAATAGTGCGAGATGCTCGTGGATTTACCTCAATAACGTAAATTTTGTCATCCTGCAGGGCAAGCTGAACATTCATCAAACCAACCACACCTAGCTCACGAGCCATCTTTTTACAGACTTCTCTCATCTCATCTTGCACGCTTTCACTGAGGCTATAGGGTGGTAGTGAACAGGCTGAATCACCAGAGTGTATTCCGGCTTGTTCAATATGCTGCATAATTGCACCAATGACTACTTGGTCTCCGTCACTAACCGCATCGACATCCATTTCAATAGCATTAGGCAAGAAGAAATCAAGTAACACCGGCGAGTCGTCTGACACCTGAACAGCGGTTTTCATATAGTGGCGTAGCTCGTCTTCTTTATAGACAATTTCCATAGCTCGCCCACCGAGCACATAAGAGGGTCTTACCACCAGGGGGTAACCAATTTCTTTGGCCAGCTCAACCGCCTCATCAGCGCTTCGTGCAGTGGCATTGTGAGGCTGCAATAAACCAAGCTTTTTGATCATTTTCTGAAACCGTTCACGGTCTTCCGCGCGATCAATAGCATCTGGAGTAGTACCAATGATGGGTACTCCTTCTGCCTCCAAAGCACGCGCAAGTTTTAGTGGAGTTTGACCACCAAACTGAACGATCACTCCTTTGGGTTTTTCAAGGCGAACAATTTCTAGTACATCTTCCAACGTCACCGGCTCAAAGAATAATCGATCGGATGTATCATAGTCAGTAGATACTGTTTCTGGGTTACAGTTGACCATAATGGTTTCATAACCATCTTCACGCAGCGCCAAAGCGGCGTGAACACAGCAATAATCAAATTCAATTCCCTGCCCAATGCGGTTGGGACCGCCACCAAGCACAAGAATCTTATCCTTATCGCTAGGTTGGGCCTCACATTCTTCTTCATAGGTAGAATACATGTAGGCGGTTTCAGTCGAAAACTCCGCAGCGCAAGTATCCACTCTCTTGTACACAGGATGCATATCAAAACTATAGCGATGTTCACGCATTTGGGTCTCAGTGCATTCTAAAATATCAGCCAGACGGCGATCAGCAAACCCTTTGCGTTTTAGACTATAAAGCCATGCTTCATCAATATCATTCAGCGCTTTACCGTTTAGACGACTCTCTTCAATGACCAGATCCTCGATTTGCACCAAGAACCAGGGGTCTATCTTTGTAATACCAAATATTTCATCGCAACTCATGCCGTGCCGAAAAGCATCAGCCAGATACCAAATTCGATCAGGTCCTGCTTCGGCTAGTTGGTTATATAAAACAGCACCAAAATCATCATCACTGGTATCAACTTTTGGGTCAAAGCCAGCCACACCAACTTCTAGACCGCGCAGTGCTTTCTGCATGGACTCTTGGAAAGTGCGTCCAATTGCCATGACCTCACCCACGGACTTCATCTGCGTAGTTAGAGCCTGATCTGCCTGACTAAACTTTTCAAACGCAAACCGTGGTATTTTGGTTACTACATAATCTATGCTGGGCTCGAAAGATGCAGGTGTTGCACCTCCGGTGATTTCATTTTGCAACTCATCTAAGGTATATCCCACAGCTAACTTAGCCGCGATTCTTGCAATTGGAAAGCCCGTCGCCTTGGAGGCTAGTGCAGATGAGCGCGAAACCCGAGGGTTCATCTCAATAACAATTAGACGTCCATCTTCAGGATTAACTGCAAACTGAACATTTGAACCACCCGTTTCGACCCCAATTTCGCGCAACACCTTGATCGAAGCATTCCGCATGATCTGATATTCTTTATCAGTGAGGGTTTGAGCCGGTGCCACAGTGATCGAGTCGCCAGTATGGATACCCATTGGGTCAAGATTTTCGATAGCACAAACAATAATGCAATTGTCCTTACGATCTCTAACAACCTCCATCTCGAACTCTTTCCAACCAATCAATGATTCATCAATTAGCAGCTCATTAGTCGGTGAAAGATCCAAGCCTCGCCGACAAATTGTTTCAAATTCTTCACGATTGTAGGCAATACCACCGCCAGAACCTCCCATAGTAAAAGAGGGACGGATAACGCATGGAAATCCAAATCGATCAGCAACTTGTGTCGCTTCTTCCAAACTATGAGCAATTCCAGAATTAGGTGTACTAAGACCGATTGATTTCATTGCCTTATCAAAACGTTCGCGGTCTTCAGCCTTGTCGATCGCATCGGCATTAGCGCCGATCATTTCGACGGAAAATTTATCGAGCACTCCATGCTTGGCAAGATCTAAGGCGCAATTAAGTGCAGTTTGGCCACCCATCGTTGGAAGCAAGGCATCAGGCCGCTCTTTCTCAATAATTCTTGCAACAGTATTCCACTCAACAGGTTCGATGTAGGTTGCATCCGCCATTGAAGGATCAGTCATGATCGTCGCTGGATTGGAGTTAACCAAAATAACTCTGAAGCCTTCTTCTCGCAACGCTTTACAAGCCTGGGCTCCGGAATAATCAAACTCACACGCCTGACCAATAATAATCGGTCCAGCACCAAGGATCAGAATACTTTTTATATCAGTTCTTTTTGGCATGTTTACTCCGCTAACGCCTGTCGGTTAGCTTCCATTAAATCTATAAAATGGTCGAATAGTGGCGCTGCGTCATGGGGACCAGGACTTGCCTCCGGATGACCTTGAAAACTGAAAGCGGCTTTATCCGTTCTATGAATACCCTGCAATGACCCATCAAACAATGAGCGATGCGTAGCCACTAGATTGTCGGGCAAACTATCTTCATCAACGGCAAATCCATGATTTTGACTGGTAATCATCACAACATTGTTTTGTATATCTTCAACCGGATGATTAGCGCCGTGGTGCCCAAACTTCATTTTCATCGTGCTAGCCCCTGAGGCTAGAGCGAGTAACTGGTGCCCCAAACAAATACCGAAAACCGGCACCTGTGTTTCTAAGATCTTTTGAATTGCGCTAATCGCATAGTCACAAGGTTCAGGATCTCCTGGACCGTTAGAGAGAAATACGCCGTCTGGACGCATCGCCAAAACATCCTCAGCCGAGGTTTTTGCTGGCACCACAAGCAACTCACAATCACGATCGGCTAACATACGTAAAATATTCCGCTTTACTCCATAATCGTAAGCAACCACTTTGTACTTTGCCGAGTCTGCCTGCTGTGTCTTATAGCCCTGACCCAATACCCAGCTGTGTTCTGTCCACGGATAACTATTATTGGTAGTTACCTCTTTGGCCAAGTCCATTCCCTTGAGACCCGAAAATTCACGCGCTGAGGCTAAGGCCTTTTGCTCATCAATATGGCCAGCCATAATACATCCGCTTTGAGCACCGGTCTGACGCAGTATTCTGGTTAATTTCCGGGTATCTATATCGGCGATTCCGAGAATATTTTTGGTGGTGAGGTAATCGTCCAAGCTTGCTTCACTACGGAAATTTGAGGCCAAGAGCGGCAGATCTCTAATAACTAATCCCGCAGCCCAAATGGTGTCCGACTCTTCATCTTCAGCATTAACACCCGTATTACCTATATGAGGATAGGTTAGGGTGACAATTTGACGAGCATAAGAGGGGTCAGTTAGGATTTCTTGATAACCAGTGAGAGCTGTATTAAAAACCACCTCACCAACAGAGAGGCCTTCCGCACCAATGGCAGTTCCTCTGAAAATTGTTCCGTCTGCAAGCGCAAGTACGGCTTCCCGGCGAGTCTGGGAATTCACACAACCTCCTAAATAGTTGACGTTCAATCTATTAAGACCACAATCAGTCTAGGCGATTGCATCTCAATAAAAATAACTCTGAAATGATAGGCAAATTTTTCTTAAGTTTGCAAAAAAGCGAGATGACACTATGGGTCTCATCTCGCTTAAATAAAATACTCTGTTTTGCTCTAACCTCTCAGAACGAGACCGCTTTTTACTAGTGCGGTGTTAGGAGAGAAGTATAGGGAAAAAGGACTATATTGTCCATTGCCGAGGATCAAAAATTCACCAAAACATAACTGCTAGGCCCGAGCTTTAAAAACGGCTATTTAAAACCCAAAACATCTTGCATATCGAACATACCAGGCCCTTTACCCTCAAGCCACTTAGAGGATCGCACCGCGCCCCGAGCAAAAGCAGCTCGGCTGGAAGCCTTGTGCACAATTTCAACGCGTTCGCCATCCGCCGCGAACAGAACCGTGTGATCTCCAACGATATCACCTGCTCTAACCGAAGAGAATCCAATCGATTTAGGATCTCGCGCGCCGGTAAGACCTTCGCGCCCATAAACAGCAACGTTATCAAGATCTCGACCCAATGCGTTCGCGACCGATTTACCAAGCGACAGTGCCGTCCCTGATGGCGCATCAACTTTGTCCTTATGATGGGCCTCACTTATCTCAATGTCCGCATCATCTCCGAGCGCCAGCGCCGCAATTTCGGCCAATTTGAAACAAAGATTTACGCCAGTTGAAAAGTTTGACGCCATGCAAACGGATATAGTCTTACTCGCGGAGTGCACAGACTGAAGTTGATCTGTGGTTAATCCCGTTGTACCAATCACTAAATTTTTGTCGTACTGCTGGCAAATTTGCGCGTTGTCAACAGTAGACTCTGGGACACTGAAGTCTATCAGCGTATCAAAAACGCCCACCACTTCAAGGACGGAGTCGACCACTAGAATATTATTGCGCCCGAGGCCCGCCAACTCTCCTGCATCAGCACCAATGTGCATGCTTGCTGAGTGCTCTACAGCAGCCGTTAACTGTACGCCATCCATAGAGGCAAGTGCTTCAATCAGGGCTCTGCCCATTCGGCCGCCAGCTCCAGTAATCGCTATATTACGCACTATGTCTCTCCTCGTTATATCTAACGCCTGACACCATCGTCCCCAAGATTCAGTTTAAACTCAGCTGGTCAGGTTATCGAAAAACTTCTTTACGCCATCAAACCAATGATTACTCCGCGGAGAATGCTTGCTTGCACCCGCTAAACTAGCATCAAAGCTCTCTAACAAAGCACGCTGCTCTGCACTTAAGTTAACTGGGGTCTCAACTACAACCCTGCATAATAAATCACCCTGAGCACCACCTCGAACAGGAGCTACACCTTTGCCGCGTAGGCGAAATAGCTTACTGCTTTGAGTTTCAGCAGGGATCTTTAACTTCACTTTACCGGACAGCGTAGGGACCTCCAGATCACCACCCAACGCCGCCTGTACAAAGCTTATAGGGACTTCACAATGTAGATTACTGCCGTCGCGTACGAAAATATCATGTTCTCGTACATGCATTTGAACATACAAATCGCCTGTAGGCCCTCCCTGAGGACCGGCCTCGCCTTTACCGGAAAGACGAATGCGGTCTCCCGTATCAACGCCAGCAGGAATTTTTACAGAAAGCGTTTTGCGCTCTTCTTTAACGCCTTGCCCATGGCACACACCACAGGGATCTGAAATCATCTTGCCGCGACCACGACATGTTGGGCAGGCCTGCTGAACAGAGAAAAAGCCCTGAGACATTCTCACTTGCCCTACTCCGCCACACGTATCACAATTTACCGGAGCAGTGCCTTTTCGTGCACCTGAGCCTCCACATGGATCACAGTGTGTCATGGTAGGAACTTCGATTTGGACAGTCTTACCTTTTACAGCATGCTCTAAATCAAGCTGTAAATCATAGCGTAAGTCTGAACCTCTAGCTGGTCCGCTACGACCACGACCTCCGCCACCGCCACCACCACCAAATATGTCACCAAAAACATCGCCAAAAACATCACTGAAACCAGCGCCACCCTGCTGGCCTCCACCATTTTGGTCTAAACCAGCATGCCCAAAGCGGTCATAAGTAGATTTTTTATCGGTATCACTAAGTACTTCATAAGCCTCTTGGGCTTCTTTGAATTTTTCGTCAGCATTTTTATCATCTGGATTTCGATCAGGGTGGAACTTCATCGCTATACGACGAAATGCTTTCTTTATTTCGGGAGCAGAGGCGTTGCTGTCCACTCCGAGTACTTCGTAATAATCCCGCTTTGCCATACTTCGATTACTTCCCAACCATCATCGGTAACATTTTTCGCTACAGATAGAGCCTTAAATAAAGAGGCGCGAACCTCATTTTGAGATATCGCTCAAAATTCACCTCGCGCCTAAACTTAACAACATATGAATCTAATCAAACAAAGATTACTTAGTATCTTCTTTAACATCCTCGTCTTTAACTTCTTCGAACTCAGCATCCATAGCGTCATCGCCAGGAGCTTGCTCGCCTGCAGGCTGTTCACCAGCTTCTGCTTGTTCTGCATAAAGCTTTTGAGCTAAGCCAGAGGAGGCTTCTGAGAGTACTTTAGAGGCCTCATCTATCGCAGCCTTATCATCGCCCTGGACAGCATCTTCTACTTGCTTAACACCTGCTTCAATCGCAGATTTTTCTTCTTCAGTGGCCTTGTCACCAGCCTCTTCCAAGGTTTTCTTAGCGGCATGCGCCAAACCATCGGCAGTATTACGCGCTTGAACCAGCTCTTCAAACTTTTTATCTTCAGCAGCGTTTGCCTCAGCATCTTTGACCATTGCATCGATTTCTTCATCAGACAATCCTGATGACGCTTTAATGATGATCGACTGCTCTTTGCCCGTCGCCTTATCTTTAGCACCAACATTTAAAATACCATTAGCATCGATATCAAAGGTAACTTCAATCTGTGGCATGCCTCTTGGTGCTGGCGGAATATCCGACAGGTCAAAACGACCCAACGACTTATTTTGAGTCGCCTGCTTACGTTCACCTTGCACAACATGAATAGTCACGGCAGCTTGGTTGTCATCCGCAGTCGAGAAAATTTGTGATTTCTTCGTTGGAATAGTAGTATTTTTTTCAATCACCGGCGTTGCTACGCCGCCCATCGTTTCAATACCTAAACTAAGTGGAGTAACATCCAATAACAATACGTCAGTAACATCGCCAGAAAGTACAGCACCTTGTAATCCAGCACCAACAGCTACAGCTTCATCTGGATTAACATCCTTACGCGGTTCTTTACCGAAGAAGGCCGTTACCTTGTCTTGCACCATTGGCATACGAGTTTGACCGCCCACCAAAATAATTTCATCAATTTCAGATGTGGACTTACCCGCATCCTTTAGAGCCGTTTTTAAAGGCTCTAAAGAACGTTCTACTAAATCTTCTACTAACGACTCAAGCTTCGCACGCGTCAGTTTTACCACAAGGTGTTTTGGGCCTGTAGCATCAGCAGTAATATAAGGAAGATTAACTTCGGTTTGCTGACTAGATGACAGTTCGATTTTTGATTTTTCAGCAGCTTCCTTAAGACGCTGCATAGCTAGCGGATCGCTGTGCAAGTCAATACCACTGTCCTGCTTGAATTCTGCTGATAAATACTCAATGAGACGCATATCAAAGTCTTCACCACCTAGGAACGTATCGCCGTTTGTGGCAAGTACTTCAAATTGTTTTTCGCCATCGACATCAGCGATTTCAATTACCGAAATATCAAAGGTTCCACCGCCCAAATCATATACCGCAACAACGCTATCACCCGGAGTCTTGTCAATTCCATAAGCAAGTGCAGCCGCAGTTGGCTCATTTATAATTCGCTTAACCTCAAGGCCCGCAATTCGCCCTGCATCTTTAGTGGCCTGACGCTGAGAGTCATTGAAATAAGCAGGGACAGTAATAACCGCTTCAGTCACAGCTTCACCGAGGTAATCCTCAGCTGTTTTTTTCATTTTCTTTAAAATTTCAGCTGAGATTTGAGGCGCAGCTTTCGCATCACCTTTGATCTCAACCCAGGCATCCCCGTTATCTGCTTTAACGATCTTGTAGGGAACCATTTTAATGTCTTTTTGCACGACATCGTCTTCGAAACGACGGCCAATAAGGCGCTTTACCGCATAAACTGTATTTTCAGGGTTAGTAACGGCTTGTCTTTTTGCCGACTGACCCACTAAAATTTCGCCGTCATCAGCGAATGCCACGACTGAGGGGGTCGTTCTTGCTCCCTCAGCATTTTCAATTACCTTGGGCTTATCACCTTCGAGTACTGACACACATGAGTTGGTAGTACCCAAATCAATTCCGATAATCTTTCCCATCTCTTAACTCTCCGTTACTTGTCTTAAAACCCATAACAGGTCTTATTAAAAAAATATTTGCTTAACCCTTATATGGGTGTGGGTTTAAAAACTTCAAGGGCACAGGCACCTCAATTTCTGTTTTTAATCAACCTGCTTTTGACACAACCACCATTGCTGGCCTAACCAGACGACCATTTAGGGTATAACCTTTTTGGAAAACATCCATGACTGTATTAGGTTCTAAATCAGGATTAGGCACCATACTTACCGCTTGATGCAGATCGGCGTCAAATGGTTGACCTACAGGGTCGACCGCTTCAATCTTAAAGCGCACAAGAACATCAGAAAATGCTTTAAGCGTTAGCTCTAGCCCCGTCGCTACCGCTTTTTGCGCGTCATCAGCAGCATCAATTGTGCTTAGTGCGCGCTCAAGATTGTCAACAACAGGTAGCAATTCAGTAGCGAACTTATCTAATGCGTACTTGTGCGCATTTTCCACATCACGTTCGGCACGACGACGGACATTTTGCATTTCCGCCTGTATTCTGAGCACTTGGTCATTGGCCTTGCTAACCTGTTGCTGAAGTTCTTCGGCCTCAGACAGCTGGTCCTCTGCTAAAAGTTCTTCAATTATCTCTGCGTCAAGACTTTCGGCTTTTTCAGCAGCCAATACCTCAGCTGGAGTAACCTCTGATTCCATCGATTTTTCTTCGCCATCATTAACTTCTTCGTGCATGCTATTTTCCTCAAACTTTGGTTAGCGAATACTCTAATCGCTAAGATTATTGATTCGTTGGTTAGTAACCTTTACCCTATGGCTAAATATGGGGACGAACTCCTGAGTTTCAAGCGATGGCATCAGTAAAATATACATGTCATGGCTTTTTGTTAATCGGCTGGTAAAAACTTTGCTTCTTTCGATCAATATTAATAATTACACCCTCGTTGAATCTCTTGAAATAGAATTCAACAAAGGGACCACCGCTATCACAGGTGAAACTGGTGCTGGAAAGTCGTTGGTTTTGGATGCGCTCGGCATGGCATTGGGTGATCGTGCTGATACAGATACTATTCGCCATGGTAAGGCGCGTGCTGAAATTACTGCCACTTTTGATATTAATAATATCGAGGATGCTAAAAAGTGGCTACATGATAACGATTTCAATAACGATGAAAACTGCATACTCCGGCGAATATACACAACCGAGGGGCGCTCTAAGGGCTATATTAATGGTCAACCCAGTACTATGTCTCAATTACAAGAGTTGGGTGACATGCTCACCGACATCCATAGCCAGCATGAGCATCAATCGCTATTAAGAAAAGATACTCACAGACGCCTTTTAGATGAGTATGCAAAAGTTGAGGACTTAACTAAACAGGTAGCCAGCCACTATGTCTCCTGGCATAAAACAAATAATGACTTAAGTGATCTTCTCAAGCGCTCTGATGAACTGGACGCCCGAAAGGAGTTACTAGGCTTTCAAGTAGTTGAACTGCAACAGCTCGATCTCACAGCGCCGTATTTAGATAATCTAGAACTAGAACAGAAGACCCTCGCCAATGCTGAACAAATAGTTCAAGACAGTCATAGCTTGCTAGCCATTTGTGAGCAAGCTGAAGGGTTTAACCTTCGCGATGGCCTCAATAGCGCTCTGTCTATCCTTTCCACCATAGATTACAAGCCAGAGGCTCTGAAAATCACGGAAGAACTTCTTCAAGGTGGTTTGATTCAAGTAGAGGAAGCGATCACTGAGATTGGACACCATATTGATAAATTTGAAGCCGATCCTCAACGACTACAGATAGTAGAAGACGAACTATCGGTAGTTTTCCAATTAGCACGCAAGCACAGAGTATTACCAGACCAGTTAGAAGCGACTAAAACTGCCTTGGAGTCCGAGCTAAAGAGTCTTCTTGGCGGTAGTGAAAATGTCGGTGCTTTGCAACTAAAGCTAGCTGACTTGGCCGAAAATTATATGACCTGCGCAAAGAAATTATCGGCTAAACGAAAAGTCGCGGCAAAAACTATGTCTACTGAAATTAACCAACAGCTGCAAGCCTTATCAATGGAAGGAGCAGAACTCCTCATTCAACTTTCTCCAAACCCTAACGGTGAATATCGGTCGGCTGGTTTGGAAGAAATCGAATTTTTACTAGCAAGTAACCCCGGTCAGCCTCATAAAATGCTGGCAAAAATTGCCTCTGGCGGCGAGCTATCTAGAATTAGCCTTGCCATCCAAGTGGTTGCTGCGGGTCATTCAAACATACCAACATTAGTGTTTGATGAGGTCGATGTCGGTATTGGAGGCAGTACGGCAGATGTTGTTGGGACGTTATTAAAACAACTGGGTAATCGTGGTCAGGTTATAAGCGTCACACACCAACCTCAAGTGGCAGCTCATGCTCACCACCATTATCTAGCGAGTAAAATCAGTGAGGGAAATAGTACTGAATCTTTGATGTCTCCCTTAAATAATCAACAGCGTATCGACGAACTTGCGCGCATGTTGGGCGGAGCAACGGTCACCCAACAAACCCTTTCTCATGCATCAGAGCTGCTAAGCTTGGCATCATCTTAAGTCCGTCCGTGGCTAATAATTAGCGTTTAATAAGCAAAAAAAACCCCGGCTAATAACCGGGGTTTTTTTGTCTAAACGCTAATCAACTATGCTTTTGGCTCTGACTCTGGCGCAGTCTCTGGAGCAACATCTGCAGCTGGCGCTGGTGCTTTCTCAGGTACGGTACCTTCTTCAATCTGAGCTTCTTTGATCGACAGCTTAACTCGACCACGGTTATCAATCTCAGTTACCTTAACTCGAACATCCTGACCTTCGGTCAAGTAATCGGTTACTTTAGCAACACGTTCCTGTGCAATCTGAGAAATATGAACCAGCCCGTCTGTACCTGGCATAAAGTTAACAAAAGCACCAAAGTCGACAATCCGTACAACCTTGCCGTCATAAATAGTACCTGGCTCAGGATCAGCAACAATCGCCCTAATAGCATCCATTGCTGCATTTAAGCCCTCAGTATCTTCTGAGTAAATCTTTACTGCACCATCATCATTAATATCGATGGTAGAGTTGTGATCTTCACAAAGGCTACGGATAGTTGCACCACCCTTACCAATAACATCACGGATCTTATCTGAATCAATTTGCATAACACCCATACGCGGTGCTGTGTCGGCTACTTCATCGCGTCCACTAGCTAGTACTTTGTTCATTTCGTCCAAAATAAATAGCCGTGCATCCATGGCTTGCTCCAAAGCAATCTCCATGATTTCTTCAGTGATACCTTCAATCTTGATATCCATCTGCAGAGCGGTAATTCCCGCTGCTGTTCCGGCAACTTTAAAGTCCATATCGCCAAGATGATCTTCATCACCTAAAATATCAGTCAAGACGGCAAAGCCTTCAGCTTCTTTAACCAGACCCATAGCAATACCAGCAACCGGTGCTTTCAATGGTACGCCGGCATCCATTAATGCCAAGCTTGAACCACAAACCGACGCCATAGAGCTTGAACCGTTAGATTCAGTAATCTCAGATACCACTCGCATGGCATAAGGAAACTCTTCTGGATTAGGTAGTACCGCATTAATACCGCGACGAGCTAGACGTCCATGACCTACTTCACGTCGGCTAGTGAAGCCTATACGACCACACTCACCCACTGAGTAAGGAGGGAAGTTGTAGTGCAACATGAACGGATCATCACGACGGCCCTCAAGAGCATCAATCATTTGAGCATCTCGGGTAGAACCCAAGGTTGCTGCAACGATCGCCTGAGTCTCACCACGAGTAAATAGTGCAGAACCATGTACCTTTGGAAGAATACCTACTTCAACATTGATACCGCGAACAGTTTTAGTGTCACGACCGTCAATACGCGGCTCACCACGAATAATTCTGCCACGTACCACTTTCTTCTCAAGCTTTTTAAACGCATCTTTAATATCGTCTACTGACGCACCATCATCAGACGCTAATTCAGCATAAGCGCGATCGCGCAGCGCATTTACACTGACAACTCGCTCTTGCTTATCAACAACCTGGTAAGCCGCATCAACCTCAGCGCCCACTAAATTGTGTAACGCTTCTTTAAGCTCAGCATTTTCAACGTCACCCTGCCAATCCCAACGAGGCTTTCCAGCTTCGTCAGCAAGTTGTTGGATCACGCTAATCACTGCCTGCATTTCTTGGTGAGCAAAAAGAACACCACCTAACATAATGTCTTCTGACAACTCGCTGGCCTCAGACTCAACCATAAGGACTGCGTCTTTGGTACCGGCTACAACCATATCCAGTGACGATCCTGCCAGTTCACTGTAGGTTGGGTTCAAAAGATAACCTGACTCTTCTGTATAACCAACCCGAGCACCACCGATAGGCCCATTAAAGGGAATACCTGAGATTGAGAGCGCTGCCGATGTTCCAATCATTGCAGCGATATCTGGGTCGATATTTTTCTCAGCTGAAATAACGGTACAAACCACCTGAACCTCGTTTTTGAAGCCATTTGGAAAGAGAGGGCGAATAGGACGGTCAATCAATCTTGAAGTCAGAGTTTCTTTCTCATTCGGTCGGCCTTCACGCTTGAAGAAACCACCGGGGATCTTACCCGCGGCATAGGCTTTTTCGACGTAGTGAACACCTAGCGGGAAAAAATCCATACCTGCTTTAGCTTCTCTTGCGCCAACAACGGTACAAAGTACTGTTGTATCATCGATTGAACATAAAACAGCACCCGTTGCCTGTCTGGCAATGCGACCTGTTTCCAACGTAACGGTATGATTACCGTATTGAAATTTCTTAATTAAAGGATTCATAATTTTACCTTTGTTATTTACCTTGTGCGTCTTGTCTAGATCCTGCTTGTGCGCTGCTCGGGTTACTTATAGCGACCAACAGGGGTAGATATAAGTAACTCGATCAGCATATATTCAGGCATCGTTTAAAGACGATTTAAATTAGGTGCTCACTAAAACCAGTACGGCCCCTAAATAGGAGCCGCACCATGAACACTTATCGACGTAAACCAAGCTTCTTAATCAGTTGGCTGTAGCGTTCGACGTTTTTACCCTTCAAATAATCGAGTAATTTACGACGCTGATTAACCATTCTAATAAGACCGCGACGTGAATGGTGATCTTTTTTGTGATCGCCAAAGTGGCCTTGTAGCTTGTTAATGTTTACAGTTAGCAATGCAACCTGCACTTCAGGTGATCCTGTATCGTTTTCACAGGTAGCGTGTTCGGCGACGATTGTTGCTTTTTCTTCTGCACTTAGTGCCATGATGATTCACTCCAATATGCGAGTTTAAAAAATTCAGATTTGCCCGCGCATATTTACAGACAACCCAACTTAAGAGCTGATACTTATGTATCAGCATTTATCGATGGCTATTACTACAGCCATCTGAATATCGTTTTCCTTTCGAGAGTAAAGTGATGAGACCGTTCTAAGCGTCTTCAACTACTAATCGTTTTGGTGCGACTTGACCATCTGCGGTAACTTCACCGACACCCAAGAAGTCTCCGCCCTCGCGAAAGACGCGCACTATATCCCCTTCTTGCCCATTACGAAAGGCTTGATTTGACATAACTGGTTGTCCTAATTGAAAATATCCGGCCACTACCGCTGATAATTCAACTGCCATTCGATCTGCTACTGCAATATCCATTGGCTTCAAAAGCTCATCAAGATCCGTCGGCTCAACTGTTTCTCGTCGTCTTTGTAACTCTTCAAGGGTTATCGTTTGTTCATCATTGAAGGGCCCAGCAATGTTACGATGCAATGCACTGACATGAGCCCCACAACCAAGCATATTACCTAAATCTTCGGCCAAGCTACGGACATAAGTACCTTTACTTACATGCACTTCAACATCCAACTCGGCCTTTGACCCTGGGCGAAAGTCTAAAATATTATATTTAAATACAGTGACAGGACGTGGTTCTCGTTCAATTTCGATACCTTGTCGAGCAAGTTTATAGAGAGGTTGGCCGTTATGCTTTAGAGCAGAATACATGGAGGGAATCTGTAAAATATCACCTCTAAACGCCTCGATCGCTAATTCAATCTGCTGCTCAGTAATACTCGACGCGTCTTGCTCTTGAACCACAGCTCCATCGCAGTCGCCGGTCTCAGTGTGCACACCTAGTGTAAAGGTACTACGATAATGCTTATCTGAATCTAGTAAAAACTGACTAAATTTAGTGGCCTCGCCCAAACAAATTGGGAGCACGCCAGTGGCAAGCGGATCCAGACTGCCGGTATGTCCAGCTTTGTTGGCATCAAAGAGATTTTTAACCCGTTGCAAAGCCTGGTTGGATGACAACCCTTGGGGTTTGTTGAGCAAAAAAATACCGTTTACTGAACGACCTCGGTTACGCCTACGAGCCAATGCTAATGACCTTCGGTGTCCACAGGCTGATCATTTTCGTCTTGATCAGAGCCCTGCTGCTTTGACATAGCATAATCAATCAGCGCTGAAAGATGCTGACCCCGACGGCCACTTTCGTCAAACAAAAAGGTTAGCTTTGGAGTGATACGCAATTTGATACTGGACGCAAGTAGTTTTCGTAGATAACCAGACGCACCATTTAGAGCGCCCATTGCTTCATCTATTTCTTCCTGAGTACGCTCACCTAAAAATGTTACATGTATTTTGGCGTAAGCTAGGTCTCTGCTCACATCGACATCAGTAACACTCACCATACCAACTCTTGGGTCACGAACACCGTCACGAATCAATACCGCCAACTCTTGTTGGACGGCATCTGAAACGCGTTCTGCTCGGGTAAATTCTCTTGGCATAGTAGTCTTTAGTTACACCTAATTATGGGTTAGTTCGATGTATAGAACCCATTAAAGCGAACGCTTTACCTCAGTGATGTCATACACTTCGATGAGATCTCCAGCCTTGACGTCATTGTAGTCCTTGACACCAATTCCACACTCCATGCCATTACGCACTTCGCTAGCTTCATCTTTAAATCGGCGTAAGGATTCTAATTCACCCTGATAAATAACAACATTATCACGTAATACACGAATCGGCTTACTGCGTTGAACAGATCCTTCAGTCACCATACATCCAGCAATTGCTCCAAATTTTGGTGAACGGAACACATCACGAACTTCTGCAATACCGACTATTTCCTCACGCGTCTCTGGCGCCAACATTCCAGATAGAGCCGATTTAACTTCATCGAGAAGATTATAGATAATGCTGTAATAGCGAATTTCAATACTTTCCTTTTCAGCCAGTCCCTTAGCCGAACCACCCGCACGGACATTAAAGCCCAAAACAATAGCGCCAGTAGTCAATGCCAAGTTGATGTCTGATTCGGTAATACCGCCAACACCAGAAGCGACAATATCTACAGCAACTTCATCGGTCGCAAAATCGTGTAACGCACTATTAATAGCCTCTAGTGAGCCTCTTACATCCGTTTTGACAATTAAGTTGAGCTTGTTGACCTGCGTGCTGCCCATATCAGAAAACATGTTTTCCAGCTTAGCTGCTTGCTGGCGAGACATTCTTTCGTGCCTGGATTTAGTCACTCGTAAATCAGCAATTTCTTTTGCTTTGCGCTCATCATCAACAACAAAAAATTCATCACCGGCATTGGGAACTTCGTCTAATCCCAAAATTTCGACCGGGATCGACGGTCCAGCCTCCGTAATAGGCTTTTGCATTTCGTCGGTCATCGCTCGAATTTTACCCACACTCTCGCCAGCCAACATAAAGTCACCTTTACGCAAAGTACCTTGCTGTATGAGCGCAGTCGCAACTACACCGCGACCTTTATCAATTCTTGCTTCAACAATAACGCCGCGAGCAGGAACATCAACAGGTGCTTTCAATTCAAGAAGCTCCGCTTGCAGTAACACTGCTTCAAGCAATTCCTCAATTCCATCACCGGTTTCAGCCGACACTTTCATAAACTGGGTATCACCGCCCCATTCTTCTGGGATAACATCTTTTGCGCCCAACTCACTTGTCACTCTTTCTGGATCTGCACCCTCTTTATCCATTTTGTTAATGGCGACAACCAAAGGTACCCCAGCCGCTTTAGCATGCTGAATAGCTTCTTCTGTCTGAGGCATTACGCCGTCATCAGCAGCAACAACCAATATAACAACATCAGTGGCCTGAGCGCCACGTGCGCGCATCGCGGTAAATGCAGCGTGACCTGGTGTGTCTAAAAAGGTAACCATTCCTTTAGGAGTATTCACGTGGTACGCACCAATGTGCTGAGTAATACCACCCGCCTCTCCCGAAGCAACGTGCGTTTTCTTTATTCGGTCAAGCAAAGAGGTCTTACCGTGATCGACATGGCCCATTACCGTAACAATTGGCGCCCGAGACTCCCCATCGGTGACACTTTCGATATCTTCAAACTGCCTGGCTAATTGATCTTCAACTGTATTCTCAACCGCAGCTATGGGCTGATGACCCAACTCTTCAACTACCAAAAATGCTGTTTCTTGGTCGATCACTTCATTAACATTGGCCATCACACCTAGCTTCATCAATGCTCTTACAACAACACCTGCTTTAAGTGCCATCTTGCCCGCTAAATCACCTACGGTTAATTCTTCAGGAATCGCAACCTCAAAGGTTTTCTTTTCTACAGGTCGTTTAAATGTGTGCTTGTTATCCATTTTAAGCGCGGCACGAGAAGCCTTTAGTCGGCCTTTACCAAATCTGTCATCGCCATCATCCAGCTGTAATCGAGGCTTCTTCTTGCCCGACTTACCAAGCGGCTTCTTGGCTTTTCTCGCTAACTTATCTTCGTCATCGTTTGGCTTGTCGTGCCGACGTGCTTTATCTTGAACCGGTTCGGTAGCCACAACTGGAACATGCTTTGTAGTCTTCCCAGCTTTCTTAGCTTCCTCACTAGCAATTACAGAGGCTGCTTCAGCAGCTTTTCGCGCTTCTTCGGTAAGCTTATCGTTAGCCTTTTGCTGTGCCGCTTCGCGAACGTCCTCTTCGGCTTTACGTCGACTTAAAATACCGGCTATTCGTTGTTCTTCAACATTGTCGGTACCTGAACTTCTTCTCGGGATAGGAGCGGCTACTTCGGCAGCCCCTACTTCAGGAGCACTAGCTTCAGACGCAGCTACTTCAGCCGCAGCGTCAATCAATGCTTGAGCTTCTAATTCAGCCTGTTGCTGGGCTGCTAATTCTGCCTCTTCACGAGCCTTGGCTTCGCTCTCAAGATCAACTTGTGCCTGTAACTCTTCGTCACTACGTTTGACATAGGTACGCTTTTTACGAACTTCAATGTTGACGGTTTTACGATTTCCGGACCGCAGTGTGCTAACGGTCTTGCGCCTAAGAGTAATTTTCTTTGGCTCACCCGAACTTTCGCCATGGAGCCCTTTAAGGTAACCAAGCAGAGTCTGCTTCTCATCATCAGAGACCGTGGCCTCAGCCGAATCATGGGAGAGACCCGCTTCTTTCATTTGCATTAGCAAACGATCGACAGATGCCCCCACGGTTTTTGCTAGTTCAGTTACTGTAACTTCAGCCATCGGTTATCCTCTATTACAACCCGATTAATTATTCGCCTTCTTCTTCTGCGAACCAAGGTGCGCGAGCAGTCATTATTAATGATGCCGCTTTTTCTTCGTCCATACCTTCTATGTCCATCAGATCATCAACAGCCTGTTCAGCCAGATCTTCCATAGTAATGATACTTTTTGCTGTCAATTTGTAGGCCAAGGACTTGTCCATGCCTTCCATTGTTAGTAAGTCTTCAGCGGGCTCGACATTAGTAAGCTGCTCTTCGCTAGCCAAAGCACGAGTTAACAGTGCGTCTTTCGCGCGCGCGCGTAGCTCTTCCGCGATATCTTCGTCAAAGCCTTCAATAGCACTCATCTCTTCAAGGGGCACATAAGCGACCTCTTCGAGACTTGTAAACCCTTCTTCGACCAGCACCACGGCAACATCTTCGTCAACATCCAGCGCTTCCATCAAACTTTCTACATAATTGGATGATTCGGCCTCTTGCTTTTCTAGAGCGTCTTCAGTGGTCATGACGTTTATAGTCCAACCGGTTAGCTCAGAGGCGAGACGTACATTTTGTCCGCCCTTACCAATTGCTTGTGCCAGATTATCGGCATTGACCGCAACATCCATCGAATGCGAATCTTCATCAACAATAAGAGACTCAACCTCTGCCGGAGCCATTGCATTAATAACCAATTGAGCAGGATTGTCGTCCCAAAGGATGATATCAACGCGCTCGTCATCTAAGTCATTTGAAACAGCCTGTACTCGAGCTCCACGCATACCTACACAGGCACCCACGGGATCGATGCGAGCATCTTTACTTTTTACAGCAATCTTTGCACGCTGGCCTGGATCTCTAGCGGCACCCTTAATCTCAATAATGCCTTCAGAAATTTCGGGTACTTCAATTTTGAACAACTGCACCAACATGTCTGGTGTTGCTCGCGACACTAATAACTGAGGTCCACGAGTTTCCTCGCGAATACCAATTAAAATAACGCGGGTGCGGTCATTAATACGGAAGATCTCTCTACCTACTAGCTCTTCGCGGGGTAACATTCCTTCAGCATTATCGCCAAAATCAACCACGATATGATCTCGTGTTACCTTTTTGACGGTCCCGTTTAGTAATTCACCAACGCGACTCTTGAATCGATTAACAATAATCTCACGCTCTGCGTCCTTTACTCGCTGAACGATGACTTGCTTTGCAGTTTGCGCAGCAATTCGACCAAACGCTATATTTTCAATGGCCTCCTCAAAAGTGTCTCCAACCTTTAACGTTGGGTCCTTCTCAATAGCCTCTTCGGTCGTAAACTGGGTTCCCAGTTCAGCCATAACATCATCGGCAACCACATCCCACCATCGAAAAGAATCGTAATCGCCAGTCTCTCTATCGATCACAACACGAATGTTAGCACCCTCTTCGTAGCGCTTTTTAGTCGCTGTTGCCAACGCCTGCTCAATTGCTTCGAAGATTATACCTTGGCCCACACCCTTTTCATTGGATACGGCCTCTGCAACCATTAAAATTTCTTTACTCATTGATTAAACTCCACATGCCTCAAAAGCGAGGAACCACGTTAGCTTTCTCTATACCTTCAACCGGAAACAGAAACTCATGATCTGCTGCCACCAAAATAATTTCATCACCGTCAACACCTGTTAAACGGCCCTTAAAGTTGCGTCGTCCCTCATAGGGAAAGCGCAACCTAAGTGAAATATCTTCTCCAATATACTTCTCGTAATGCCCTAGCTCGTAAAGCGGACGGTCCATCCCGGGCGAAGAAACTTCCAAGATGTACTCACCATTAATCACGCCTTCTACATCAAGAACACTGCTAGCCTGACGGCTTACTTTTTCGCAATCCTCAATGCCAATTAAATCGTTATCTCTATCAATAAAAACTCTCAAGAGTTTAGTCTTAGCCCCTGATTGCAGGTCAATGCCCCACAATTCACACCCCAAAGCCTCAACAACCGGCTGGAGTAATTGCCTAATCTTGCTATCGGCTACAGCCATGGAATTCTCCTAACCAACAAAAAATGGGCCGTGGCCCATTTTTTAACTTCTAAAGAAAAGCCCCAATATGGGGCTCTTCGACTTGCGCCGGACCCGACGCGAATGACCTTTGTAGAGGAGCGTAACCTTTATAAGCGATACTTTCTTCTACTGCATAATGCAATCATAGACAAAAACAACCAGATACACATTACTTTTTTTGGTGTCAATTTTAATAAATTGGTAGCGGGAGCTGGATTTGAACCAACGACCTTCGGGTTATGAGCCCGACGAGCTACCAGACTGCTCCATCCCGCACCTACACCTTGACCCCATAATTATCAGGTCAGCCTCTTTTTGAGGAGGTGCATTATAGGTACGCCCTGCGATGAGGTCAACAACCCATTGCTAATGTCGACGCTTTTTAGCCAATTAAATATTTAGCACCACTTTAACCGCCACACCCCAGCAATTATTAACGATTCTCGACAATTAGCTCATACGCCGCCTGTATTTCTTGGGTTTTTTCAGTCGCAAGAGTGACCATATCTTCTGGCATCCCTTGGCCAATTAATTTATCCGGATGATTTTGACTAATGAGCTTTCTGTATGCCCTTTTAATCTGACTGTCTGAGTCTTCAGAACTAACACCTAACGCTTTATAGGCATCAGCCAATTGATCTTTTGACGGCCGGCTCGCGCCGGGGCCTGAGCCTGAGCCTCTAAATTGTGACTGCGCCTTAATCATCTGAATAAATTGTTCAAATAAAGCCGCACTAAAACCTAGATGACGGGCAATCTTAGCCAGCACATCCTGCTCTGATTGATGAAG
>Ga0308009_10000754_pt1 | contig 21537 bp, 15 predicted proteins | sample Neamet127_FD_203134 | JGI IMG/M metagenome (GOLD analysis project Ga0308009, IMG submission 203134) | Marine microbial communities from water near the shore, Antarctic Ocean - #127 | ecosystem: Environmental > Aquatic > Marine > Unclassified | place: Southern Ocean | collected 2014-07-24
CCGCTGACGGACTTGGGTCTGTTCAACAGGTGAAGCAGGCAGGGTCGAGGATTGTTTCTCCCCCAACTGAATGTGGTTGTTGAAGGTGCGGTGGCCCCTGCTGCGCAGGGCGACGACAGCTTTCGCAGGGCGCAGCCTTCTGAGCCAAAATAAGGGTGCTACGTATCCAGGAGCTGCTTATGCCCACTGCATAAGGGCTGGAGGCCAATTTGATGCATAAACGCGACCTGACGACGGCGGCTAACGCGGGCGGAGTGGCGGCCGTTTCACCGGCGCCGGTGGCACTTGCACCACCGCAGGCGTGGACTCGGGCACCAGCAGCAACACATCCTTCACCCCCAGACCCAGCATGCCCAACGCTTCCGCGGCGGCGCGGCTCAGGTCGATCACGCGGCCACGGCTGAAGGGGCCGCGGTCGGTGATGCGCACATCGACCTCTTTGCCGTTGACCAGACTGCGCACACGCACCACGGTACCAAAGGGCAGCGTCTTGTGCGCTGCGGTCAGCTCATGCATGTTGTAGCGCTCACCGCTGGCGGTGCGCCTGCCGTTGAAGCGCGGGCCGTACCAGGAGGCTTTGCCCTGCTCGAACTCGCGGACGGCTTCACCGGCCAGCAGGTTGTTGTCATCGGGCACAGGCGGAAGAACGGGTGCTGCCTCTGGCGCCGCCACAGGTGAGGCGTTGGCTTCCGTAGGCACCTTCGCCGCCGTTGCAGGCGCACCCGGCGCGGGTGCCGAAGCGGTGGAGGGTATTGCCGGCGGCGTGGTGCAGGCTGCCACCAGCGTCAGCAAGCTGGTTGTGACTGCGACCCGCAAAACGGACTTGTGAAAAATCAAACTCAGGGCACCCGCTGCAGCCGGCGGATGATTTCTGTGGTGGCTGCAGCCTGGTTCATCGTATAAAAGTGAATGCCAGGCACACCGGCCGTCTGCAACTGGTCGCACAGGTCAGTGATCACATCGAGTCCAAAGCTTTTGATCGAGGCCGTGTCGTCGCCAAAGCCCTGCAGGCGCAGGCGTATCCAGCGCGGTATCTCGGCGCCGCAGGCATCGGAAAAACGCATCAGCTGGGTTGAGCTGGTGATTGGCATGATGCCGGGCACCACCGGCACATCGACGCCTAGCTGCAGCGCGTCATCGACAAAACGGAAGTAGGCATCGGTATTGAAGAAGTACTGCGTGATGGCCGAGTCAGCGCCGGCCCTGACCTTGGTCGCAAAGGCCTGCAGGTCGGCGTCGGCCGACTTGGCCTGCGGATGAATCTCGGGGTAAGCCGCCACTTCAATATGAAAGGCGTCGCCGGTGAACTCGCGGATAAACGCCACCAGGTCGCTGGCGTAATGAAACTCGCCGCCTATGCCGTAACCGCTGGGCAGGTCGCCGCGCAAGGCCACCAGACGCTTCACGCCCATGGCCTGCAAGGCCGCCAACTGCTGGCGCACCGTGGCCTTGGTCGCGCCCACACAAGAAAAGTGGCAGGCCGCGGCCACGCCTTCTTTCAGGATTTCAGCCACCGTGCCGAAGGTACCCTCTTGCGTGGAGCCACCGGCACCGAAGGTGACCGAACAGAACTCGGGCTTGTGTTCGTACAGGGCCTGGCGCGCCAGGCGCAGCTTGTCGGCGCCTTCGGGCGTCTTGGGTGGGAAAAATTCAAAGCTGATGGGGAGATTCATACCGGTCTCGCTTGTTTTCAGTCGTCTTTGTCGCGGCGTTTGCCGCGCGCCGGGCCGTGCTGGCCAGCGTGGGCTTCTTCAGAGTCCTCATGCGCCTCATGCATGGCGCGCAGCTCGCTGCGCGGTGTGCGTTTGACGGCCTTGCGTGGCGGCGCCGCCGGCAGCGGCTGGTCTTCACCGGTGTTGTCATGGCCCTTGACCGCGTGGATGAAAAACTCGCGGTTGCCGTCGCCACCTTCAATCGGCGAAGGCAGCCAGGCTTTCACCGTCATGCCAAGCGCGGTGCAGGCATCACGCAGGCGTTGTTCCACAAACTCAAAGTGTGCGGCATCGCGCACAATGCCGCCCTTGCCAATCTGGCCGGGCTGCAATTCAAACTGCGGTTTGACCAGCATCAGCGCGTCACCGCCCGGCTTGAGCAGGCGCAGCACCGCCGGTAACACCAGAGTGAGCGAGATGAAAGACAGGTCGCCCGTCAGGAAGTCAAAGTTGGCCTCAATGAGAGGTGCTTCCTCTTCGGCATCGACATTTTCATCATCAAATCCGGCCTCAGCCCACGTATTTCCTGCGCGGACAGCTATTAAATCCATAGCAGTCATGGACCGCGCATTGACACCTTCGATACACAACACACGCGGGTCCTCACGCAGGCTGGGGTGCAACTGACCGTGGCCCACATCGACACCCACCACCTGCAACGCACCCTGCTGGAGCAGGCAGTCGGTGAAACCGCCGGTGGACTGGCCGATGTCGAGACAGCGCAGGCCAGCCACCTTGATGCCGGTGCTTGCCAACGCGCCTTCGAGCTTGAGTCCGCCGCGCGAGATGTACTTGGCTTCGGTGGTATCGAGAATTTCGATCTCTGCGCCCGCCGGAATCTCGTCGCCGTTTTTGGCGACTTTTTTCCACGGCGCGCTTTCCTCGGCGCGCCAGCGCACGCTAGACGCAATCAGGCGCTGGGCCTGGGAACGGGTGGCGGCAAAGCCGTTGTCGACGAGGAAGAGGTCAGCGCGCATGATGGCTTTCAATGACGCCACACGGTATGTCATTGCGGGCTCGACCCGCAATCCATGCCGCATACATCGCCAGGGGTGGAAGACATGGATGCCGGATCAAGTCCGGCATGACACGGCTTGTGGTCAGTACCTGTAAGTGTCTGCCTTGTACGGACCAGCCTTGCTGACGCCGATATAGGCCGCCTGCTCATCGCTCAACTCGCTCAGCATCGCGCCAACCTTTTTCAGGTGCAGGCGCGCGACTTTCTCATCGAGGTGTTTCGGCAGCACATAAACCTTGCCCACCTCGTAGTCGGCTTGTTTGGTGAACAGCTCGATCTGCGCAATGGTCTGGTTGGCAAAGCTCGACGACATCACAAAGCTCGGGTGGCCGGTGCCGCAGCCGAGGTTGACCAGACGGCCCTTGGCCAGCAGGATGATGCGTTTGCCGTCGGGGAAGATCACGTGGTCGACTTGTGGCTTGATTTCTTCCCAGGTGCATTTTTCGAGTGCAGCAACGTCGATCTCGTTGTCGAAGTGGCCGATGTTGCAGACGATGGCCTGGTCTTTCATGGCCGCCATGTGTTCGTAGGTAATCACGTTTTTGTTGCCGGTGGCAGACACAAAGATGTCGCACTTGTCGGCAGCGTATTCCATGGTCACGACCTTGTAACCTTCCATCGCGGCCTGCAGGGCGTTGATCGGGTCAATCTCGGTCACCCACACCTGGGCCGACAGCGCGCGCAGCGCCTGGGCCGAGCCCTTGCCCACGTCGCCGTAGCCGGCCACGCAAGCCACCTTGCCGGCGACCATCACGTCGGTTGCGCGCTTGATCGCGTCAACCAGCGATTCGCGGCAGCCATACAGGTTGTCGAACTTGGACTTGGTCACCGAATCATTGACGTTGATGGCGCGCAGGGCCAGCGTGCCCTTGGCCGACATCTCGTTCAGGCGCAACACGCCGGTGGTGGTTTCTTCGGTCACGCCGACGATATTTTTCAGACGGCGGCTGTACCAGGTCGGGTCTTGTGCGAGTTTGGCCTTGATCGCGTTGAACAGGCAGATCTCTTCTTCGCTGGTCGGCTTGGACAGCAGGGAGGCGTCTTTCTCGGCCTTGGTGCCCAGGTGCATCAGCAGCGTTGCGTCGCCGCCGTCGTCCAGGATCATGTTCGGGCCTTCTTCGGGTGTGCCTTTGGCGCCGGTGAATTCGAAAATGCGGTGGGTGTAGTCCCAGTAGTCAACCAGGGTCTCGCCCTTGATGGCAAACACCGGTGTGCCGGCGGCAGCAATCGCGGCGGCGGCGTGGTCTTGTGTCGAGAAGATGTTGCACGAAGCCCAGCGCACGTCGGCGCCCAGGGCTTGCAGGGTTTCGATCAGCACGCCGGTCTGGATGGTCATGTGCAGCGAACCGGTGATGCGCGCGCCTTTCAGTGGCTGGGCTTTGGCGAATTCTTCGCGAATGGCCATCAGGCCGGGCATCTCGGTCTGGGCAATGTTGAGTTCCTTGCGGCCCCAGGCGGCAAGCGCGAGGTCGGCAATAACGTAATCGGCGGTAGGTTTGAGAACAGCGCTCATGGTGACTCCAAAACAGGCTTTTAAAAACCACTGCTGGGGTCAACTCACCTCACAGCACAGTGGGTGAGCGCGGTTGAGAGGCAGAGCCGACATGCGGTCTGATGTCCGAGCCTCACGCGCCAGCTGACGGGGTCAGTGTGTGGCAGGTTGCATCGCTCCTCGGACAGCCTCTATTCTATACGGCTGGCCTGCGGGTCTGCAAACCCCTGGGCAATACCCCGCAATCGCCCTGCAGCTTCAGCGTGCCATGGCACGGCGCGTCAGGTAGCTGCAGGCATCGACCAGCGCCACCAGACCCATCATGGCCAGCAGAATGGAGCTGGTCTCGGACATCTGGAACAGCCCCATGTGAAAGGCCAGCATCTGGCCGAGGCCGCCCGCGCCCACCACGCCTAGCACGGCGGCGGCGCGGATGTTGTTTTCCCAGCGGTACAGGGTGTAACTCATGAGCTGCGGCAACACCTGCGGCAGCGTGGCATACAAAAACACCCGGCCCTCGCCCACGCCACGCAGGCGCAGCGCCGCGCCCGGGCCTTCAGGCACGTTTTCAAGCGCCTCGGCAAACAGCCGCCCCAGCACGCCGGTGGTGTGCAGGCCCAAGGCCAGCGTTCCGGCCAGCGGGCCCAGGCCGGCAGCAATCAGCAGCAGCGCCGCCCAGACCAGCTCGGGGATGCTGCGCAAGGCGTTGAGCAGCAGACGGGTGACGGCCTTGAAACGCGCCGGATCCTGCGCATGGCTGCTGCTGGCGGGCAACGCCAGAAACAGGCCAAAAATCGCCGCGATCAGCGTACCCAGGGCCGACATGGCAAGCGTTTCCAGCGTGGCGGTCAGCAGTTTTCCCAGAAAGGCGATCTCACCCGTGGGCTGCAGCAGCTCGCCGACAAAACGACCCATCTTGCGCATCGCATCGAGCGAGAGGAACTGCGCCCACTTCAAATCCAGCGACCAAAAACTCAGGGCCACCAGCAGCAAAGCCCCGGCCACCAGCCAGCAGGCCTTGCAGCGCGCGTCAAACAGCGGCGGCGGCAGGCGGTACACCTCGTTGGCGGCGGGGGTGGAAGCTCGCAACTCGTCCATGACCCGTTTCACCCCAGGGCCTTGCGCAGCCAGGCGCTGGCCAGATCGGCCAACCAGACCAGACCTATAAAGACCAGCAGCATGGTGCTGACCTCAGAGCCGTTGAACATCTTCATGGACGCGTCCATCTGCTGGCCCAGGCCACCGGCGCCGACAAAACCCAGCACCGCCGAGGAACGGATGGCGCATTCCCACCGGTAGACGCTGTAGCTGGTCAGCTCTGCCGCGTTTTGCGGCAACAAGCCGTAAAAAAAGGCCTGCAGCCGGCCTGAGCCATTGCGCAGCAAGGACACCGTGGCATGGCTGTCGCCGCTTTCGAGAATTTCGCCATAGACCTTGCCCAGCATGCCGCTGTAGGTCAGCGCAATCGCCAGCACCCCGGCGGTGGGCCCCAGCCCGACCACCCGCACAAAAATCAGCGCCCAGATCAGCTCGGGCACGCTGCGCAGCAGAATCAGCAGCCAGCGCACCAACTGCCGCAAGCTGGCTGGCAACAGCGCCATGCGCCCACTCAGCGCCGACACCGACAAAACCCGCACCGACAGCAAGGTCAGCGGCAGCGCCAGCAACAGAGCCAGCGCCATGCCGGCGGTGGCAATGGCCACCGTGCGCCAGGTTTCGCGGGCCACCAGCCACAGAAATTCTGCTTCTATCTTGGGCGGAAAAAAGTCGCCCAAAAACTTCAGCGTGGACGACAAGGTGCCAGGCTCAAACATCACCCAGGGTTTGAACTCGGTCAGCACCAGAGCCGGCCACAGCAGCAACAAGGCAAGCAGCGCCCAGGTGACGCGGCCACGCCAGGCCGGGTCGCGCAGCTCGGCAGGCGGGGGCGGCAAGGTGGAGGCAGTCACCGGCGCCCTCAGCGGCAATGCATGACGGCGGGCTGTGCCGCCGGGGCCGGCAAGTCCAACGGCTCGCGCGCGGGGCCGGTCAGCTCATGCAGGTGCTGCGCATACAGCGCCTGCAGGCGCTCTGGCGTCACCTGCGCGGCGGGCAAATCAAATGCCACTTCGCCGTCGCGCATGCCAATGATGCGCGGAAAATGCTGCAGCGCCATTTCGACATGGTGCAGCGTGCAGACCAGTGTGGCGCCACGCTCGCGCGCGGCCTGTGTCAGTGAGGCAATCGCCTGCTGGCCGCGCGTCGGGTCAAGCGCCGACAGCGGTTCATCAACCAGCAGCAGGCTGGCCTGGGTGACCAGCGCGCGCGCCAGGCCGACACGCTGGCGCTCGCCGCCAGACAGCCGGTCCACACGGGCAAAGAGTTTGTCGCTCAAGTCAAACCGCGCCAGGGCGGCGTCGGCCTGCGCGATGGCCGTGGGGTAAAACAGGCTGCGCAGGCTTTGCCACAGGCCGATGTGCGGCAGGCGCCCGGCCAGCACCGCCGTGACCACACGCTGGCGCGGCGGCAGCGGCGGCACCTGCGGCGCCAGAAACAACTCGCCGCGCAAACGCTGCAGCTGGCGGCGCGGCAACTGCCAGGGGTCGCGCCCACCCAGCTGCACGCTGCCACTAGAGGGCGGCAAGGCACAGGCCAGCAGGTGCAGCAAGGTGGTTTTTCCGGCACCGGACGGCCCGATGATGGCGAGCTGCTCGCCTGCGGCCACCGCCAGCGACAGCTTACGCAGCGCGGGGGGGGCATCTCGCTTTGCCGCCGGATGCCGGGCCGACACCTCGTTCAAACTGAGTTTCATAAGCAAAAAGTTGCCACGACCCGCATAAAATCTGCGCGAGCAGCTACTGTTTTAATAGCGTTATTTAAGCAGGCCGGCGCTGCGGGCGGCAGTTTCAATCCCCTGGTAGTTGCTGGCCTGCGTCGGGATGTAACGCGTGGCACGGTTCAGGTCCAGGATTTCCTTGCCCTGCGCGGTGGCCGGGTCGATGTCCAGCAGGGCTTTGGTGACCTTCTCACGCAAGGCGGCCGGCATGTCGGCATGCACCGCCCAGTTGTAGTTGAAGTAGCCGGGCGTGGTGTAAAACACATTGACCTCTTTGGTATCGACCCGATTTTCCTTGACGAACTTGTTCCACACCGTGATGTCCAGCGCCGCAGCTTCGACCTTGCCGCTGACCACCGAGGCAATGGTGGCGTCATGCGCGCCGGAATAAGCCACGCGTTTGAAATCCTTGTCCGGATTGATATTGGCCTGTAGCAAAAAGCTGCGCGGCATCAGGTGGCCGGAGGTGCTGGACTGCGAGCCAAAACTGACCTGTTTGCCCTTGAGGTCGGCCAGGGTTTTGATGCCGGAGTTGGTTTTGGCAATAAACACCGACTGGAATTTGGTGTCTTCCTCACGCTGGACAATCGGCACAATTTTGCCGCCTGAGCGGTTTTGCGCCTGAACGAAAGTAAAGCCGCCCAGCCAGGCCATCTCGATGTTCTTGTTGACCAGGGTCTCAACCGCTGCCGGATAGTCGCTGACCGGGGTGAACTCGACTTTCATGCCCAGCTTTTGTTCCAGGTACTTGACGATGGGGCCAAACTTGCGCATCTGCTCGGTCGCAGCCTCTTCAGGAATCGTGCTGACACGAAATACCGCCTGGGCGTGGGTCGCTCCAACCGCTGAGAGCACTGCACACAAGGCCAAGGCTTTGACGGCAAATGTGCTGAAAAAACGGGTCATAAAAGACTTCCAGGGAAGGGGACAAAACGGTATTAAACCCGACAACCCAAACCCTTGCGTCCGCCCTGCTACATTCCTGACGATGCCCTCCCCCGCTCTTCGCACCCACGTGGTGATCGTCAGCCCCGCGCTGGCCGACGCCAATAACGGGAACTGGCAAACCGCCAGGCGCTGGCAGCACATGCTGGCGCCGCAGGCGGTGCGGATTGTGCGCGAATGGCCCGACGCGGCCGCATCAGCGCAAGACCAGGTGTTGCTGGCGCTGCATGCGCGGCGCTCGGCCGCCTCGATTGCGGCCTGGGCGGCAGCGCGGGGCGCAGCCGGGCTGGCGGTGGTGCTGACCGGCACCGACCTGTACCGCGACATTCAGAGCAGCATTGAGGCGCGCCAGTCGCTGGCGCTGGCGCAGCGTCTGGTGGTGTTGCAGGAGTGCGGCCCTGACGCGCTGCCAGCGGTGCTTCGGGCCAAGACCTCTGTGATCTTCCAGTCCACCACAGCGCGTCAGACACAGGCCAAGTCAGCCCAGAAGCTGCGCGCCGTCATGGTGGGCCACCTGCGCGAAGAAAAATCGCCCCAGACCCTGTTTGACGCCGCACGGCTGCTGGCAGGCCAACCGACGCTGTTCATCGACCACATCGGCGATGGGCTGGACGCCGCTCTGGGCGAGCAAGCCCGCGCCACCGCCGCCGCCTGCCCCAACTACCGTTGGCTGGGCGGCCAGACGCACGAAGCCACGCGCCGCCGCATCCAGCGCGCCCACGTGCTGGTCCACCCCAGCCGGATGGAGGGTGGCGCCCATGTGATCATGGAAGCGGTGCGCAGCGGCACGCCAGTGATCGCCTCGCACATTGCCGGCAACGTCGGCATGCTGGGTAAAGACTATGCGGGCTATTTTGAGTGGGGCGACGCGGCGGCACTGGCGGCCCTGCTGCAACGCTGCCGCGACACGCCCGGCCCGCAAGGTCTGCTGGCGCAACTGGGCACACAATGCGCGCGGCGTGCGCCTCTTTTTGAACCTGATGCTGAACGCAGCGCGCTGCTGCAACTGGTTCAGGAGCTGCTGTCCCCTTCCCGCCAAGCCACCTTCTGTCTGAACTGATATGCAATCGAGCGAACAACCTGTGCTGCGCGACATCGTGCTGGTCGGCGGCGGCCACAGCCATGTGGGTGTGCTGAAAAGTTTTGGCATGAAGCCCGTCCCCGGCGTGCGCCTGACGGTGATCTGCCGCGACACCGACACGCCCTATTCGGGCATGTTGCCCGGCTACATTGCGGGGCATTACAGCCACGACGATGTACACATTGACCTGAACACGCTGGCGGCTTTTGCCGGTGCGCGTTTTTTTCGCGATGAGGTGATCGGCCTGGACCGGGCCGCCCGCAAGGTCATCTGCCGCAACCGCCCGCCCGTGCCTTATGACAGGTTGTCGATCAACATTGGCTCGGCCCCGCAAATCGGGCAGGTGCCCGGCGCGGTCGATCATGCGGTGGCGGTCAAGCCCATTTATTTGTTCAATGAGCGCTGGTTGGCCCTTCTTGCCCGCGTGCAGCAACACCCAGGCAAGACACGTATTGCCGTGGTCGGTGCGGGCGCGGGCGGGGTCGAGTTGACGCTCGCCATGCAGCACCGCCTGCGCGGCGAACTGCGCACTTTGGGGCGCGACCCGAACGAGCTGGCCTTTCATCTGTTCAGCAACACGGCTGACATCCTGCCCACACACAACCCTCGGGTACGCCAGACATTCAAGCGTGTGCTGATCGAGCGCCAAGTGGTGATACACCTGAACAGCGAAGTGACCCAGGTGTCCGAACGCGCCATTCAAACCGGCGACGGCACGCTGATGGAGATGGACGAAATCGTCTGGGTCACACAGGCCGGCGGCGCCCCCTGGCTGCGCCAGACCGGGCTGGCACTGGACGCCAATGGATTTATCAAGGTCAACGACCAGTTACAAAGCATCAGCGACCCGGCCGTGTTTGCCGCCGGTGACATTGCCGCCTTCAGCAGCCGCCCGCTGCCCAAGGCCGGCGTGTTTGCGGTGCGCCAAGCCAAACCGCTGGCGGCCAATCTGCGCCACTCGGTGCTGGGTGAGCCGCTGGTCAGCTACCGGCCACAGCGCAACTGGCTGGCGCTGATCAGCACCGGCGACCAGTTTGCCGTGGCCTCACGCGGCGCGCTGAGCTGGCAGGGCCAATGGGTCTGGCGCTGGAAAAACTGGATAGACCGCCGCTTCATGGAAAAATTCCAGACCTTCCCCGTGATGGACGAAAGTGCCATGGGCCAGGCCGCGCCGTCGCGCGTCAAGCTGGATCAGGAAGAAGCTGCGCAGGCGATCTCTGCCATTGCCATGCGCTGCGGCGGTTGCGGTGCAAAGGTCGGTGCTACCGTGTTGTCGCGTGCGCTCGGCGCCCTGCAACCGATTGAACGCGACGATGTGCTGATTGGCCTGCACGCGCCCGATGACGCGGCGGTGGTCCGGGTTCCACCGGGCCAGGCCATGGTGCACTCGGTGGATTTTTTCCGCGCCTTCATCGACGACCCTTACCTGTTTGGCAAGGTCGCAGCCAACCATGCCCTTGGCGATATTTTTGCGATGGGTGGCCAGGCGCAGTCGGCCACTGCAGTGGCCACCGTGCCTTCTGGGCTGGAGGCCAAGGTGGAGGACGTGTTGTTCCAGATGATGACTGGGGCGGTGGAGGTGCTCAACGAAGCCGGTTGCGCGCTGGTCGGCGGCCACACCGGCGAGGGCAAGGAGTTGGCGCTGGGTTTTGCCATCAACGGCCTGGTCGATGAAGACCTGCATACGGTGCTGAAAAAAGGTGGCATGCGCCCCGGCGACGTATTGCTGCTGACCAAGCCCATTGGCACCGGCACGCTGTTTGCAGCCCACGCGCGGCTGAAAACACGGGGTCGCTGGGTTGATGCGGCGCTGGCGTCGATGATCCAGTCGAATCGTCTGGGCGCGCAGTGCCTGCAGGCCCACGGCGCGACCGCCTGCACCGACCTCACCGGCTTTGGCCTGCTGGGCCATCTGGTCGAGATGACGCGGCCCTCAGGTGTGGATGCCGAGCTGCACCTGTCCGCGCTGCCGTTGCTGGACGGCGCGCTGGAGACCAGCGCGGCCGGCATCCTGAGCTCGCTGCAGCCGGCCAATGTGCGGCTGCGCCGCGCGTTGCGCAACCAGGCTGAGGCGGTCACGCACCCGGCCTACCCGCTTATTTTTGACCCGCAAACCGCCGGCGGCCTGCTGGCCAGCGTGCCCGCCGCAAACGCCGATGCGTGTATCGCCGCCCTGCGCAAACTGGGCTACGACAAAACCGTGGCGATTGGTCGCATCCTGCCGCAGGGCGAAGCGCTGGAACCCATCGTGCTCAAATGCTGAGCCTCAAGGCCTGGCCGCTGGCCGACCGGCAACGCATCACCGGCGTCTTCACCGATATCGATGACACCCTGACCACCGAGGGCGCGATCACGCCCGACGCGTTGCAGGCACTGGCCGATTTGAAGGCCGCTGGCCTGCATGTGATTGCTATCACCGGCCGGCCGGTCGGCTGGAGCGAACCTTTTGCGGAGAGTTGGCCGGTCGATGCCATCGTGGCGGAAAACGGCGCGGTGGCTCTGATCTCAAGCCAAATCGGGCTCCAGCCCTTATCCCACGGGCGCCAGCAGCTATCAAAAAGATACCAACAAGACGCGCCGATGCGCCTTGCCAACCATGCCCGCATGCAGCAGGTGGCGCAGCGTGTGGTGCGGGAGGTACCGGGCGCCATGCTGTCGCACGACAGCCCCGGCCGCGAGACCGACATCGCCATCGACCACAGCGAGTTGGTGCACCTGCCACCCGCAGCCATCGCCCAAGCGGTGCAGATCATGCAAAGCGAAGGCATGAACGCGACCGTGAGTTCCATCCACATCAACGGCTGGTACGGCGCGCACAACAAGCTGGCAGGCGCGCGCTGGATCGTCCGCGAGCTGTTCGGCCGTGAGCTCGATGTGGAACTGGCAAGCTGGGTGTATGTCGGCGACTCAACCAACGACCAGCTGATGTTCGAGACCTTCCCGCACTCGGTCGGCGTGGCCAACATCCGCCGCTTCGAAGCGGAATTGAGTCACACGCCGCGCTACATCACCGAGGGTGAACGCGGCGCGGGTTTTGCGGAAGTGGCGGCGGTACTTTTGCAGGCACGACAGCCCTGACGTAGCCCCATAATCCTTCAAAACATCAGGCACTCTAAATGACAGTAGCCCCCAAATCCTTGCAACACGGCATCAAAGACAACCACACACGCGGCAAAGTCGCTGACTTTCTGGGAGCCAAACTGGCAGGTGGAAGTCGTTTATCAGTGGTGTCGGCGTACTTCACCATCTACGCCTACGAGGCGTTGAGCAAAGAGCTCGATGGCATTGAATCGCTGCAGTTTCTTTTTGGGGAGCCACGGTTTATTCAATCGCTGGATCCCGAAAAAACGGACAAGAAGGCGTTCAAGATTGAGGACGAAGGTCTGGAGCTGGCCAATCGCCTGCAGCAGAAAGAGGTAGCACGACGCTGTGCCGAGTGGATTGCAAACAAAGTCGAAATCCGCTCTATTCGCGAAGCCAATCTGCTCCACGGCAAGCTGTACCACATTGACGATGGCAAGCGTGAGCACGCGCTCATGGGCAGCTCCAACTTCACTCGCAGGGGCTTGGGGTTGTCAGGCACACCCAACATTGAGCTCAATATGGTGGTCGACAGCGATCGTGATCGGACCGACCTGAAAGCCTGGTTTGACGAGCTGTGGGACGACTCAACGTTGGTTGAAGATGTCAAAGACCGGGTACTCGAATATCTCGCACAACTTTATGTGGATCACGCGCCCGAGTTCATTTACTTCAAAACACTGTTTCACGTTTTTGAAAAATTCCTGGCAGGGCAAGTCGAGACTTCCCAATTTTTTGAAAACACCACCATCACAGAATCGGAGATCTGGCAAACGCTGTTCGACTTTCAGAAGGACGGTGTTAAGGGTGCGGTTCAGAAAATCAACTTGCACAACGGCTGCATTCTGGCAGACAGCGTGGGTTTGGGTAAAACCTATTCGGCGTTGGCCGTCATCAAATATTTTGAGCTGCGCAATCACCGCGTGCTGGTGTTATGCCCCAAAAAACTGCGTGAAAACTGGACGGCTTATCTCGGCAGCAATATGACCGAGCTGAACCCCTTCGTTCGCGACCGGTTCAGCTACATGGTGCTGTCACATACCGACCTCTCGCGGGATGGCGGCAAGGCTGGCGATGTTGATCTGGCCGCCATCAACTGGGGCAACTTTGACCTGGTCGTGATTGACGAATCACATAACTTTCGCAACAACGTCAAGGGCAAGAACGACCGGAAAAGCCGTTACGAAAAATTGATGCAGGACATCATTCAGACCGGCGTGAAAACCAAGGTCATGCTGCTGTCGGCCACGCCGGTCAATAACGACCTGAAAGACTTGCGCAACCAGCTTTATCTGGTGTCTGAGGGGCAAGACCACGCGTTCATGCAAAGCAGCGGCATTGCCAGCATAAAACACACGCTGAACGCGGCGCAGAAAACATTCAGCGACTGGGCCAAACCGCCTGCCGCGGCTGGCGCTGCGGTTGCCAGCGAGCGCGACGCCAAAGCCTTGCTCGACAAACTGCCCGCTGGCTTTTTTACCCTGCTTGACGAGTTGACCATCGCCCGCTCTCGCAAGCACATACAAAAATATTACAAGTCGTCGATGGCGCAAATTGGCCATTTCCCCAAGCGCGCCAAGCCCGTGTCTGTGTACTCAGACATTGACAAAAAACATCGCTTCCCGACCTATGACACGCTGAACGTCGAGATCGAGAACTACAAACTTTCATTGTTCAAGCCCTTCACCTATGTGCGCGACGAGTTTCGGCACCTCTACCCCAATGACGAGGGGGTTCACAACTTCAGCCAGGAAAACCGCGAAAAGTACCTGATTGGCATGATGAAGGTCAACTTTCTCAAGCGACTTGAAAGCTCTGTGCGCTCCTTCGCAATCACGATGGACCGCACGGTCGAAAAAATTGAAGACATCGAACAGCGCCTGCAGGGCTACCAAAAGCTGCGTGACGGCAATCCTGAAGATCTGCAGGCCACACTGTTTGTAGTCGAAGACGAGGACGACGACGAACTGCGCGAAGCTTTTGAGGTGGGTAGCCGCAAATACCGCCTTGAGCATATGCGCGTGGACGACTGGCTGGTCGATTTGCAGGCTGACAAGCAACAGCTGTCGCGCCTGGCGCGCGATGCCAGCGACGTCAGCCCCGAGCGTGACGCCAAGCTCGAAGCGCTGCAAAGCATCATCAAAAACAAAGTCACCAGCCCCACCACCAACAACCGGGGCGAGGCCAACCGCAAGGTCATCGTATTCTGCGCCTTTGCCGACACCGCTGCCTACCTGTACGAGCAACTGGAAACCTGGGCTACAGACACGCTCAAAGTCAATATTGCATTGGTATCGGGTGGTGCGCGCCCCAACCGCGCCACCTTGGGCAAGGCCGAGTTCAACCAGATATTGACCCACTTTGCGCCCAGAGCCAAGCAGCGCAGCAAGATGCCGAGCCTGTTGCAACAAGGAGAGATCGACATCCTTATAGCCACCGACTGCATCAGCGAAGGTCAGAACCTGCAGGACTGCGACTTGCTGGTCAACTATGACATTCACTGGAACCCGGTGCGCATCATTCAGCGTTTTGGCCGGATTGACCGCATTGGCAGCCACAACACCAGCATCCAGCTCGTCAATTTCTGGCCCACGCCCGATTTGAACAAATACATCAACCTCAAAAACCGGGTCGAGGCGCGCATGGCGCTGGTGGATATTTCTGCCACCAACGAAGACAACATTCTCAGCAATGACGAGTTGGAAGAGCTGATTACCCAAGACCTCAAATACCGCGACAGGCAATTGATGCGTTTGAAAGACGAGGTTCTGGATCTTGAAGATTTCAACGAATCAGTCGCGCTCAACGAGTTCACGCTTGACGACTTCCGCATGGACTTGTCCAACTATGTCGCAGCCAACCGTGCCAAACTGCAAGACGCACCCTACGGCCTGTATGGCGTGGTGCCGTCCAGCACAGCAGAGTCGAGCAACGCAGCAGTGCAGCCCGGCGTGATTTACTGCCTGCGTCAGCTCTCCCCGCATGCTGCACATGCGCCGGGGCTGGAGGCCGTGAATCCGCTCAATCCTTACTTTCTGGTTTACATCCGCGCGGACGGCGATCTGCGCTACAACTTCACCGCACCCAAGCAGGTGCTGGAAATCTTCCGTGCGCTGTGCCAGGGCAAAACCGAACCCTATGCCGCGCTGTGCAAGCTGTTTGACGCTGAGACAGACCATGGCCAAAACATGAGTAGCTACAGCGCCCTGCTAGACAAGGCCGTAACCGCCATCGTGGCCCAATTCGCCCGCAAAAACGCCGCCAACCTGTTTGCAGGCCGGGGCGGCAAGCTTGTGGACGTCGGTAAGACCGTAAAAAGCAACAACGACTTTGAATTGATCACCTGGCTCGTGATAAAGTAGATACGTTTTCGTATCTACTTATTTTGTTCTTTGGGAGAAGCTCCATGATTGCCACCGCCAAAGTTTTCACCACTGGCAACAGCCAGGCTATTCGCTTGCCAAAAGCCTTCCGCGTAAACGTCGCTGAAATGTGGATCAGCAAGAACGAAGTCACGGGTGACATCACGCTCAAACCCAAGGAAAGCGAAGACCAGCGCCAGCGCAACCTCAAAGAGTTGTTCCGGCTCATTGCCGAGAACCCATGTACTGACGACTTCCTTCCCGAGCGCGAGATCAGCGAGGCGCGCAACCCTTTTGAGGAATGGGCCGAGCCCTTGCCCCCGCAAGACCCCAAGGGCGCAAAACCGTGACGCTGTATTTGCTTGACACCAACATCATCAGTTATTTCATTAAGGGCATTCACCCGGCGCTGGTTCGGCGCATGGACAAAGCCACCCAAGCCCAGACCACGGTCACCTCAGTCATCTGCCGCGCAGAGCTGCGCTACGGCCAAAGCCTGATGGCGCATGACGATAAACGCCGCAAAGCGATTGATTTGCTGCTGCATGAGTTGCCCGCCCTGCCCTGGACGGCCGTCGCTGCAGACCGCTACGGCGAAATACAGGCGCACCTGAAGCGACAAGGCACGCCCATCGGTGAGCTGGACACCCAGATCGCCGCCCACGCGCTGGCAGAAGACCTGATCCTCGTCACGCACAACACCCGCCATTTCGAAAAAGTGCCGGGGCTAAAACTAGAAGACTGGATGGTTTGATTGATGGCCACTGACAAAGCGCCCCTTCGCGTCAGGATTCAACTCGCCCTGCAAGATGTAGCCACCAGCGACCTGCGCAGCGCTGCCACCGCCCTGCTGGGCGCCCTGGGCTACGCCAGCCACAAAACGCTGGACTTGCCCGCCGACCCGCAGACCTTCGTCCGTGAAATAGAAAAGCTGCTGGGTGGCACCAGCCAGCTCAACACCGCCCACGCAAACCCGGCCGACTGGAACAGCGCCGCGTTTTTATTCCAGCTCACCAACGACGAGTTGCCCGCCCTGGCCGCCGGCCAGCTGAGCCTGTTGCAGGGCGCAGGCGGCGTGCAGGCGCATCAGATCGAGAGCTTCGTCTTCCTCGCACTCGACCTGAAAGCCGGCAACTGGTCGCGCACAGCCCTGGCCAGGCTCACGCGCGAGCTCAACCGCCTGTTTCCCATGCCCGCCGTGCTGCTGTTTCGCCACCCTTTGGCAGACGGCACGCCGCTGCTGTCCATCGCGGTCATTCACCGCCGCGCCAACAAGGTCGATGCCACGCGCGATGTGATCGAGGGCAAAGTCTCGATCATCAAAGACATCGACCTGGTCCATCCGCACGCCGCGCACCTGCGCATTCTGGAGAGCATGGCGCTCACTGAGGTGGACGCCAAATACGTGCCGTCGAGCTTCGACGCACTCTACAAAGCCTGGCTCAATGTGCTTGATGTGAAAGCACTGAACGAGCGCTTCTACAAAGACCTGGCCGAGTGGTACTACTGGGCGATTCGCAAAGAAACCGGTGTAGTCTTCCCCACAGGCCAGCCGCTGGAACAGTCAAACGACCCGGCGACCCACGAGCGGCCGACCGTGGCCCTGATTCGCCTGCTGACGCGGCTGATCTTTGTCTGGTTCCTGAAAGAAAAGCGCCTGGTTCCCGCCGCCCTGTTTGATGAAAAAGCCCTGAGCGCCCTGCTCAAAACCGCGCCGCATCAGCACGGCGCGCAAGGCAATTACTACCGGGCCATTTTGCAAAACCTGTTTTTCGCCACGCTCAACACTGAGATGAGCGATGAAGACGAAGACGGCCACAAGCAGCGCGTGTGGCGCGAAGCCGCCGGCCCCAAGCGCATGGACAAGTATTTGATCCACACCGTTTACCGCTACAAAAATGAGTTCCACGATGCCGACGCCGCGCTGGCGCTGTTCCGCCGCGTACCGTTTTTGAACGGCGGCCTGTTCGAGTGCCTGGACAAGCTGGTCAGCCCTGAAGACCTGCAACGCGACAGCGCGCTGGCCGGCCTGGTCGTCAAAGAAGGCAAGCAAACCGTGTTGCGCGTCGATGGCTTCTCGGAGCGGCCCGAGAACGCCATGCACATCCCGAACGAGTTGTTCTTTGGCGAAGGCAGCGCCGAGGTAAACCTGAACGAGGTCTTCGGCACCAAAAACCGCAAGTACAGGCCACGCGGCCTGCTCAAAATTTTTGACAGCTACAAGTTCACGATTGAAGAAAACACGCCGGTTGAAGAAGAAGTCGCACTCGACCCCGAGCTGCTCGGCAAAGTGTTTGAGAACCTGCTCGCCAGCTACAACCCCGACACCCAAACCACCGCCCGCAAAAAAAGCGGCTCGTTCTACACCCCGCGCGAAGTCGTGGACTACATGGTCGATGAAGCCCTGGTGTGTTACCTCGATTCATGCATAAACAGGCCTGTAGCCCAATCAAAACGGGCGCAAGCAGCTCCTGAATTCATAGCGAATGGCGTACTGGATCTGGCTGCCGGCCCCGGCGACCTGGACTTACTCCTTTCCCCCGCCAGCACCCCCGAATTACTCCCTCTCTCGCTGGCGGGAGAGGGCAGGGGTGAGGGCGACCCCGAACCCGTATCTGAACCCAACCCCACCCCAGACCGCCTGCGCCGACTGCTCAGTTACCGCCAAACCGGCCACGACTTCACCGCGCCAGAAACCCACACGCTGATCGCCGCCATCGAACAACTGCGCGTGCTAGACCCGGCTTGCGGCTCGGGCGCCTTCCCGATGGGCATGCTGCAAAAGCTGGTGCATGTGCTGCGCAAGCTCGACCCCGACAACGCGCTGTGGAAGGCGCAAAACCGAGCGCCGCTGGTAAAGCAACTCGCTTCGAGCAAAGAAATCCGCGACCCGACGCAGCGCGACGAATCAATCACCGCCGCCCAGGCCACGCTGCAAAAGTTTGACGCTGACTTTGCCGACCCCGACTACGCCGACTACGCGCGCAAGCTCTACCTGATCGAGAAATGCCTGTACGGCGTAGACATTCAACCCATTGCCGTGCAAATCGCCAAGCTGCGCTTTTTTATCAGCCTGGTGGTAGAGCAAAAGCTGGGCACTGACCAGCAGAAGTTAACGCCACTACCCAACCTAGAGACAAAAATTGTTGCGGCCAACACGCTGTTGCCTATCCCGCGCAATGCCAATGCTAAAGACGCGCAGCTAGACATCGTAGGCAACAAAGAAGCTATTGAAGCCAAAGAGCTGGAACTGCGCGAGGCCAACGCCAGCCACTTTGCCGCCAAGCGCTTTTCAGACAAGCGTAAACGCAAAGACCGCATTTTGCTGCTGCGTGATGAACTGGCTACCCTGCTAAAACAAGAGGCCACCTTGTCACCTGGCCTGGCCGACCAGATGGCCGCCTGGGACCCGTTTGACCAAAACCGTTATGCAGAATTTTTCGACCCCGAATGGATGTTTGGCTTTCAGCAAGGGTTTGACATCGTTATTGGCAACCCGCCCTATGTGCGACAAGAGGCCATCAAAGACGACAAACCCCGCTTCAAGCCGCACTACGCCACTTACAACGGCACGGCTGACTTGTATGTGTACTTTTACGAGCGCTCATTTCAGCTACTTAAACCCGGCGGTTGCTTGAGCTTCATCACCAGCAACAAGTGGTTTCGCGCCAAGTACGGAGCTGACTTGCGCCAGTACATGGCCACGCACACGGCGCTGCTGCAAGTCATTGACTTTGGCGACGAGGCGGTGTTTGAGGCGCTGGCCTACCCCACCATCGTGCTGGCCACCAAGCTGGCCAAGCCCGTAGCCGCAGACCAGGCCGCCAACGACGTGTGGGCACTCAATTGGGACAGCAGCAACCCCGCGCACCAGGTGATTGACTTCCCCGACGTATTTGCGGCTGAGCGCTTTGCGGTGCCGCAAAACGAACTCAAACCTGGTGGCTGGCAACTGGAGCCACCTACCAAGCGCCGCCTGCTAGAGCGCCTGCGCAAGGCCGGGCAACCGCTGGGTGACTATTGCAAGGGGCGGTTTTACTACGGCATCAAGACGGGCTTAAACGAGGCGTTTGTGGTTTCGCGCGAGCAGCGCGATGCGCTGGTGGCGCAAGACCCGAAGTCGGCGGAGATCATCAAGCCTTTTTTGCGCGGGCGGGATGTGAAGCGGTGGAATGTGGAGTTTGAAGAGCAGCACCTGATCAAGATCGAGTCGTCAGAAAACGTAGCGCATTCGTGGAGCGATTTACCACCAGACAAAGCAGAAAAGAAGTTTGCTAAAACTTACCCATCCATATATGCGTGGTTTACTGGCGAAGACCGACGCCAGCAACTGGTTGACCGCACGGATCAAGGACGTTTTTTCTGGGAACTTCGGTCATGCGCTTATTGGGACTTGTTTGCCGCACCAAAGATCATTTACCCAGACATTTATCTGCATCAAAGTCTTGCATGGGACGAAACGGGCTTGTACTGCGCTAACACCGCCTACTTCATTCCCAACGCCGAAAAATGGTTGACTGCTGTGCTGAATTCAGGGGCCATCGAATGGTTCTATGACCAGATTTCCACCCGTATGCAGGGCGGCTACCTGCGCGCTTTCACGGACAAAATGCAAGCGCTGCCCGTTCCAAACAATACAGAAGAGCAACGCCACCTCATCGAGAGTTGCGTAGATGCGGTTCGGATGAATATCAGCCGTCCGGAATACGAACGCCTACTCAACGGCTTAGTCTACGAACTCTTCTTTCCGGAAGACCTGCACGCCAAAAACATTCGCCTGTTTGATGCCTGCGCGACGGCGGGCATCGGCGAGGGCATGGACGCGCAAGCCGTAGCAGCCCTCATCTTCCGCAACGACCACCCGATCTACGGCATGCTGTTCGACCTTCCGACCCTAGACGTGGTGAGACTCATCGAAAGCCTGGAATGACAACGGGCGCAGCACCCGCTCCACCGGCCACAACGCCGCCCGCTGCGCCTGCAGCGCCAGTCCGCATTCAAGCCATCTCGCTCACCAACTTTCGAGCTTTCCCCGGACCAGCTACAGCGCGCTTTGAGCTGGTGGGAAAAAACCTGCTGCTCTATGGCGAAAACGGTGCGGGCAAGTCCTCGCTGTTTCACGCGCTGTCGAAGTTTTTTTCCAGCCAGCCGCAACCGATTGCGCAGCACAACAATGTTTTTTCTGGTCTAACAGCGGCTGATTGCAAGGTCGCAATCGAATTAGTCGGTGACACGAAGGCTGTGGAATGGACGGCAAGCCACCACCCTTGTGTATATGACATGAAACGACCCGTGAAAGATTGGGGCGACTATTTTTTTAGAGGATCGGAACCGCGAATTTTCCAGGCTGCTTTGCGAGCGGCGTGCATTGACTACAAATCGCTGCTCAACACCAACTTTCGTCATGGCAGCGGCGAGGTCAATCTCTTTGACATCGCAGTCGATCATCTGCTGCGCGACTACCCGGTCTCGCATGCCGGTCACGCCAGCACCGTCGGTCAACTCTGGCAGGCTGTGCTGCAAGCCAAGCCCCGCAAAGACACTTCAGCCGCCGTAACCAAGATTAATCAAGCATGCGTTGATTTCAACACCGCATTCCAGCCTGCGCTGCAAGTGCTACTACCCAAAATCAACGAGTTACTGCTAGCGTTGGGTTGGCCTGAAGTCGTGCTAAGCGCCCTGCGCAGCCCGGGCCTGACCTACCGCACGGCGCGGCTCAAGCTGGATCGAATCATCGAAGGGCAAACCCTTGCACCCGAACTCACTTTCAGAAACCACCGGCCGGCCAACCACCAGAATTTTTTAAACGAAGCGCGCCTATCGGCGCTGGCTCTAGCGATTTATTTTGCAGGTCGGTTGGTATCCACGCCAACCACCACACCCGAGGCACTCAAGCTGCTGGTGCTCGACGACGTGCTGATCGGGCTGGATCATTCAAACCGATTGCCTGTGCTAAATGTGTTGGCTAATCTTTTCCCAACATGGCAAGTCGTACTTCTAACTCACGACAAGGGCTGGTTTGACTTGGCAC
>Ga0308009_10000760_pt1 | contig 21437 bp, 21 predicted proteins | sample Neamet127_FD_203134 | JGI IMG/M metagenome (GOLD analysis project Ga0308009, IMG submission 203134) | Marine microbial communities from water near the shore, Antarctic Ocean - #127 | ecosystem: Environmental > Aquatic > Marine > Unclassified | place: Southern Ocean | collected 2014-07-24
ATCGCGCTCCGCAAGGTGCATCTCAAGATAAATATTATTTACGGATAAGTTCTTAATGGTTGCCGGCGCCAGCCCCCCTCCCCACCTCCCCCCAGCGGGGGGAGGGGCAAGCCGGGGGCACCGACGTGAGGCCCTTGCTCGCGGTGGACTGGGGCACCTCTTCGCTGCGCGGCGCGCTGCTCGATGCCGATGGCCAGGTGCTGCAGGAGCGCAGCCTGACGCGTGGCATCCTCAGTGTTGTGCCGGGCGAATTTTCCGCCGTGTTTGACAGCGCTTTTGGCGACTGGATGAGTTCCGCTAGTGTCTGCCTGATCTCCGGCATGGCTGGCAGCAAGCAAGGCTGGCTCGAAGTGCCCTACTGTGCCTGCCCGGCGGGTTTTGACGAAGTGGCTTCGCAACTGGCCTGGGTCAAGGCCGGACGCATCGCCATCGTGCCCGGCCTGAGCTGCGAGCGTGAGGGCATCCCCGACGTGATGCGCGGCGAGGAAACCCAGGTATTTGGTGCATTGCAACTGCTGGGTCTGCAGGACGGCCTGCTGGTACTGCCCGGCACGCACAGCAAGTGGGTCACGGTGCGCGGCGGCAAGATCGAGAATTTTTCAACCTTCATGACCGGTGAGTTTTACGCACTGTTGCGCCAGCATTCGCTGCTGGCGCGCAGCCTGCCCGAGGCCGACGGCGAAGTGGACTGGGCTGCCTTTGACGACGGCGTGGCGCTGGCGCTGCGCGCTACCGGCCTACTGCAGACCGCCTTCAGCGTGCGCACCCTGTCGCTGTTCGGGCGCATGGCGGCAGCACGGCTGCCGAGTTATCTGTCTGGCCTGGTGATCGGCGAGGAAATCCGTGCCCAGCCTTTGCCCGCCGGCGCGCAGGTGGTCGTCATCGGCTCGGAGGCACTCACCGAGCGCTACCAACGCGCACTGACGCAACGTGGGGTATCCGTACAACGTGTCGGCGCCGAGGCGAGCTGGCGCGGCCTGTGGGCGCTAGCCCAAACCATTCACCCGGGCTGGGACACCTAAACCATGAACACGCCGCACGACAAATTTTCCGCCTCTCTGAACGCCCTTCCTCTGGTGGGGATCCTGCGTGGCCTGCGGCCCGACGAAGCCTTGCCGGTAGCGCAGGCGCTGCTGGGGGTCGGCTGGACACTGATCGAGGTGCCGCTGAATTCGCCGCAGCCGCTGCAAAGCATAGAAACGATGGCAGCGGCCTTACCCAGTGCGCTGGTCGGCGCGGGCACGGTGCTGAGCGCCAGCCAGGTGCGCGATGTGCACGCAGCCGGCGGTCAACTCGTGGTCTCGCCCAACTTCGATGCCGAGGTGGTGCGCGAAGCGGTTCGCCTGGGTTTGGTCTGCCTGCCCGGTGTGATGACGGCCACCGAGGCGTTTGCCGCGTTGCGGCTGGGGGCAACCGGGCTCAAGCTGTTCCCGGCCGAAATGATCACGCCAGCGGTGGTGAAGGCGCTGCGGGCGGTGCTACCGGCACAGACCCTGCTGCTGCCGGTGGGCGGCATCACGGTTGACAACATGGCAGCCTACCAGGCGGCTGGCGCCAAAGGGTTCGGCATCGGCTCGGCGCTGTACGTACCCGGCATGACGGCCCGTGATGTGGCAGAAAACGCTATGAAATTCATAGCTGCTTACGCTGGTACGATAAGGGCATGAGCCCTGTTTCATCCACAACTTCCTCAGCTATTTCGTTTGGCCTGAAGGGCCGGGTCTGCATCGTCACCGGCGGTGCCCAAGGCATCGGTGAAGCCTGCGCCCGGCGTTTTGCGCGTGAGGGCGCGCAGGTCGTGATCGCCGACATGGCTGACGCGCCCGGTGAAGCACTGGCCGTCGAACTCGGCGCGCTCTACATCCATTGCGATGTCGGCGACAAGGCCCAGGTCGATGCCGTGGTGGCCCGCACGGTGCAGGCCCACGGACACATCGACGTGCTGGTCAACAACGCGGGCATCTTCCGCGCGGCCGATTTTTTGGACATCACCGAAGCCGACTTCGATGCGGTCTTGCGCGTCAACATCAAGGGCAGCTTTCTGATGGGCCAGGCCGTGGCGCGTGTGATGGCCAAGGTGGGAAGCGGCAACATCGTCAACATGAGCTCGGTCAACGCCGTACTCGCCATCCCGACGATTGCCAGCTACAACGTCAGCAAGGGCGGCATCAACCAATTGACCCGCGTGATGGCGCTGGCGCTGGCTGACAAGGGCATCCGCGTCAACGCCGTGGCGCCCGGCACCATCGCCACCGAGCTGGCGGCCAAAGCGGTGCTGACCAGCGACGAGGCCAAGGCCAAAATCATGAGCCGCACACCGATGAAACGACTCGGCGAACCCTCGGAAATCGCCGACGTGGTGGCCTGGCTGGTCAGTGATGCGGCCAGTTATGTGACCGGTGAAATCGTCACGGTGGACGGCGGTCGCATGACGCTCAACTACACCGTGGCTCCCTGAAAAAAACGCATCAATCGATATAGGCCTCGGCCTGCTTGATCAGCGGGCTCCACTTGGTCATCTCCGACTTTAAGTGGGATGCCAGGCCTTCAGGCGTCGCCCGGGCGCGTGACACCGGTATGGCACCCAGCTTTTGCATGCTGTCCTTGAAGGCCGGGTCTTCCAGGCCATCCTGCAGCGCCTTTGTAAGACACGGTGGTCATGGTCGCCTGACAGACGCTACAAGCGATGCGCGGCAGCTCGCAGTGCACGTAGGCCTCGAACTGGAAGAAGTCCAGGTGACGCCAGCTGCGTTGGCGGTGGTCATGGAGTTTTTGCTCGGCCGCTGAGCAGGCGGGGCACGCTGCACTGCTGGCCCGCCAGACGATGTACAGGTCTATCCGGCTGCGCGCCACGCCCAGTGCAACGCGCTCAACAGCCCAGGGCTCAGCCAGTCCCAGCGCCTGGCAAAACAACGCTTCTTGCATTTGTGGTTCTCCTTTAAGCTTGAATGTCAACACAATGTTCTTACGTGTCGCTTCCCACCCGAAACGGAAGAGAGCCTCAAATATGCCTCTAGCCCATAACTGGCGGGCGTAGGCAGCTCCTCTTTTAATAGCAGACTATTCATCACCTGTTGTCGGCTATTCTTGATTCATGGCAAAACCACGCGCTCCTGTTTCCCCTTCGACCTTGTCCCCGGCACTCGACATCACTTACCGCATTGATATCGCCGACGTACACGCCCACCTGTTTCGCGTCACGCTGACCATCCCCCGGCCCGCCACCTTGCAGCGGCTCAGTCTGCCGGTGTGGATTCCCGGCAGCTACCTGGTGCGTGAGTTCTCCAAAAATCTGCAGGGGCTGCGCGCCAGGCAGGGAACAAGGGCGCTGCCGCAGACGCAGCTGCGGCAACTCGACAAATGCAGCTGGGAGATTCGCTGCAACCCCGACAAACCGCTGCAACTGGTTTATGAGGTCTACGCCAACGACAACTCGGTGCGCACGGCCTGTCTGGATGCGCATCGCGGTTTTTTCAACAGCAGCTCGCTGTGCCTGCGCGTCGAGGGCCAGTCTCAGACGCGGCACCTGCTGGAGATTGCGTCCTCCCCGTCCTGCAAGGGCTGGTCGGTCGCCACCGGGCTCAGCCCACTGAAAATCAACAAGCTGGGTTTCGGCAGCTACCTGGCCGCAGACTACGACGAACTGGTGGACTGCCCGGTGGAGATGGGGCCCTTCTGGAGCGGCAGCTTCAGCGCCTGCGGTGTGCCGCACCGCTTTGTGGTTGCCGGCGCCACCGCCGGTTTTGACGGTGCCCGTTTGCTGGCCGACACCCGAAAAATTTGCGAAACGCAGATCCGTTTCTGGCATGGCAATAAAAAACCACCCTATCAAAACTTTCTGTTCATGCTTTATGCCGTGGACGACGGTTATGGCGGCCTGGAGCACCGCAATTCCACCGCCTTGATCTGCAACCGAAAGGACTTGCCGCGCGTGGGTGAGACCAAATTGCCCGAGGGATACACCACCTTGCGCGGTCTGATCAGCCATGAGTATTTCCATACCTGGAATGTCAAGCGCCTGCGGCCGGCAGAATTTGCAAGCTACCGCTACGACAGCGAGAACTACACCGAGCTGCTCTGGTTCTTCGAAGGATTCACCAGTTATTACGACGATCTGCTGTTGCGCCGCGCTGGCTTGCTTGACGACGCGGGCTATCTTCGGCTGCTCAACAAGACCATCAACCAGGTGATGCAAACGCCGGGACGACTGCTGCAGTCGGTCGCGCAGGCCAGTTTCGACGCCTGGGTCAAGTATTACCGCCAGGATGAAAACACCCCGAACGCCACCGTCAGTTATTACACCAAGGGCGCGCTGGTGGCCCTGTGCTTTGACCTGAGCCTGCGCAGCGAAAGTGCATCAGGCAAGGCGGCCCGGCTGGACGATGTCATGCGCATTCTCTGGCAGCGCTGCAAGGCCGGCCCCATGAGCGAGGCGGACTTTGCTGCAGCGCTGCAGGAGGTGAGTGGTCGTTCCTACGCCGTCGAAATCGCTGCCTGGGTACACGGCACCGGTGAGCTGCCTCTGGAAGACCTGCTCAAGCGCCACGGTGTGGGGGTGCTGCAGGAACCGGCGCAACTGGCCCAGGCGCTGGGGCTGCGTGTCCAGGAATCTGCGGGAAGCGTGCATGTCAAAACGGTCTTGCGTGGCGGTGCGGCCGAACGCGCCGGTTTCTCTGCCGGCGACGAATGGCTGGGCGTCGAGCCCGTGGCCGCAGGCAAAAAACACGCCCCCGTGCAAGGCTGGCGCCTGAGCAAACTCGACGACGTGGTGTTGTACGCCGGACCTCACAAAAAAGTCAGCGCATGGGTCGCACGCGACAAGCGGCTGCTGCGACTGGACCTGGCCCTGCCAACGGCCGTCACCACCTGGCGGCTGGCCTTGCGCGATGCGGCTCTGGCCAGGCCCTGGCTGGCCACAGCAGCGGACTGAACAAGCTCAAGCCGGCGGCTGCGGCGTGTGGCGCTCGACCTCTGCCACAAACTGCTCTGCCGCAGACGCGCCCTTGATGTCGCGCACGATGTCCCTGGCACGTTTGACGGCGGTGACAAAATCAGCCATGTTGTTCGCGGATTCGATCTTCATACACAGCATTTCAGAGGTCGGGCCCAAGAGATCCATTAGCAAATGCGACGCGAAACGCTTCGCATCAGGCAAGGAGACCTGCAGCGGCGCGGGTGCTGTTGCAGCCGCCGGCACGTCAGGGGCCAAAACGGCTGCAGCTGCCGTCGGCGTGGCGCCGCCGACGGGTTCAATCAAGCCGTCCTGGACCAGTTGCGACAACAACTGCTCGCAGTCTCCCGTCAGTGCCGAGAGATCCGTAAAACCGCGCTTGCCGTCGATCATGATCAGCAGCGACCTCAGTCGGGGGCCGAGTCCTGATTGCCGATTCGCAACCGCCTCCGTCCCTTTCTGCGTCTTGTGGTAAGTCGCTTGCTTGTTCAACATGTTGTCTCCTGAGCAGCTTGTCAAAGCAGTGTAAGACTGACGACGCCTCCCCAGGACAGGGCTTACCCGGAACATCGCGCCAACCAGGCGCGCCCCGCGACACGCTCAGCCTCGCCGGTCCAGCACCCGCTTGGCCTTGCCCAGGCTGCGCTCCACCCCGCCCTCGGCGCGCAACTCGATTTCGGCGGTCGTGCCCACATAGGCCTTGATCTCGTGCTGCAGCAGGCGCGCCGCGGCCTGCGCTTCTGCGCTGTCGGGGCCCAGGCCGGGCCGCGTTTCAACTGCCACACGCAGGCAGTCCATGGCGCCATCGCGCGTGAGAATGCACTGGTAATGCGGCGCGAGTTCAGCGCGCTTGAGGATCAGCTCTTCGATCTGCGTGGGAAACACATTGACGCCGCGCACAATCATCATGTCGTCGCTGCGGCCGGTGATTTTTTCCATGCGGCGCATGCGGCGCGCCGTACCCGGCAGCAGCCGCGTCAGGTCGCGCGTGCGGTAACGAATAATGGGTAACGCCTCTTTGGTGAGGCTGGTAAACACCAGCTCGCCGAGCTCGCCGTCGGGCAGCAACTCACCGGTATCGGGGTTGATGATCTCAGGGTAAAAATGATCCTCCCAGATGGTTGGGCCGTCCTTGGTTTCAACGCACTCGCTGGCTACGCCGGGGCCGATCACTTCGCTGAGGCCGTAGATATCCACCGCAGCTATGCCCATGCGTTTTTCAATGGCATGGCGCATGTCGTTGGTCCAGGGCTCGGCGCCGAAGATGCCGGTGCGCAAGCTGGTGTCCGCAGCACGCATGCCCTGCTTTTCAAACTCGTCGGCAATCGCCAGCATATAGCTGGGTGTGACCATGATGATGTCGGGTTTGAAGTCGGTGATCAGTTGCACCTGCCGCTCGGTCTGGCCGCCACCAAAGGGCACGACCGTCAAGCCCAATTTTTCGGCGCCGTAGTGCGCGCCCAGGCCGCCGGTGAACAGGCCGTAGCCGTAGCTGATGTGTACCAGGTCACCGGGCCGCGCACCGGCCGCGCGAATGCTGCGCGCCACGCAGCCGGCCCACATGTCCACGTCGTTTTTTGTGTAGGCAACAACCGTAGGCTTGCCGGTAGTGCCACTGGATGCATGCAGCCGCACACACTGCTCGCGCGGCACCGCCAGCATGCCAAAAGGGTAGCTGTCACGCAGGTCGTGTTTGGTGGTGAAGGGAAACTTCGCCAGGTCGGCCAGCGAGCGGCAATCATCGGGGTGCACCCCGGCAGCGTCAAACTTGGCCTTGTACACCGGCGAATGGCGGTAAGCATGTTGCAGCGTGGCCCGAAGGCGTTTGAGCTGCAATGCACGCAGCTCGTCCAGGCTCGCCTTTTCTATCGCTTCCAGGGGGAAAATTTTCATGCCGATGGCCCCGCAATCACGCTTCCGGTTATCTGCGCACTTTTGCCGCGAAACATCGCAATCACCTCACCGCGCTGGTTGCTGACCTTCATGTCGTAAATGCCGTGTCGGCCCTGTAGCGTCTGCTCCACACCTTCGCAGGTGAGCACATCACCGAGCTGGCCGGGTTTGAGAAACTCGATGCTGCAGCCCGCAGCCACTGTCACCAGGTTGCGGCTGTTGCAGGCAAAGGCAAAGGTTGAGTCGGCCAGGGTGAAGATCAGCCCGCCGTGGCAGATCTTGTGGCCGTTGAGCATGGGCTCGCGCACGGCCATGCGCATCACGGCGCGTCCGGGCTCGCAGGCCAGCAGTTCCATTTGCATGAAGTCGCGCGATGCGCTGTCGGCGGCGAACATCGCCTCGCCGACGGCGCGGGCCAACTGTTGGGCGTCCATCATTCGCCCTTGAACTTCGCCGGCCGCTTTTCGCGGAAAGCCGTGACACCTTCGATGAAGTCGTGGGTCTTGCCCAAGGCCGACTGGGTGTCACGCTCCAGGTCGAGCTGGGTGTCCAAGTCGTTGCTCGCGGCCGCGCGCAGGAGTTTGCGCGTAGCAACCAGGCCCATCGTCGGCAGCACTGCAAGCCGCTCGGCGATCTCGAGGGCAGCTTGCACGCAGTCCTTGCCGTCGGGCGCCTCGTCCCAGATCATTCCCCATTCCTTGGCGTCCCGCGCGCTCACCTTTTCGCCCAGTACCGCGCAACCCATGGCGCGCGCGAGGCCGAGCTTCTTGACGAGGAACCAACTGCCGCCCGCGTCCGGGATCAGCCCCAGCCGGACGAAGGCCTGAACAAACGTTGCCTCCGGCGCGGCAATCGCGAGGTCGCACGCCATGGCGACCGAAGCGCCGGCGCCAGCGGCAACACCGTTCACGGCAGCGATGGTCGGCACGCGCAAGTCCTGGAGCTTGCGGATCGTCGGATTGAACAGCTTCTCGATGACGGGGCCGGGGTCGGCCCGCCGCGCCAGGTCGGGACCGGGCTTCATGTCGAACTGCGACAGGTCAGCGCCGGCGCAAAAGCCGCGCCCGCCGCCGGTCAGCACCATGGCACGCACGGACTTGTCGGCCTCGATCCGGTCAAATGCCGCCCAGAGGGCTTCGTGCATCTCGCGGGTAAAGCTGTTCAGCGCCTGCGGCCGGTTCAGCGTGATCAGCGCCACGGCGCCCTGCATGGAAAACAGAACCGTCGGCTCTGGAGGGGTATCGGTCATAAGCATCTCCTGAGTGGAATTTATCATTAACCGACCAATTGATCGGTTAATGTTTTCCCTTGGCTGCGCGCGCTGCCAGCATGGCATGATTCAACAGCAAAAAAAGGAAGACGCCATGACCTACGAAATGATTCTGACCCGAACCGAAGGCCGCGTGGCCATCATCACGCTGAACCGCCCGAAACAGCTCAATGCACTGAACGACCAGTTGATGGACGAGCTGGGCAACGCGCTCAAGGCTTTTGATGCCGACGAGAACATCGGCTGCATCATCCTGACTGGCAGCGAGAAGGCTTTTGCCGCCGGCGCCGACATAGGCGCTATGGCGACTTACGGTTTTGCCGACGTTTACAAAAACGACTACATCACGCGCAACTGGGAACAACTTCGCAGCGTGCGCAAGCCGGTGATTGCCGCCGTCAGCGGCTTTGCCCTCGGCGGCGGCTGCGAGCTGGCCATGATGTGCGACTTCATCATTGCCGCCGACAACGCAAGATTCGGCCAACCTGAAATCAAACTCGGCATCATTCCCGGCTCGGGCGGCACACAGCGCCTGCCGCGCGCGGTCGGCAAGGCCAAAGCCATGGACCTGGTGCTGACCGGCCGCATGATGGACGCGGCTGAGGCCGAACGCAGCGGACTCGCCAGCCGTGTTGTGCCACTGGACAAACTGATGGACGAGGCGCTGGGCGCGGCGCTGCAGATCTGCGACTACGGGCAGATCGCCGTGATGGCCGCCAAGGAGGCGGTGAACCGCGCCTACGAAGGCACGCTGGCCGACGGCATCATGTTCGAGCGGCGCCTGTTCCACGCGACCTTTGCCACCGAAGACCAGAAAGAAGGCATGGACGCTTTTGTCAACAAGCGCAAGGCGGCGTTTAAACACCGCTAGAAGCCAGAATGTGCGCGATCTGCGCCAGCCCCTTCGCCGAGATGCGATCAGGCTTGCTTCAGTGTTTTTCCCCGGGCGCGAGGGCAGGGTACTCTGCTACGCGCATGTCCTCCGGACAGGTCTGTGCCCTGCCCTCCCCCTTGATTGCGCTGCGCAAAGCACCCCGCCCTCGCGTCCTCGCCGTGCAGCTCGGGGACCCCTGTCCGCCGACCCGGAGCGGCTGGGCGGCGTGGGGTGCCCGTCGCAGCGAGGTCAAGGAGGAGGGCCGGGCCCAGCCCGGCCCGGGGGACACGAGCGGAGGCGGGCGCCCCGCGTCGTCCAGCCGCGGAGCGCAAGACGCAGACGCAGCAACCAACATCGCAGGAGCCAGGCGGAGCAAGCGGCTTGCGAAGCCGCTATAATTTGCGTCGCGCGGTGATATAGCTCAGTTGGTTAGAGCGCAGCATTCATAATGCTGATGTCGGTGGTTCAAGTCCACCTATCACCACCAGATTTCCCCGAGCCCCAGAGATCCATTCTTCTGGGGCTGACGAACGCAGCGAAGGGCCGCCCCGAGCAAGTTCAGACCCCTCGGGGGGCAGCGTCTTACACGAAGTGAAAAGCGTGGGGGCCTTTGTACTTCACAGCCTCTGGATAGACACCATGAAACGCTGCCTGAAACATCTTGTTCTTGCCCTGCCGGCCGCCTTTGTTGCCGTCTTGATGACGCTGGCTTTGCCCGCAATGTCGCAAACCACCGGCAGCGACGGCAGCCTCGGCGTGCGGCAATTCCCCAAAGCTGCCTTGCGCGGCGTGCTGGTGGTCAAGGCACCCCCCGACGTCAGCCTCAACGGTAAACCTGATCGTTTGTCGCCCGGTGCGCGCATCCGCAACCTCAACAACAACTTTGTCACGCCCGGCGCGCTGATCGGCCAGGAGTTGCTGGTCAACTACACCCGCGACAGCCTGGGGCAGTTGTACGAGGTCTGGATGCTCAGCGCCGAAGAGGCCAAGGAAAAACGTGCCGGCCTGCCTTCACGTGGCTTCAATTTTGGTTTCGAGTCCAGCGCTGCGCCACAGGACGATGGCAAGACCCCGTACAACCAGCTACCGGGCTACAAGCAGTAAACCGCCGGTTTTTCAAGCCAAATCGGGCTTCAGCCCATACCAGGCTAGCACAATTAGCTATTAATTTGATAGCAAACACCATGAGCAAAAAAGTCTTTATCAAAACCTTCGGCTGCCAGATGAATGAGTACGACTCAGACAAGATGTCCGACGTGCTGCATGCTGCCGAAGGCTACGAGCCCACAACAAATGTCGATGAAGCCGATCTGATTCTTTTCAACACCTGCTCGGTGCGCGAAAAAGCGCAGGAAAAAGTGTTCAGCGATCTCGGTCGCGTGAAACACCTGAAGAAAAAAGGCGTGCTGATTGGCGTGGGCGGTTGTGTCGCCAGCCAGGAGGGCGAGGCCATCATCGCCCGCGCGCCCTATGTCGACGTGGTGTTCGGCCCGCAAACCCTGCACCGCCTGCCCGACCTGCTGAGCAAACGCATGAGCTTGGGCCAGTCGCAGGTGGACATCAGTTTTCCGGAGATTGAAAAGTTCGACCACTTGCCGCCAGCGCAGGTCGAGGGCGCCAGCGCCTTTGTCTCGATCATGGAAGGCTGCTCCAAGTACTGCAGCTATTGCGTGGTGCCTTACACCCGCGGCGAGGAGGTCTCTCGCCCCTTCGAAGACGTGCTGGTTGAAGTCGCCGGCCTGGCCGACCAGGGCGTGCGCGAAGTCACCCTGCTCGGCCAGAACGTCAATGCCTACCGCGGACCCATGGGGAATACAGCGGACATCGCCGACTTTGCCACCCTGCTCGAATACGTCTCCGACATTCCCGGCATTGAGCGCATTCGTTACGTCACCAGCCACCCCAACGAGTTCACGCAAAGCCTGATCGACGCTTACGGCAAGCTGCCCAAGCTGGTGAACCATCTGCACCTGCCGGTGCAGCACGGCTCGGACCGCATCCTGATGGCCATGAAGCGCGGCTACACCGCCATGGAATACAAGAGCACCATCCGCAAGCTGCGTGCCATCCGTCCCAACCTGGCCATGAGCAGCGACTTCATCGTCGGTTTTCCCGGTGAGACCGATGAGGACTTCAGCAAGATGATGAAGCTGATCGATGACATCGGTTACGACACCTCCTTCAGCTTCATCTTCAGCCCGCGGCCCGGCACGCCGGCCGCCAACCTGCCAGATGACACGCCGCACGAGGTCAAGCTTGCCCGCTTGCAGCGCCTGCAGGCCGCCATTGATAACAGCGTGCGCGCCATCAGCGCCAGCCGTCAGGGCACAGTGCAACGCATTCTGGTCGAAGGCGCCTCGCGCAAGGATGCGTCCGAATTGATGGGTCGCACCGAATGCAACCGCGTGGTCAACTTCACCGGCTCTGCGCGCCTGATCGGCCAGATGATTGACGTGACCATCACGCAAGCCTCCCAGCGATCATTGCGCGGCGAGGTGCTGCTGCGCGAAGAGGCCGCCCTGTCGGCTTGACGCCGACGCCGTGACAGGCCGCCATTCAGGATGCTGAAACACGTTTCTTTCCGGCAGTTGCTGGTGGTCGCTTTTTTGCTGATTGCCGCGCTGCTGGCTGCCGCGTCGCTGCGCGCCCTCTTCACCTTGGAGCAATTGACCCTGCAAAGCCGCGACAGCGCCACCCGCGCGCTGGACCTGAGTGCGGCGGCCCAATCGCTGACTGAGCGCAGCGTGGCCATGGAGCGCACCGCGCGCCAGTCACTGGTGCTCGGCGACCGCCTGCTGCGCCGCCGCTTTGACGAAGCCGCCACCGAAGCGCGCGAGGTGCTGACGCGTCTGGCGACGCAGGGCCTGCCCGCCGCACAAGTCACGGACTGGCGCCAGCGCCTGGAGGCTATCACCGCCCAGCTCGACGGCGCGCCCGACACCGCCTTTGACCGCGACCGCCAGGTCGCGCTGGAGTTTCGCGAGCTGGACCTGGTCAACGCTGCAATCGCCCAGCAGGTTCGCCAGGCCATCGCAACGCAGAACCGCAGCCTGCTCGACACGCTGGAAACCCGCCGCCGCCAGCTCACGCAGCAGGTCATCGGCGCCATCGGGCTGTCGGTGATGCTGGCACTGGCCTTCGGCATCTTGTTGACCCGACCGCTGCGGCGGTTGGAAAAAGCCATCATCGGCCTCGGTGAAAACCGCCTTGACGAAGCCATTGCGATTGATGGCCCCGCCGACTTGCAATTGGTCGGGGAGCGCCTGGAATGGCTGCGCCTCAGACTGGTCGAGCTAGACGCCGACAAGTCACGCTTCCTGCGCCATGTGTCGCACGAGTTGAAAACCCCGCTGGCTTCGCTGCGCGAAGGCGTCTCGCTGCTCGAAGACGGCGTGGCCGGCGAGCTCAGCAACAACCAGCGCGAGATCGCCAAAATCCTGCGCCACAACACCGGTCTGTTGCAGGGTCAGATCGAGGACTTGTTGCGCTTCAACGCCGCCGCCTTCGAGGCGCGCCAATTGCGGCGCGAGAAAACCGATCTGCTGCAACTGATCACCGAGCAAGTGCAGGCCCAGCAACTGCAGTGGCGCGCGCGTGAGCTGCAGGTCACCATTGAAGGCAAAGCCGTGCAGGCGGAAATTGACCGCGACAAGCTGGGAACCGTGATCGCCAATTTGTTCTCCAACGCTATCCGTTATTCCCCCGCGCAGGGTCGCATCAGCCTGCGATTGAGCCGACTGGCGGAGGCGGTGCGGATCGATATTGATGATGAAGGTCCGGGCATCTCCTTTGATGACCGGGCGCGCATTTTTGAACCTTTTTACCGCGGCGCGCAGCAACCGCCCCAGGCGGTGCGCGGCAGCGGCATCGGCCTGTCCATCGTGCAGGAGTACATTGCTGCGCATGGTGGCCAGGTGCATCTGCTGCCGGACGGCCCTGGCGCCCATTTCAGGATTGAACTTCCCCATGCTTTCAAGCGTTGATACCCACCACGGCAAGCGCCTGGCCTTTTTGGCGGCACTGGCCACCAGTCTGTTTGCTGCTGGTTGCAGCCTGCCGCTGCAGACACCAACGCAGCCCATGGCGGTCAAGCCCCCGCCAGCCACGCCCATTGCGGCAAAGCCAGCTGTGCCGGTCAAGGTCCCCGTTGCGCTGTTGCTCGAACACGCTGATCGCGTTCGCGGTCTGCAAGGTGCCGAATTGGCCCAGGAAATCGCCCGCCTGAACGAGGCCGGAGCGCCGGCAGACCAGGTGCGGCTGGCCATGGCACTGAGCCAGACGCGTCAACTCCATGACCTCGTGCGCGCCCAGGACCTGCTGCAACGCGTGCTTGCCAACCAGACCGAAGAGGCGCGCGAACTGCATGTGCTGGCCCGCTTGCTGGCCGCCCGGTATGCCGAACAACGACGCGTAGAAGATCAGCTGGACCGGCAAAACCAGCAGGTGCGCGAGCTCCAGCGCCGGCTCGGCGAAACCCAGGACAAGCTGGACGCACTCAAGGAAATCGAACGCAGCCTGACCAGCCGGCCACCGTCCACACCGGTTGCACCCGCATCTTCACCCAATAGCCGCGTCCGGCCGCCTGGCTCATGACCGCCCCCGCCACCGCTGCCCACCTGCTGGTCGTGGACGACGACGCCGACATGCTGCGCCTTCTGACCATGCGCCTCAATGCGGCGGGGTACCGCGTCAGCGCAGTGACGTCGGCCGAGGCCGCGCTGGCCCAGCTTGACATCGAACGGCCGCAACTGGTGCTCAGCGATGTGCGCCTGCCCGGCAAGGACGGGCTGGCGCTGTTTGAAGACATTCGCGCCCGCCACCCTTCGCTGCCGGTGATTTTGCTGACCGCCCACGGCACGATTCCGGATGCGGTCGAAGCCACCGAACGCGGCGTCTTCACCTACCTGACCAAACCCTTCGACGGCAAGGCCCTGCTGGACAAGATTGCGCAAGCGCTGGCCCTGAGCGCGCCGGCACCGGCCCTGAACGCAGGCCGTGAAGAGGCTTGGCAAAGCGCCATCATCAGCCGCTCCAGCCGCATGGCCGAAACCCTGGCCGAAGCCAGGATGGTGGCGCGTTCGGATGCGAGTGTGATGCTGCGCGGCGAAAGCGGCACCGGCAAGGAGCTGCTGGCGCAGGCCATTCACCAGGCCAGCCCGCGCGCAGCGCACCCCTTCATAGCCGTCAACTGCGGCGCCATTCCGGAAGCCCTGCTCGAATCCGAGTTGTTCGGCCACGTCAAAGGCGCGTTCACCGATGCCTCGTCCAACCACAAGGGCTTGTTCCAGGCGGCCGAAGGCGGCACCCTGCTGCTCGACGAGATCGGTGACATGCCGCTGGCGCTGCAGGTCAAGCTGCTGCGCGTGCTGCAAGAGCGCGTGGTGCGTCCGCTCGGCTCCAGCCAGTCGATTCCGGTGAATGTGCGCATCCTGTCGGCCACGCACCGCGACCTGGACGCCGCCATGGCCGAAGGCCAGTTCCGCACCGACCTGTACTACCGGCTCAACGTCGTGACGCTGACCTTGCCGCCGCTGGCCGAGCGGCGCGAGGACATCGCGCTGCTGGCCAATCACTTCCTCGTCAAGCTGGCCGCCAAATACGGCAAGCGCCTGAGCGGCTTTGCGCCGGAAGCGCTCAAGGCCCTGACCACCGCCGCCTGGCCGGGCAATGTGCGCCAGCTCTACAACGTGGTCGAGCAGGTCTGCGCCCTCGCCAGTACGCCCTTGATTCCGCTGGCGCTGATCCAGCGTGCCCTGCGCTCGCCCAGCGTACAGGTGCTGACGCTGGCCGATGCGCGCCAGCGTTTCGAGCGCGAATACCTGGTCGGCCTGCTCAAATTGACCGATGGCAATGTGGCCGATGCCGCGCGTCTGGCCGACCGCAATCGCACCGAGTTTTACCGGCTGATGCAAAAACATGGCCTGACACCCAGCCACTTCAAAAGCGAATCTGTCTCGGCGTCATCCGACCCTGTCGCTGACGAGCGACAGGGCCAAGTGCCTGATTCCAAACACTAATTTCCTGGGCAGCAGAATGTTTGTCGCTGGGTGACGACAAAAACAAGGGTTTTCCCGCAGTTTTTCAGACTTTCCACGCGATTTTGCCCCTAGATCCTTTTTAAGTTATTGATTTAGTTGAATTTTTTATGCCTGGCACAGGGTTTGCCCTTGTCAGTGCATGCATCTGCTTTTTCCCTCCGTTTCAGCCCTTGCCCGCATGGCGCGGGCAGCCCGTCATGCGGCCTTGTTGGCCGGCTTGCTGCTGGCGGGTCTGGCCCAGGCCTGGACGCTGGACGACGTCGCCAAACTGGCCCAGCAACGCGCCCAAACGCCCTACCAGCCTGTGCGGCAGGCCCTGCCCGCCGAATTGGCCGGCCTCGACTATGACGGCCTGCGCGACATCCGCTTCAACGACGACAAGGCCTTGTGGCGCGCCGACGGCCTGCCGTATGAAGCCAAATTTTTTCATGTCGGCCGACAGAGTGATTCGGTTCGCATCCATGAGCTGTCTGGCACCGGCAACAAGGCGCTGTCCTACAACGCGGGCTATTTCAGCTTCGGCAAGAACAAGCTGCAGCCCTCGCGCTGGGGCGACCTCGGCTACGCCGGATTTCGCGTCCACACACCGCTGAATTCGCCCGCCTACAAGGACGAATTGGTGGTGTTCCTGGGCGCCAGTTATTTCCGTGCCCTGGGCGCCGGCCAGCGTTACGGCCTGTCGGCGCGCGGTCTGGCGGTGGACACCGCCGGCGCGGCCGGGCGGCCCGAGGAGTTTCCGCGGTTCACCGATTTCTGGCTGGAGAAACCTGCGGCCGATGCGAAGCAGATCACCATCTATGCGCTGCTCGATTCAGCGCGCATGACCGGTGCTTACCGCTTCGACATCCGCCCCGGCGAGCAGACCGTGACGGAGGTGCATGCGCGTGTCTTCATGCGTACCGGCGCCGGTCCACGCGTCGCCACCTTGGGCTTGGCGCCGCTGACCAGCATGTTTTTCTTCGGCGAAAACCAGCCGCGCGCCGGCGACTTCCGACCCGAGGTGCACGATTCCGACGGTCTGATGATGGCCAGCACAGATGGCGAGTGGTTGTGGCGCCCACTGCAAAACCCCAAGGCCCCGGTGGCGACCTCGTTTGCGATGAAAGGCCTCAAGGGTTTTGGCCTGATGCAGCGCGACCGCCAGTTCGCCAGTTATGAAGACACCGAGGCCCGTTACGAAGCACGCCCCAGCGCCTGGGTCACACCGATCGGTGACTGGGGCCCCGGTCGGGTCGAGCTGCTGCAACTGCCCACGCCCGACGAGACCCATGACAACGTGGCGGCCTACTGGGTGCCAGACCGCCTGCCGCAGCCCGGCGAGTCGCTCAATTTTGCCTACCAGCTAGCCTGGCAGGGTGACAAACAGCAGCGCCCGCCCAATGGCTGGGTCACGCAGTCGCGCCGTGGCATCGGTTTCAACACGCTCGACGCGCCAACGCTTCAGCAAGCCATTTCTTACGTCATCGACTTTGCCGGCCCGGCACTCGATGCCCTCAAGGACGACGCGCCAGTGCGTGCCGTCGTCTCCAGCGACGCCAACGGCCGCGTCGCTGAAAGCAACGCCTACCGCAACCCGGTCACAGGCCAATGGCGCATGACCCTGCGCGTGCAACGTGTCGATCCGGCCAAGCCGGTTGAGTTGCGCGCCTTCCTCCAACACAACAACCACACAGTGAGCGAAACATGGACCACCCTCGTTACCCCTTAGCGCCCAACCCGTCGCCGCCAGCGATGACCAAGCGCAGTGCGCTGCGCGAAGAACGGCACCCCAACTCGGTGACCACACCGCCCATCAACCGAGGCTCCATGCCGCCGCGACCCTGGCGCGGTTTCTGGAACAGCCTGGGCACGGCCCTCCTGCTGCGCCTGACCGGCAGCGCCCGTCCGGCACCCGCAGCTGGCGCCTTGGCCCCGTGGCAGCACGCGGCCAAACGTCGGCGCGCCGTACTGGTGGCACTGACCGTGCTGAGCACCGCTTTTGCTACCGCGCTGTTTGCCGACATGCAGCCCGACTACGACAGCGCCTGGCTGGAATATGGGCAGATTGCGCTGTTCAGCCTGCTGTCGGCCTGGGTCGTGACCGGATTCATGACGGCGCTGATGGGTTTTTACGTGACCCTGCGCGGCGACAAGTACGCGTTGACGGCACGCAGCGTGGCCAATGACAGCCTGGATGCTTCGGCCCGCACGGCCATCATCATGCCAATCTGCAATGAGGACGTTCGCACGGTATTCGCCGGCCTGCGCGCCACTTGCGAATCGGTTGCCGCGACCGGTCATGCCACCGCCTTCGACGTGTTTGTGTTATCGGACAGCAACGACCCGACCCTCCAGCAAGCCGAACGCACCGCCTGGGAAGAGCTGCGCATGCAACTGGCGGCGGAGGCCGGCGAGCCGCTGATCGAGGTTTACTACCGCCTGCGCCAGCGTCGCACCCACCGCAAGGCCGGCAACGTGGCCGACTTTTGCCGCCGCTGGGGCAAGGACTACCGCTACATGATCGTGCTTGACGCTGACAGCGTGATGAGCGGCGATTGCCTGGTCAACATGGTCAAACTGATGGAAGCCAACCCTGGCGCCGGCATCATCCAGACCGCCACCCAGGCCATCGGCCATGTCACCCTGCACGCTCGCGCGCAGCAGTTTGCCTCACGCATGACCGGCCGCCTGTTCACGCTGGGCATGCAGTTCTGGCAGCTCGGCGAGTCGCACTACTGGGGCCATAACGCCATCCTGCGCGTTGAACCTTTCATGCAACATTGCGCCCTGGCACCCATCGCCGGCAGCGGCGGCATGTCCGGCGGCATTCTGTCGCATGACTTTGTTGAAGCCGCATTGATGCGCCGCGCCGGTTACCACGTTTGGCTGGCCTCTGACCTGATGGGCAGCTACGAGCAACAACCACCCGACCTGCTGGCCGAGCTGCAGCGCGACCGCCGCTGGTGCCAGGGTAATCTGCAGAACTCGCGCCTGGTTGCCGAACCCGGTATGCATCCGGTGCACCGCGCCATGTTTGGCACAGGCGCCATGGCTTACCTGTCAGCGCCGCTATGGCTGTGTTTTCTGACGCTGGGCACGGCACTGTGGCTGTCGGGCTCGCATATCATGACGGACTGGATGCTGGTGCCGGCCGAACTGGCCGCGCTCTGGGCCTGGACGTTGTCCATGTTGTTCCTCCCGCGCGTGCTCGGCATTGCTGCCGTGCTGATCAAGGGTGAAGCCGCGGCCTTCGGCGGGCGCTTCAGCCTGCTGCGCAGCGCTGCGCTGGAAACCGTGATCGCCCTGCTGCAGGCGCCAATCCGCATGCTCGCGCATTCGCTGTTTGTTCTGGCGGCCATCACCGGCCTGAAGCTGGACTGGAAATCGCCGCCCCGCGAAGCGGCCGCCGTGCCCTGGCGTGACGCCCTGCTGCGCTTTGCGCCCATGAGCGGCATCATCGCGCTGCTGGCCCTCGGCATCGCCGTGATCGACGTGCGCGCCCTGGTCTGGTTGCTGCCGGTTGGCTTGCCGCTGCTGCTGGCCATTCCGATGACCGTGCTGACCAGCCGCGTCGGCGTCGGTCGAGCCATGCGGGCGAAAGACTATTTACTGATTCCGGAAGAGTCCTCGTCACCGGCGGTGCTCGATCGGGCTTGGCAACACGCGGGGCTGTTGCCTGCGCCGCGTTTGCGGGCAGCGTGACGCATCCGAGCAATCTGCCATTTTCATCAATGAAATCGGCCGTCAACCCATGCTGATCAAGGGCAAGCAGCTACAAATTCAATAGCACTCGCCACGCCGGGCACGCGGTTAAACTCGCCGCATGGCCTGGAACGCAACGCTCTCCCTCGACTACTCCCTGCAGGCCGGCAAAACAATTGCGCACTTCCGCCATGACGGCCCGCTGCGCATCCTGCAAAGCCTGTACCCCGAAGGTGACGCAGTCTGCCACAACGTGCTGGTGCATCCGCCGGGCGGCCTGGTCGGCGGCGACACGCTGGACATCGCGGTCACGGCCGCGACTGGCAGCCACGGCCTGATTACGACCCCTGGCGCCACGCGCTTTTACAAATCACTCGGTGACACCGCGCTGCAGCGCACTCGTATTCGCCTGGAAGCCGGTGCGCGCGTCGAATGGCTGCCCATGGAGTCACTCTGTTACAGCGGCTGCCTGGCTGAGAACCATTTGACGCTGGACCTGGCGCCTGGCGCCGAACTGATGGGCTGGGACGTGACCGCGCTGGGTTTGCCCAGCGCCAGCCAGCCATTTATCTCGGGTAGTTTTTGTCAGCATATCGAACTGCCGGGCGTCTGGCTCGAGCGGGCACGCATCCGTGCAGGCGACACTTTGCTGATGAACAGCCCGCTGGGTCTGGACGGCCAGCGCTGCATCGCCACCCTGTTTTTTGCCAGCGGCAGCAAGCTGGAGCGCAAACGCCGCGAATTGGCACTGGACCTGGCGCGCCAGGTGATGCAGGCGCATCCGCTGTGCAACACGGCGGGCGCCACCAGCCCGAATGGGCAGGTGGTGGTGGTGCGTGTGCTGGCCCCGCTGGTCGAACCCGCGATGGGCCTGCTCAAACAGGTCTGGAAATGCTGGCGCTGGCACTTCTGGGATCAGTGCGCGCCCAGCCCGCGCATCTGGTCGGCCTGAGTTAGTCGCGTAATTCGGCAGGCACTTTGCCGCCGTTGGCTGCCAGCTTGTTCATGACCTGCTTGTGCAGCCAGATGTTCATGGAAGCGCTGTCATTCATGTCGCCGGTGTAACCCAGTTCCGTGGCCAGCGCCTTGCGCTCGCCCAGGCTGCTGTCCAGGTCCAACAGCTTCATCAGGTCAACGATGGAGGTCTTCCAGTTGAGTTTTTGCGAATTTTTGCTCGCCATGTCATCCAGCACCGCTTTCACATCCACCTCCGCCATGGTGGCGGAAGCTGCTGCTGCAGCGCCTGCAGCTCGTGATGCCGCATCGGACGCGGCCGAAGCGGCAGCCGCCTCGTCAGGGCTCAGTGAACCACTGGCACCGGCAGGCGCAGCCGGGGCTTCGGCACGCGCCGAGGGGAAAATTTTGCCGAAGATTTTTCCAAGAATGCTCATAAGGGGGTCCTGTTCATAAAAAGAGAAGTTTTATCCTGGACCCCCCATGTCCTCACCTGAAACAGGCAAAAGCCCGCACCCTTGTCGGAGAGCACCTTCATGCAAAAAACTTGCGTCAGGAACCTACATCGATCTTCCCGCGCGTCCTACCTGCTGCGCCGCATGGCTGCGCATAATGGCTATTCTTGGCTGTGGCCGCCCTTCTCCGAGATTGCATGAAAAATTCTCTGTTAACGCCTCTCGTGATGGCACTGACACTGGTATTTGCCGGTTGCTCCAGTACCACTCAAAGCGGCGCCGTCGGTGCTTCGCGGTCCCAGCTCCTGCTGGTGTCCTCAGAACAACTGAACGCCATGGCCGAGCAGGCCTATGCCAAGCTCAAGACAGACGCTGCCGCGAAGGGCGCGCTCAACACGGATGCTGCGATGCTGGCGCGTGTTCGTGCCGTCGCCGCCCGTATCCAGCCGCAAACAGCCACATTTCGCGGTGATGCCCCTGGCTGGAAATGGGAAGTCAATCTGATAGCGAGTGAGCAGCTCAACGCCTTTTGCATGCCCGGCGGAAAAATCATGTTCTACACCGGCCTGATCAACAAGCTCAGCCTGACCGACGAGGAGATTGCTGTGGTGATGGGCCACGAGATCGCCCACGCGCTGCGCGAGCATTCACGCGAGCAGGTGTCGCAGGCCACCGCCGCGCAAACCGCCATTGGCATCGGTACCCAGTTGCTGGGCCTGGGCGGCGGTGCATCGCAGATCACAGGTGCGGCCTACGAAGCGCTGGTAGCCAGCCGCTTCAGCCGCGCCCACGAGACCGAAGCCGACCGTATTGGCCTGGAGCTGATGGCACGTGCTGGCTACAACCCGCAAGCGGGCGTGACGCTCTGGCAAAAAATGGGCACAGCCACCAGCAGCCGCGGCGGCGCGCCCGATTTCCTCAGCACCCACCCGAGCGACAGCAGCCGCGTGCAACAAATTCAAGCCCTGTTGCCGACGGTGATGCCGCTTTACCAAGCCGTGCGTCGTTGATCCTCCGCTTGTGATGACAGGGTAGTCGTCAGCCCGTTCTTCGGCAAAGTCATAGTACTGCTCGACCAGCTACATGGACTAAAGCTGTTTTTCGTTCGAAGTTTGTACGGGGGCAACCGGCTCAGGCGGCAGCGCGGGTGCCAGCGCTGCTTCCTCGCGCGCCTTGGCAAATAGGTCCCAGCCCGCCATGAACATCGCCGCCACCACCGGGCCGATCACAAAGCCGTTCAGCCCGAAAATCGCCATGCCGCCCAGGGTCGAAATCAGCACCACGTAGTCGGGCATCTTGGTGTCCTTGCCGACCAGCAGCG
>Ga0308009_10000763_pt1 | contig 21359 bp, 19 predicted proteins | sample Neamet127_FD_203134 | JGI IMG/M metagenome (GOLD analysis project Ga0308009, IMG submission 203134) | Marine microbial communities from water near the shore, Antarctic Ocean - #127 | ecosystem: Environmental > Aquatic > Marine > Unclassified | place: Southern Ocean | collected 2014-07-24
CGTGGCCGGGCCATCGCCAAGCACCTCATTTAGTACTAAAAAACCTCTAGCCCCAAAAAGGCTAGGGGTTTTTTATTGCCTGCTAGAAAGCGATGAGCTTCGCTCACAAGGACAAAGGCAGCACAGCTATGCTGCAGCACGCCATGTTACAATAACCACTACTCAACTCAGACTATAAAGTAATGTCCACAAACACGTTAATCTTACTGCTCATCCTGTTTTGCATCGGTATGGTTGGGGTAATCATCGGGATTATCACTAGTCAGGCCAAAGCTGCAAAACGTAACCAACAACGCATTACAGATATGCAAGAAATGCTGAAGAAGCAATATACCCATCGAGTAGAAAGTATAGATGTGATTGCAAGGGCAATGGTTGATAAGCAATGTGAGCTAACAGAAGGGTGCATTCGCCTAAAGCAGTTACTAGACCGTGTTGAGGCAGATTTACTAATGCGAGACGAATATAAGGTGATCGCTCTAATCTATAGTGAAACTGAGTACATGCCGATCAAGGAGCAATGGAAACAACTCGACAAGAAAGCCAAGCAGAAATTTACGCAACACCGACTTGCTCTTGAAGCGAAACATTCAGAAGAGATCCATGTTGCTGTCTCGGCGTTACAGCAACATGAGTTTTTAACCTACCAAAGCTTAAACTAAAGCTGCTTTAATACGTTTAACCGCTTCTTCCAACACAGATTTAGCACAGCCAAAATTAAGCCGTAAAAAGTTTGTGTCATTAAAATTACTGCCTGGCGACATGCCTACTCCAGCCGCTTCAAAGAAAGCGCAAGGGTCCTCTAATTTGAGTTCAGAGACATCAACCCAAGCTAAAAAGGTGGACTCTAAAGGCAGCATCCGTAGGCCTTTAATGCCATTCAACTGCTCCATTAAATAGTCACGATTGTCGCGTAAGTACCCATTCATCGCAGCCAGCCAATCATCACCATCGGTAAGTGCGGTAAGTGTCGCTGTATATCCGAATGGATTGATCTCAGAAATAATGCCATGCATTTCATCTTTAAACGCTTGGCGCAACTCGTCATTAGCAATGACCGCCCAAGAGCACGCAAGGCCAGCCACATTAAAGGCTTTGCTTGCAGCCCCTAAGACAATGGAATTATTAAGGGCATGTGTACTGATATCTAAATAAGGGATATGTTTTTTATCTTCATCCAAAATGATATCGGCATGTATTTCATCAGACACTAAAACTAAGTTATTAGCCTCGCAATAGGCATCAATACGTTGTAATTCATCTCGTGTGTAAATTGCACCACCGGGGTTTTGGGGATTGCAAAATAACATCACACGGGCGTCTTGAGCATTACGTTTTTCTAGCGTATCTATATCTATACGAACCCTGTCTTCTGCATAGGTCATGGCTAAATGGTTAGCCTGCTTGCCCGCTGCGGCAGGGGTGGTGTGAAAATATGGGTAGACCATATCCGGGGTAAATACTTGTTGGTGTTGTTTTGAGAGGCTGCGTATTGCAAGGCTTAAGCTAGCAACAATGCCGGGTACCCAAACCACCCAGTCAGCCTCTACGTGGCAGCCGTATTTTTTCTGATAATAATTGGCCACTACTTGATTGCGTTGTTCATCTGTTCGCGTGTAACCAAATACGCCATGCTTTACGCGATCTTCTAGGGCCTGTTGAATAACGGGTGCGATTTTAAAGTCTGTATCTGCCACCCATAAAGGAATAATGTCTTGGTGCTTATATTTATCCCATTTTAAAGAGTTTGTATTGTGGCGATCAACAATGGTGTCAAATGAGTAGTTATCGTTGGCTTGCATTGTGTTTGTGTCCTTAAGTGTATTGCCAGAGACAGGGTCAGGCGCTATATTAGGCGTTATATTATAGTCCTCAGTTTGGACCATATCTCCCCCTTAATCTACGCCAAAAATGCGTTAATCCGGAGCTTTTCCATGACAAAAAATGACAAGGTCATTATTTTTGATACCACCTTGCGTGACGGGGAGCAAAGTCCGGGCGCTTCCATGACCCAAGATGAAAAATTACGCATTGCCAAAATGCTTGAAAAAATGCGTGTAGATGTTATCGAAGCTGGCTTTGCCATTGCAAGTCCAGGGGATTTCGCGGGTGTAAAATCTGTTGCAGACAATATTAAAGATAGCACAGTATGCAGCTTAGCTCGCGCATTGGATGGCGACATCGACCGCGCTGGAGAAGCGTTAAAAAATGCAAACTCTGGCCGTATCCATACCTTTATAGCGACCTCGCCAATTCATATGAAGTACAAGTTGCAAATGCAGCCTGAGCAAGTGTTGGAACGTGCTGTCTACTCCGTTAAACGGGCACGTAACTTAATGGATGATGTTGAGTTTTCACTTGAAGATGCCAGCCGCACCGAGTTTGATTTTATGTGCCGTATAGTAGAGGCGGCTATCGATGCAGGTGCCCGCACTATCAATATCCCGGACACTGTAGGTTACGCAGTGCCTGAGGAGTTCGGTGCTACTATTGCCCGCTTGATGAACGCGGTGCCTAATATAGATAAAGCCATAATCTCGGTACATTGTCATAATGACCTAGGGCTTGCAGTGGCTAATTCTTTGTCTGCTGTGAATAATGGTGCCCGACAGGTCGAATGCACTATTAACGGCCTAGGCGAGCGTGCAGGTAATGCATCGTTAGAAGAAATCGTCATGGCGATCCGTACCCGACAAGACGCGCTTCAAGTGACTACTAATATTAATACTAAACACATTGTGCCGACGTCTAGACTTGTATCGGGAGTGACAGGGTTCCCCGTTCAGCCTAACAAAGCCATCGTTGGCGCAAATGCGTTTGCTCACGAATCAGGCATCCATCAAGATGGTGTGCTTAAACATCGTGAAACCTATGAAATAATGACCGCCCAGGATGTAGGTTGGAGCGATAATAAATTGGTTATGGGGAAGCACTCAGGACGCGCTGCATTTCGCGCTCGTTTAGAGGAGCTGGGCACTACCTTTGCCAACGATGCTGAGTTGAATGATGCGTTTAGGCGCTTTAAAGAGCTGGCAGACAAGAAACACGAAATTTTTGACGAAGACTTGCAGGCTTTGGTGAGTGAATCGGGTATTGAAACTGCAAAAAATACACGATTTAAACTCTCATCACTAGAAGTGACGTCACAAATAGGTGAAACGCCAGTAGCGCAGATTAAACTGATGATTGACGGTGTAGAGGCTGATGCTAATGCGGAGGGCAGTGGTCCAGTAGATGCTGTGTTTAAGGCCATTGAACAGTTAGCTGTGTCAAATAGTACTTTGGAGCTATACAGTGTTAACGCCATTACTAGCGGTACAGATTCACAAGGTGAAGTAACAGTGCGTTTAGAAAAGTCAGGCCGAATGGTTAATGGCTTAGGTGCAGATACAGATATTATTATTGCTTCTGCTAAAGCTTATATACATGCCTTAAATACCTTGGACAGTGGCACTGAAAAAGCCCATCCACAAGTTTAATAAAGCAGTAGAATAGATTATGGTTATGTTTCCCGTCCTTGATGAAGCTCAGCGTCTGCAATATTTGCAGGCACTTGGAGTGACCAGTTGGCTGCCTACGCAGCCGCTGGTTGGTAGTCAGGTAAACGATGTGCTCTGGCAAGAAACGGTGGTACAGGTAAGCAATGGCCCTTCAGGCAATGATCTTTCCTATCCATCATCTGCGCCACCTTCTGTGCTTTCATTATCTGAGGAGGCTTCAGCACCCTCACCACCTCTTCAAGGTGAGGGGGCTAGCCAACAGCAAGACACTATTGATCCTCAAATTCAAGCTGCAGCTGTAGCGGAAGCCTTAGGGTCGCTCACGGAGAAAATGAGTAGCCCGCACCTTTCTAAGTCGCCAAAGGCTGACTCTAGCTTGTTAGCTGCTGAAGTTGAGCGTCCAAGGCCTCTGATGCCCGCTCATACAGACCGGCTGGCGCCACTGCACTTAGGATTATCTTGGTACAGTAACGGCGTATTGGTGGTAAACGATATACCGGTGCAAGAAGGTGCCGCCATGAGTAGCCCTATACAGCGTTTGCAAACGGCCATCGTTAATACCCTAAGGCCGGCGTTGGCGGAGACTAGTATGCAAGTTATGCCTGCTGCCTCTATGGAATTTAACTGGCCGTTAGTGCCTGGCCCCCACGGCGACCACTCATTAATTGGGGCGCAGAGTGGGCTCAAATACAGCCTAATTAAATTGTTAAAAGATAACTCATGCAGCAAACTCTTGGTCATGGGGCCTGCAGCGATACAACTGCTTAAGCCTGAAATGAGTCTGGGTGAAAGTAGTCATATTGAATTGTCTGAGCTGCCAATCCAGTTGATGTATAGCCACAGCTTACATCAGTTATTAGCAGTGCCTAGCCTTAAAGAAGAAACTTGGAAGCACTTGCAGCCTCTTCTTAATACGCCCAAAACGGTTTAATAAGCGATGCATATTCGTACTTTGGTTGAGGACGATATTGATCAAATTATGGAATTATCCTTAGGGCCAGTTGATCCCGCATGGTCAAAAAAGGCCTTAGAGGATGTTTTAAGAGGCATCGTAGAGGGTGCTTACTTGGCTAGTGTTGGTTTAGATGAAGCAACGGGCCAGGTGATAGCCTATGCCGTAGCAAATTATGTTTCTGACCAAGGGGATGTGCAAAATATCCTAGTAGATCAGTCCTTTCGAGGGCGGGGTTTTGGGCGGCAGTTGTTACAAGCGTTGACTGATGACTTAGTGGCTCAAGGAGTAGAAACGGTGTTTTTAGAGGTGCGTTCCTCTAATGATGTGGCCGTTAACTTGTATCAATCTTTAGGTTTTGTGCGGATACAAAAACGCCGAGATTATTACCCCGGCGTTGATGGTGTTCGCGAAGACGCTTGGGTGTTTAGCCTAGCGTGTCTGTAGCGACTTTATAGTCTGGATCTTCAATAACATTAAGCTCAACCATGTTGCCCGCCTTCGAAAGTAGGCGCTTACAGTCTGAACTCAGGTGGCGAAGGTGTAAGGTTTTACCTGCCCGGGAGTATCGTTCTGCTAAGGTATCAATGGCTTCCAAGCCGGAGTGATCAGCTACACGCGAGCGCTCAAAGTCGATGATTACATCGTTTGGATCTTGGCTTGGGTCAAATAGGTCTAGGAAGTTCTGTACTGAGCCAAAGAAGATTGGGCCACGTAAATAATAGATGCGGCTGCCATCTACGTCTTTATGGGTTACCTGGGTATGTTTTGCGTGCTTCCAAGCAAATACAAGAGCTGAACAAATCACGCCCACTACTACTGCGATCGCAAGATCGGTGATAACTGTAACCCCAGAAACCAAGACTAATACGAAAGCATCTGATTTTGGAATCTTTCCTAAAATACGGAAGCTAGACCATTCAAAGGTGCCCATCACCACAATAAACATAACGCCTATTAACGCAGCCACAGGGATCATCTCAATAAGGGGGGATGCCACTAAGATAAAGGCCAGCAGGAATAGGGCAGCGCTGATGCCAGAAAGGCGACCGCGACCACCAGAGTTGACGTTAATCATACTTTGCCCAATCATGGCGCAACCACCCATACCACCGAACAAGCCAGTCGCAGTGTTAGCAACGCCCTGGGCCACACATTCTTTATTACCGCGGCCACGGGTTCCCGTTATTTCGTCAACCAAAGTAAGCGTTAACAAGGATTCAATTAATCCAATGGCGGCTAAAATAATAGCGTAAGGTAAAATAATAATAAGTGTTTCTAAAGTATAGGGTACTTGAGGAAGGTGGAAGCTTGGCAGGCCGCCTGCAATGGAGGCGATATCACCTACAGAACGGGTGTCTAAGTTCATGCCAACTGCCAATAAAGTCACTACCAAAATGGCTACCAAGGAAGATGGAATAGCGCGAGTGAATTTAGGTAAAAAGTGAATAATTGCCATAGTAAGGGCAATTAATCCGATCAACAAATACAGCTGGGTACCTTCTAGCCACTGTAAGTTTCCGTTATCGTCAATGAACTTAAACTGGCTTAATTGTGCCAAAAAGATGACGATCGCCAAGCCATTAACAAAACCTAACATTACGGGATGAGGCACCATCCGGATAAATTTTCCTAGTCGTAATACACCAGCTAAAACTTGTATGATGCCCATTAATACAACGGTAATAAAGAGGTATTCCACACCATGGTCGGCTACCAAAGCCACCATAACTACTGCCAAGGCGCCCGTAGCGCCAGAAATCATTCCAGGCCGGCCACCAATGACAGCGGTGATTAAGCCCACCATAAAGGCAGCATATAAGCCTACTAGAGGATCTACGCCGGCTACAAAAGCAAAGGCAACGGCTTCAGGTACTAATGCTAAAGCGACCGTAAGGCCAGAAAGTATATCATTTTTTGCATTAGCCGGAGCACGGCTTGCGAGATCGAACATGGTATTTCCTAATAATAGGGAGACTGTAAAAACGCGCGTATTATACGTAAATTAACAACTTTTCTCAATGATTGCATGGAGATTTGGTTATTTTTTGACCAGTTTCTCAGTGTTTTATATTGAGGAAAAGGCGGTAATCAGCGACAATAGACACTATTCTAGGTACACACAGATGTGCCGCCCTATATCCCTATAGATTGTATCCATTATGTCCAACTTGATTGCAGAAGAAGTGGCAACGCGAAGAACCTTTGCCATTATCTCTCACCCCGACGCAGGTAAAACTACCATCACCGAAAAGCTTTTGTTATTTGGCCAAGCCATCCAGACAGCAGGTTCGGTAAAGGGAAAGAAGGGCGATAAAAAGGCCACCTCAGATTGGATGGCTATGGAGCAGCAACGCGGTATCTCCGTAACTTCTTCGGTGATGCAGTTCCCCTATAAAGACCGCACGGTTAACCTTTTGGATACGCCAGGGCACGAAGACTTTTCTGAAGACACCTATCGCACCTTGACGGCAGTCGATTCAGTATTGATGGTGATCGATGGTGCTAAAGGCGTGGAAGATCGAACCGTTAAGCTTATGGAAGTTTGTCGTTTACGAGACACGCCTATTTTTACCTTCGTTAACAAAATGGACCGTGAAGTACGCGAACAAATAGAAGTCTTAGATGAAGTAGAAGATGTACTTAACATCGCCTGTGCGCCTATTACCTGGCCTATCAGTATGGGTAAGCGCTTTAAGGGTGTTTACAATCTCTACACGGACACCCTTCACATATTTACCCCAGGTCAAGGTCACACGATTCCTGATGATATCCAAATTAAAGGATTGGAGTCTGATGAGGCCACAGAAATACTGGGAGAGTTATTGGACGAGTTGAAAGAGGAAATTGAATTAGTGCGTGGCGCTAGTCATAAATTTGATATGAAGTTGTTCCTAGAGGGCAAGCTGACACCAGTTTTCTTTGGTACAGCCTTATCTAATTTTGGCATACGTGAAATGCTGGATTACTTTGTTGAATGGGCCCCAGCTCCAAAGTCTCGAGATGCGGGTGAGCGTGTGGTTCAATCAGTGGAGCCTAAATTCACTGGGTTTGTATTTAAAATACAAGCAAATATGGACCCTAAACACCGAGATCGTATTGCCTTCATGCGGATTTGTTCTGGTAGCTATGAACGCGGCATGAAAATGCGCCATGTTCGTATAGGTAAAGATGTCAAAGTTGCTGATGCGGTGACTTTTATGGCTGGTGAGCGTTCCAACGTTGAGCAGGCATGGCCTGGTGACATTATTGGCTTACACAACCATGGCACTATTCAGATTGGCGATACCTTCACTGCTGGTGAAAATCTCAAGTTTGCAGGAATTCCTCACTTTGCGCCTGAATTGTTTCGTCGAGTGCGTCTTAAAGACCCGTTGAAGATGAAACAGTTGAAAAAAGGTTTGCAGCAGCTATCAGAAGAAGGTTCAACGCAGTTGTTTATGCCAGGTAAAAACAATGACCTGATAGTGGGTGCAGTAGGTGTGTTGCAGTTTGAAGTAGTTGCTTACCGCCTGCAGGATGAATACAAAGTTGAATGTATCTATGAGCCTATTAGTGTAAACACTGCCCGCTGGGTTGAGTGTGATGATACTAAAATGCTTGATGAATTTATGCGTAAGGCGGCGGAAAATTTGGCTATCGATGGTGGGGGACACTTAACCTACTTGGCGCCGTCTAGGGTGAACCTAAGTCTAACGGAAGAGCGCTGGCCAGACATTCGGTTCCGTGCCACTCGGGAGCACTAACAACGTTTTTAAAAGGAGGGGCTCATGCATCAGCTGATTGACAGTCACTGTCATTGGGACCACCCTCGCTTGCAAACTCTGCAGCCTTATTTATGGCAGTCTTGCCTTGCCCAAGGGGTGGGGCAGCTAGTGGTTCCTGCAACCCAACAAGCCTCTTTTTCCCGGCAAATATCCCTTTGTGAGCAGCACCCATGCTGGCATCTAGCCCTTGGTCTGCACCCCTATTATAGTGACAAGCACACTCAGCAGCACCTTGCAGATTTGGCTGATGCCATTGATCGTCACGCCCCTGTTGCTGTGGGTGAAGTTGGACTCGATTTTGCGTTAGATACAGAGTTGGAGGGTTTTTCCATAGCTCATCAAGAGCGTTGGTTTGTGGCACAGGTTAATCTTGCCAAACAAGCTAAGCTACCATTGATTGTGCACAGCCGAAAAGCCAACGATCGTTTAGGCCAGCTGTTAAGGCAATTGAAATTTGACCAGGGTGGCATTGTGCATGGGTTTAGTGGCAGTTTGCAGCAAGCTGAAAAGTTTACCCAGTTAGGGTTTAAAATAGGCTTTGGTGGCACCTTAACCTATGACAGGGCTAAGGCGATGAAACGTTTAGCGCAGGCATTGCCGCTCACAGATATCGTACTAGAAACTGACGCGCCGGATATGCCAATGGCAGGAGAGGAGCAAGGACAGCCTAATCGACCGGACATGCTTCCAAGAGTGTTGGCTGTTTTGGCAGAGCTGCGGATGGAGCCCTTATCTGAGATTGCCTTACAAACTGTTGCTAATACCTTAAACGTTCTAAGACTTAAATAGCGGGCGTGACACAGCGTAAATACGGATCACGTGTTCAAGTGTTAACACATGTCTTCAAATGGATTGCTAAGGGATAAATCCACAGTTTTTGCATAGCCTGGGATATGAATCTCGTTGCGATTTATGAGTAGGTCTTCGCCAGTTAATACGTTATGGCCAAATTTATAAGTTGGCTTAGATAGGCCTCGCATGCTTTGTAAATCGTAATCGGCAGAAACTTCGATATGTGTATCTTGGGCTAGGCGCATGTGTTGCATCGCTTTAGCACCATGCTTTTTAAGCATGAGTTGATTGGCCACATGAGGACCCATTAATACAGCACTAGCATTGTTACCACCAAAACCCTTGGAATTCAGTAAAACGGTATCAATGCCTTCTATACCCACTTCATGGTGCGCGGCTTGAATAGCGAGATGACTGTCGTGAACATCGTTGGCAACGTGATCTATAGTCGCGATTCCTGGCAAAATGCCATAGCGCCATACACCTAAAGAAACAGCAAGCTGATCACCTCCTGCGGTGCCCTGAGAATGGCCAAGGTAAGCTTTAACTGCAGCTACTTTCCAGCTGTTTATGCCAAACGCTTTAGCCGTTTCATTGATAACGTGGGATTCAGTAATACGATTCTGCGGTGTACTTGTTCCATGGGCTTGTACACAAGAGCGTTGGCGTAATGACTGGGTACCTAGCATGCTTTCTGTAAGGGCTGCGGCTTTGGCCAAAGTAATGTAATTACCTATACCAGGGGCTGATATAGATTTCTTATGGCCATCAGCGTTAACGAATACGCCAGGGACTGCGCCATGGATTTGTGCACCAAGTTTGAGGGCGAGGTCGTCGCTTGTGAGTACAATCCATTGGGAGGCTTCGCCCATGGTGAAGCCGCAGTTGCTGGAGAAAGGGCGGGAAGTCCGGCGTAGATCGGGCTCAGCGCTCGAATCTAAGGCACACACTTCATGGTCTTCGGCTAAAGCACCCATGGTGCGGAAGCCTTCCATCACTTCAGGGGTAATAGGTGCATCGCTACCACCGACGATGACTAGATCTCGTCGGCCACTTTTTATGTCTTCAACAGCATTACGTAGATTGTATAGAAATGTAGCGCATGCGCCCAAGGCAGAGCCCACGGCTCCAACGCTGCCTAATAAATAGGCATTAACAAAATCGGCAGGCATTTGGCCATAGCCTAACGGCATTTGTTTTGAAGTGATACGCTTACCCGTACTTGGGTTCTTTAGTAAGCCGCCAAAACCAGCTTCATCTAGCTGACCAATTGAGTTGCTGGCGTAAACAGCGATACGGTCTGGTGCAATATGGTCTTGCATGGTTTGCCACGCAATGCCTGTGGAACTAAGGGCGTCAGATGCGCCAAACACAGTCATTTGTAAATTGCGCGGGTGGTTACGAGACTGGTACAAGGAACCAGGGTCAAACCCATCAGGCAGTTGGCCTGCTGCACTTACTGGTGCGCGTTTGGTGTCTGGTAGAATTGCTGAGAAGGCACCACTTATGGTCACTTCTACCGTGTCACCGTCTACGGTGCTTACTTGCCAATTGCCTGGCAAATTAGTGGGCAAGTGGCGCCTGCGCATGCGAATGCAGGTACAGTCTCCCGATGCAGGTTTGATTTCGGCGGCTTTGTTTAATACTAATTGGTGAATGTCGTATGCTTCGGGTCGTATTGGACGTATCAGAGTGGCGTGTTTTAGTTGTTCAGCCAGTTGTTCGGCCAACTGGGCCTGAGTCAGCCCTTTCCCTTGTTCTTGTCCTGGGCCAGCTATGTAGTAAAGGCCATTGATGAAGGTGGCCTTGTTGGTCAGCGTGGCTAAGTCCGTCATTGTATCTAGCCGACTTTGTGTATCTAAGTGATCAACAATGAGGCGCCGATAACCATGATGGGATGAGGTTCGACCAGCGGCATTTATTCCGCCAAAACCAATAATGACTGGTAGATTCGACAACTAACAATTCCCCAAAATAAATGATACGAACACGATAGTGACCATTCTAGCAGAGTGGCGGCTAAACTCTAGGGCTGTGACGTAATCTAGTGTATTCGATGTACTTCCAAGTGCAGGTGCGTAATTTTCTTACCTAATAAGTGCAATTCTCCTTGGGTTCTTTGCTCTCCATCACTACTGAATTCAAAAGTGAATTGCCGTAACGGCGATATGTGGCCCTTGTGGTCGCGTTTTAGGCGGGTTTTTTTAAGGGCTACAGTGTCATCAAGTAACTGAAGATCTTGTTGCTCGCATTGGTATTTAGCGGCTGAACGCGCACGGTCTTTGGCAGCACTCGTGTCCCACCAGTAAATTAAGCCTAAAACTAAAGGTAATAAAAGCCACTCTAAACTCATTTCCCACCTGCCTTTTTCACAGAAGGCCAACCACGGTTGGCCAGTAACATCATTAGTATATCGCGTTGATCACCCTGTAATTCAAGGGTGTGTCCCTTCACAGAACCTCCAGAGCTGGTTTTTTGTTTAAGCTCTTTAAGTAATTTCTTTAATTCTGTCTCAGCCAGAGGTATGCCAGTAATGCTAGTCACACCTTTACCCTTACGACCTTTGGTTTCCAGCCGAATGCGCACATTACCGTCACCCACTAAGCTGTTATCATTGACACATTGGCACTGTGGATGGCCACAATCAGGACAAAGCCGACCTTGGTCGGTGGAATAAACAAGTCTCGACATGTTAAGGGGTCTCTAGAATGGTGATGCCGTGAATAGGGTCTTCAGTATAAATTTTTGGGCGTACAAGTTGCACTAACTCACTGCAGGGGTGTTGATTATCGTTCCCCCACCAAGATTTTTGCCATGGTTCAAGCTTGTTGCTTCTAACCATAGACCTAATATCATCTATATAGTCCACACCCCGAGATGAGTAGCTTATCAATCCTGCAGATAAAGCTCGTGCAGTGACGGTTTGGCCATTGCTAATTAGGCATTCTCGAATACGGCGCAAACCAATATAACTAGCGTGGGAGTTTAAGTTACGAATATAGGCATCCACTGATTCTTGTGGATTTTTAAATTTACGAACTTCGTAGTTAGCCCCCTCAGGACGACCACTTGGTACCAAGCCACAGCCTGTGCTAAAACACCATTGACCGAATAAATTGTTGCCCTGAGTTGCGAACCGAGAGGTACCCCAGGCGCTTTCATTGGCTGCTTGAGCTAACACCAAAGCCGCCGGTACTGTGTCAATTTTTCGTAATAGTAAATCGATTTGCTCGGTAGATACTTTGGTTTTGATCTTATGGCTTTTTGACAACCGATTGAGTCGCTGAACCTGCTGCGACGTGAGTCGTTGAGGCTGCATACGTTGAATTTCTGTACGAATCTGCACAACCTTGTCGTTTGCTGTCTTGGCCAATTTCCCTAAATAATTAAAAAAACGAGTCTTTTTTGTTTTAACATCAAGAATGGCTGAAAAATCAGGTAATGGCTCCACTTTGGGACGTAAGCTAGATTCAATCGCATGACTAATCATAGTTGCCACATTGGCGCTAGAAACTGCCCGGGGTACAGGGTTTGGCTTCGAGATTATCGGGTCCTTAGCGCGGCTGGAATCCACGGGTGTTTTGGCGACTGAGTTGTCCTTAGCGATCTTAGGTGGGCTGGGTATAGTTAAAGTTTCTAATCGGTCAATCTGAGTCCCATCTAATGTAGGTTTGTCGGCATTCTTAAGTAAAAAGGCGACAACAAATAATATAACCAAACCCGTTAATCCGGCGTTCTTGCGCAAAAAGGCGAGGATATTCATAGGCAGCAGGATTCTCCTAGGGATGAAAAAGCTTGGCTGTGGGGATATCCTCTTCCCCTAATTGAGCTATTAGGCGAGCATTTTCCTGCTGCAATTGTGTGATTTCCAGGGTAGTTACCAAGCTTTCGCTTATCAATACCGTGACTCTGTCTTCAAGTGCTTTCATGAGCAGGCGAGAGCTGGAAGTCGCTGATAAGGCAGTCACTGAGCTAAACCTGGGCCATTTTTTTGGCTTTTTCGATGGCTGAAAAAGCCGTCATTTGTGCGTCAGTTGCCGGCAATTGATGATTGTCTTTCCATTCACCATAGGGCATGCAATAGATATGCTCGCGGGCTTGGTCATAATCCATAGCAATCCCCTTTTCTTCAGCTGCAGCCATAAGCCACTTGCTCATACAGTTGCGACAAAAACCTGCCAATATCATCAGGTCGATATTCTGTACATCCTTGCGTTTATCTAGGTGTTTAACCAAGCTGCGAAAGGCTGCTGCTTCAAGTTCTGTTTGTGTTTGCTGGTCCATATAGATCTCGTTAAGGCCAAAATAAGCAACCGCCATAGTATAGCTTTACCTGCGCTAGCGCTAGGCAGGGTTTAGTCAGGATGATCGTTAGGCTTGATCTCTGCTTTATTATAGGTAAAATACTGGTTATATGTACAGTTATTTATAAGGGCGACGGATAGATGAATCGAAAGATAATTCATTGCGATTGTGACTGTTTTTACGCTGCTGTGGAAATGCGTGATGAACCAAGTTATCGAAATCGGCCGATTGCTATTGGTGGGGCAGCGAATAGCAGAGGAGTGATAGCAACGTGTAACTATCCTGCACGTAAATTTGGGATTCATTCTGCTATGCCATCGTCCCAAGCCTTGCGGGCCTGCCCAGAGTTATTGATATTGCCTGGGCGCATGGCATTGTACCAAGCTGTATCGCATCAAATCATGGCTATTTTTCAGCGCTATTCGGACACGATAGAGCCGTTGTCATTAGATGAAGCCTTTATAGACGTGAGTGAGTCTAGGCTATTTGATGGCAGTGCAACCCGCATCGCTCAGCAGATTCGGGCCGATGTTGAAGCAGAAGTAGGGATTACTATTTCTGCAGGCGTAGCGCCTAACAAGTTTATTGCCAAGGTAGCCAGTGACTGGCGTAAACCTAATGGTTTATTCGTAGTGAAGCCTGATGAGTTAGATGGGTTTAGTGCTCAACTGCCCGTTAAAAAAATACCTGGCATTGGCCCAGTCAGTGCTGCTAAGTTAGCTGCTCAGGGTATCCACACTTGCGCCGACCTAAGGCCGTTTAGTGAATTAGAATTAGAACAAAAGTTTGGCCGTATGGGGCAAATTTTAGCGTTGCGAAGGTTTGGAGAGGACCATCGGCCAGTGCAAACGAGCCGGGTGAGAAAGTCTGTATCTGTAGAAAATACATACAGCCAAGATCTAACTAGCTTAGAGGACTGCCGCGATGCCCTGTACCCCTTGTATGAGCAGCTTATGGAGCGCTGGAAAAAACTCTCTTACCACTACGCCGTGTCAGGGCTGGTAGTGAAGTTGAAGTTTGCAGATTTTTCACAATTAACTCGAGAGCAAGCCAGCACAGACATCGACTTAGACTTTTTTAAGGCCTTACTGCAACTGGCTTTTGAGAGTGGCCAGCCACAGCAGCAAGCCCAAGGAGTGCGCTTGCTAGGATTGGGACTAAAAATAAAAGCCCCAATCACACAGCAGCAGTTGCGTTTGTTTTAACCACGAAAGCTTAAGTACTGCGTTTCTTACCCGTAACGATGGCGCCTAAATTCTCTAGCATTAATATCATTGAAGGGACTACAAATAGAATGAGTAGGGTGCCAAGCGCTAAGCCAAAGACGATAGATATTGCCATTGGAATTAGGAATTGTGCCTGCAGCGACTCTTCAAATAAAATAGGTGTTAATCCTGCGATGGTTGTCATCGAGGTTAATAGCACCGCCCTTAGGCGTTGGCATGCTGCTTCTATGATGGCTTCTTTAGGCGCAATGCCTTGTTCGCGGAAGCCCTTATAAAAAGACAGCAGTACGATACTGTTGTTAATGACGATACCTGATAAACCAAACAGCCCAAATAACGACAAGATGGTAAGGTCTCTATCCATAACAAGGTGGCCTAAAACGGCACCCGTTAAACCAAAAGGTATAGTAAACATTACTGCAACAGGCCAGGTATAGGACGCAAACACCCAAGCCAAAACAATATAGATAAGGAAAAGCGCCAATACCAAGCCGGTTAGCATGTCACCCAACGTGTCTCGTTCATCGGCTCTAGCGCCACCAAAACTGATCTTAACGCCATATTGGCGTTCAAGGTCTGGGATAGTATCTTTCTTCAAAGCCGCTATAACCACGTTGGCGTTAGTTGCACCCACATCAACGTCTGCTTTCACAGAAACTGTAAGCTGCCCATTTTCGCTACTGAACTGATCAATACCTCGTCTAGAGCTAAACTCTACCAGCTCTAACAAGGGCACAGTGCTGCCTGATGGAAGAATAATTGGCAGGGCATACAAAGTTGCAAGGCTATTGCGGTCTTGGTCTTTGAGCATCAAACGGACATCAATTTCGTCTGCACCAAGGTAAAAACTTTGCAAAGTTACACCATCAAACGCGTACCGCAGCTGCCGACCAATGTCTGCACTTGTGAACCCTAAGGTTGTCGCCTGTGGAGTTAAGGTAAAGATGAGTTGTTCCATACCATACGGGAGGTTGTCATTAATGTTCTGGACACCCGTAAAGACCTTGAGAGCTGTCTGTATTTCTAGGGCAACCTGTTTCATTACTTCAGCGCTAGCGCCAGTAATATTGGCTTCAATCGGTTTGCCTGGTGGGCCAGCGGCTGGCTGGTCGATAATGATTTTTTCTAATCCAGGTACCTTGGGTATTTTTTTATTCCATACCTCAATAAATTCGGCATTTGAAGTAAGTCTCAGTTGTGAACTGTCAAGTTCTACTTCTAAAAGTGCAACTTGTTCAGTGCTAGAAATGCCAGCCGTAGGTAGCTTATTAGTACCAAAATAACTAATTCGCTCACTAATCATGTTACCACCTAGTTCGGCTTCAGTTTCAAGCAAAGCGTTTTCTACCTGAACTAGGTAAGCGGCCACTTCACTTGCCGGAGTGCCGCTACTAAACTGCACATTAGCCCGGATATTGTCACCGTCTACACTAGGGAAAAAAGCAAACTGAATCCGGCCGCCTACTAATAAACCTACAGCTAAAACCAACGCTGTGATGGCTAGGCTAAAAGTGACTAAGCGAAAATTTATGGCAAAGTTAATAGCAGGCCGAAACATGTTATTTTTAAAGTTTTCGAAACCCTGGTCAAAACCAGCCCGCAAGCGCGAAGGCTTTTTGTTCATCTGGTTCTTGAGGGCGTGGTGAAGATGACCAGGCAAGATTAAAAAACACTCGACCAGCGATACTAAAATGACACAAATAACCACAATAGGGATGTCAGCTAGAATACTGCCTATGGTTCCACTAATTAACAGGAGTGGTAAAAAAGCCGCTATGGTCGTTAACGAAGAGGCTGTAATGGGCCCCATCATTCGTTGCGCACCACCTAAGGCAGCCTGCAGAGGGGGCTCTCCTTGTTGAAAGTGCGACAGAGTATCTTCCCCCACGACTATTGCATCATCCACAATAATGCCTAAAGCCATGATCATGCCAAAGAGGCTAATCATGTTTACGGAGCCACCGATGAAGTACATTACTCCCCAAGTCGCCAGTAATGAAGCTGGAATGCCCATGGCCACCCAAAAAGCGACCCTTGAGTTAAGAAATATAAACAATAAACCCACTACAAAAAGTAAACCGTAGGCACCATTGTTAATTAACAAAGTGATACGCGCCTTCAATAAAAGCCACCTTTCGTCGTAGACAATAATATCTACCCCTTTGGGGAATCGTTCTCGGGCGTCCAGTACCCATTTGTTCATAATGGCAGCTGTCTTAATAGTGTCGTCATTTTTGCTACGCATAATCGTTAGCTGAATGCCAGGATTGCCTTTATAACTGATGGTGCTTTGATCTTCTTTGGCGCGCAGACTTATGTCGGCGACGTCACCTAAACGAAGCAGTTGGGCATTGTCTCCAGTGAGCAGAGGCAGCTGCTCAAAGCTGCTAACATCTGACACTTTGCCAATGGCACGTAATTGTTTTGATCCGTCGGAGCGTCCAGCCGTGCCAGCCATCACATCTTTGCTTTGGTTATTAATAAGCCCCGCTATATTGCGCAGTGACAAGCCTAGGTCGTGTATTGTGCTGGGTTCAACTTGAATGGCAATCTCTTGCTCTGGCAAGCCGGTAAAGGTGATCTTACTAATGCCTTTGGCTAACAACTCACGCTCTGCCTGACGGGCTAAACCTGTGAGCTCCTCCACTGGCCCTGCTGCTGTAATCAGCACTGTACCCACGTTTTCATACATCACAAACTGTTCAATACTGGGGGTTTCAGATTCTGCAGGCAGGTTTCCTACGGCATCTACACGTTGTTTGATTGAATTAGTGGTTTCTGTAAAATCTGCACTACTATCAACCTCTAGATAGAGACGTACGCCACCGCGTGATGTGCTAGAACTCACTTTAGTCACATTGGCAACGTTCTTAAGCTCTTGCTCAAGGGGAATAGTGATGCTGCTTTGAACATCCTCTGCCGCCGCACCCGGCCAGCCAACAAAAACTTGGACAACATCAACGGCGAACGTTGGAAAAAACTGAGTATTGAGCTGCTTTAAACCGTAGGCTCCTGATAAAAACAATAACAACATCAGAAGGTTAGGGGCTACTCTGTGATTGGCAAAGAGGCTAATGAATGATTGCATCATGTGCTTGTGCTCCTGCTAGCGCATTTCGACTAATAAGCCGGTAACGGCGTTGGGGAGTTGTGTGATCAAGATATTGTCACCACTGCGCAATTGAGCGCTTCGTACCAAGGTTAAGCGCTCACCAGCGGGGCTAGTCCAGTCCCCTACACGACTCACATTTAACGCTTCGAGGCGTTGTTCAACAATGCGGTAGATTCGATTTTGACCATAAATTGCTAATTCAGGTAAGGCCACAACATTGGCCTGCGTTGGCAGTTTGACTTTAACCTGCAGATTTTTACCCACTTCAATATTTTGGCTACCAGCTAGCCGGAAGAAAGCATCAATGCCTCCCTGGCTAGAAGACGCTTCTGCTGATAAGCGATCTAACGTTAGCTGATAAGATTGACCAAGATGAGAAATGCTAGCTTCCAAACCTTTGCCAGAGCCAGTGGGTTGCATCATTGGAAGGTATCGGGCAGGGATTTGGCTACGTACTTCGAGGCTTTTGATGTTATAGAGCTTAACCACACGGTCGCCGTTGCGGACGCGGTTTCCTGATGAAGTGTCGACACTTAAAATACGACCGTCAAAGGGCGCCAAAATGTCAGTACGCTTTAAGTCCAGCTCAGCAAACTGTAATTGAATTTTACTCTGAGTCACCTGTGACTCGAGCTGAGCAATGCGATTTGGGTGATCTGCAATGGTGTTTTCGCGATTAAGTAGCGCTAATTGCTGTTGCTGCAGGGCACGAGTAGCATCTTCTAAGCGCGAAGTAGGAGCAACTTTTTTGGCCACTAGTTGTTGTTGACGTTCAAAGTTCTTTTGGTTCATGGCCTGCAATTGCTGCTCGATCACTAACGCTTTTTGGTTGGTTTTGTTGCTGTTTATTTCGCTCTTAATGCGGGCTTCAATATCTTGGAGGCTGGCTTTTCGTTGAGCCAGCGTCAAACGCAATTCGCTGTCGTCTAAACCGACTAATTTCTGTCCCTTGCTTACGCTGTCTCCACGGCCGACATTGACTTGCGTAACAAAAGCGCTAACCGTCGCCGTTAATTGAGTGGTCTCGCTGGCTTCTACTGCACCGTAAAGTGTAACTTCTGGCGCAATGTCTTGTAATTCCACCAATTGGCTTGAAACCCCCCATACTTGTTCAGTGACAGGTTTGGCAGGTGCTTTTGGCTTAGAATTCTTAAGGTAAGTAAACCCATATCCGGCCGCTGCAATAATTGCAATTGGAAGTAACACTTTCGTCAAAAAGGGAAAAATGTAGGACTTGTAGCTCATGAAAAATGACCTTTTTTAAACGGCGTATACCGTCCGTTGGTAAAGCGAATAAAATTGACTAAGGATCTTACATTAAAACCAATTGTTTTGATAACTCAACTGGCTGGCGTGGCCACACTTTACGCATTTTTACGTCGGGCTTGAAAAGAAAATTAGGTCATTTTTTGCTAGCTTTGCCTACAATAGTTTCAGACCTGGCTGCAGCAGCATATAATAGCAGCCTGTTTACTATTAACTGTATTTAGGAAAGCGATATGTCCTCTCAAAACTATAAAGATTATCGACGTGAGTACGAAGCTGCAGGTTTGCGTCGCCAAAGCCTAGCTGCAGATCCATGGAAGCAATTTTCGTTCTGGCTGGGTGAGGCTGAACGTGCTTGTCTGCTGGATGCCACTTCCATGGCGTTGGCTACGGTTTCATCATCGGGTATGCCAAGTGCGCGTATCGTTCTATTAAAAAGTTACAATGAAAATGGCCTAGTTTGGTACTCAGATAGACGCAGCCAAAAAGGCCATGATATCGACCAAAACCCAAATGCCTCGGTGCTTTTTTATTGGCAACCCTTAGAGCGCCAAGTGCGCATTTCTGGCACTGTATCCCTGGTGCCAGAGGCGACTTCTGATGCGTACTTTAACAGCCGCCCCAGAGCTAGCCAGCTCAGTGCGGCAGCTACACCCCAAAGCCAAGTGGTTTCAGGGCTGGTAGACCTTGAGCAAAATGTAGCAAAGTTGGATGAGAAAACCCAAGGTGGCTTGGTAAATAGGCCTCAGCCTTGGGTAGGTTTTTGCCTTCAGCCTACCAAGTTTGAATTCTGGCAAGGTCAGCCCAGCCGTTTGCATGACCGTTTTCGGTATCAGCAAATGGGTGATGACTGGGTTATTGATCGTTTGGCACCTTAAAAGCACATACTATGATACAACCTTTAATGATGAGTGCCTTTGGTGAGTTGATAATAAATCGTGTGCCACTGGCAAAAAAAGAAATGCTTCAGGCTTTTGATCAAGCTGATCTGTTAGCGTTAGACTACTTGCAGTTAGAGGCTTTGTTGAATCCAAGCAGTAATGTGCTGGTTGTCAATGAAGCCTTTGGCGCCATCACCTGTGCAACAACCAAAGCATTATGTGCTTTAGGTGGTGCACTGCCAACCTTGTGGAGTGATTCTCATATTGCCCATCGTGGGTTGCAATATAATGCATCCGCTAACGGATTGCCGGTGGCACATTTTGTGCAGGCCCAAAACACTCCGCAAGGCCCGTTTCAAATTGTCATATTACGCTTACCTAAAAGTCATGCATTGCTGCGCGATCAATTACAAAGGATGCTGCCACAATTGGCCCCAGGCGCTTTAATCATAATGCCTTTAATGGTTAAGCATCTAGATAACGCGGTGTACCAGCTTCTTGAGTCTTTACTAGGGCCACTAACCACCAGTTTGGCGCGTAAAAAGGCACGGTTAATCTTTGCAAAAAATAATTCAATGATGTTGGGCCAGAGCCCAAAGGCAGAGGAAACCCATTGGAGCCTGCCATCGCTAGGGCTGTGCTTGCAGCACTTTAGTGGTGTATTTAGTCGCACCAAGTTAGACCCTGGAGCACAGGTATTATTAGATCAGTTTCCTGAAGGGCCTTATATGCAGGTGATTGATTTAGGTTGTGGTAATGGCGTTCAAGCTATTATGGCCGCCAAAAAATGGCCTCAATGTAAGGTTATTGGGGTTGATGAATCCTATATGGCCGTTGCTTCAGCAAGCATTAATGCAATCAATAATAGCGTGGAAGATCAGTGTGAGTTTAGAGCAAATGATTGTTTAACAGACATCATTTCCCAATCTGCTGACTTAATCCTATGTAACCCGCCGTTTCACCAAGAAAGGGTAATAGGTGACCAAATTGCCATGCGTATGTTTGCCCAATCTGCACAGGTGCTTACTAACGAAGGTGAGCTGTGGGTGGTCGGTAATAGACACTTAGGTTATCACGCTAAGCTTAAGCGTTGGTTTAAGCGTGTAGAGCAAATAGGTGCCCACCCCAAGTTTGTTGTGCTAAAAGCGCAGCTTTAATCAGTGTTTTTGGTGCCAGTAATGTCTGGGTTAAAATTGTTCGGGTATTTTCCCATTACAGGCTCATAAAAGTCGGCAATAGCTTGCATATCTGCATCTATATTTTCCGTTGTATTGAGCATTTTTCCTATACCACCAATACGTTTAGAAAAATCAAAATAAGCCAAAGCTAGCGGTACGTTAGCTCCCTTAGCCATATGATAAAAGCCTGTTTTCCAGCGCCCTACACTAGAGCGTGTACCTTCCGGCGCTATGGCGAAAATCAAATTTTCGCTGTTGGCATAAATTTCAACTGAGGCGTCTACAAAATTCTTACTGGCGCCACGATTTAATGGCACGCCTCCTAGCCAGTGCATAATAGGCCCTGCAAAGCCATTAAATAGCGTGTGTTTAGCGATAAA
>Ga0308009_10000765_pt1 | contig 21317 bp, 13 predicted proteins | sample Neamet127_FD_203134 | JGI IMG/M metagenome (GOLD analysis project Ga0308009, IMG submission 203134) | Marine microbial communities from water near the shore, Antarctic Ocean - #127 | ecosystem: Environmental > Aquatic > Marine > Unclassified | place: Southern Ocean | collected 2014-07-24
CGCACGAGGAGACCCGGTCAACAGGTTCAGGCAGCAAAACTATCAGACTAAACCACCGTGCACCGGACTCAGGACACCGGGCTACTATAACGTACAACGCCGCTACATAAGACATCACACCGAGGCATGAGCAACTGCTTCACGAACAGTCTACCGATGGCACGACACAGTGCAGCAGACTACACCACGACGCACGTTGCACTGCGTCACGACGAAGAGCATGTACAGGCCACCGCACATCAGAAGACAAACATAGCTCAGCTACCTAACGCACAACACCGGCACATCACCGATGAGAACCTAGAACATAGACACACGACTCGCACTGCCAGATAACAAGCTAGGTCGACGCAATAACCCAGACACAAGACCCACAGAGCAGCGACAAAGACCCAGAACACAGAGCACACAGCCACCACACACAGAGGAGATACCCCCACCACAGAAATAGTCTTGCCCCAGGGGGGTGGGTTTGGTCTGTGGACGTTTGTTTAGACCCCGTATGTGCCGAGACCCCCCCAGTTATATATAATGATTATCTATTCTTTAGCTACTTTGGTTCAAGTGTTTGTTGTGTGTGGTTGGGTGGTGTGTTTGTGTAGGGTTTATGCCCTGGCCTCCGCGTGTTTGTGGCCTCGCTTGCCGTTGACCTAGCCTCACTGTGCTGGTCGCCTCGTACCCCCCAATTTTGTGGGCCGTCGTGTCTGGATACGAGGGCAGTAGCCCCTCTGACGGGCGATCGGACCGTTGTTAGCGGCGAGTTGGTGTAGCATTTAGGGGTTGTGGTATTATCACTATAGCCTAGTCCGGTGGTGATAGATTTCTTATTGGAGTTTTTTATGAGTATTGAGGATGTTGCTGATAGGGCGGACGTTTGGGAAGCTAGTCTGAAACGTATTTTGAAGGCGGTTGGTGCGGTGGGGGCTGCGTTGGCTGGTTTGATTGCGGGTTTTGTTATGTTGTGGCCTGATGGGGAGGTTGAGAAGCCGGATCAGCAGTTCCATCCGTTGACTGGGGCGAATACTATCCAGATTGGAGATGCTTTTGTTTCGTTGCCTATTGAGAATAAGGATTGTTCTAGTTTTTTAAATACTGTTAACTCTAAGTGGAGTGAGGAGCAGTGGGGGGTGTGGGAGCATTTAAAACGGGAAGCTGGATGCTAGTACTTTTTTCTGCTAGTTTATTTTCTTATGGCTGAAGATGATATAAGTAACGACTTTAAACAAGTACGTATTAGCCGTCTAACATTAGGTCTCATTATGACTGTAGCTAGTGTTTCAGCGGTTATAGTTTGGAACGCCGCAGCAGTCTCAAATAAAATTAATACGTTATCTACAGATATTGTTCAATTACAGCAAGATATGGAAGACGTTGGGGAGCCTACTGTAGTTCTTAGCCGTCTTGATTCAATAGAACGATCATTAGAAGGTATAGATTTTAAAGGTTTAGAAACTAGGTTAGAGACAATAGAGACATGGGCTTATATAGAGCTTACCCACCGTGTTGAAGAACTTGAACAGCAGTGGGATGATCCAGATCGTGACGGGGAGCAGTTACACCACGAGTTAAATGATATCCACCACCATAAAGATGCGTTCCGAGATATCCTCAGCCAAGACCCCCGCGATTTTGTTGAAGAAATCATGAACCAAAGGTTTAGTTGGTAATGGAAGAACCTGACGAACTACCCACAGAAATGATGGGTGAACGTTATGATCCTTTTGAAGACGATACCCCAATCGAATGCGGCTTAGAAAATCCTGACATATGTGAATCTTGTCAGTAAAGGGACTACATGCCATCAGGCAAAGCAACAACCATTGAAAAATGGACACAGTACTTAGCATTAAGAAGCGCCGGGCATTCAATATATGCGGCAGCTAAAGAATGCGAAGTATCATACCACGCATGTAAAGACGCTGAAGGCGAAAAAGCGCCACGTAATTACCTCGCAGCCAAAGAAGCCTTAGGCAAACAAGGCCCATCAGGCGTACCTTCATATGAAGATCTTATCCCTGAAGCCAAAGCAGCATATGACAATATAGAAATTTTTGCTCGGCGATATTTTGGCATTGTCTTGCAACCCTGGCAGATCGAAGCGACAGAACGCATCATGGGGTTAATGGATACAGAGTATGAAGAGTACGCTGTTATCAATGCACCACCTGGTTGCGGTAAATCTACCTTCTTCGCAAAGGTATTACCTGCTTGGGCTACTATAAGAAATAGGGCTATTCGTGGGATGATTGGTTCTTCGTCACAAAGGCTAGCTGAATGGTACTCTCGTAGGTTAAGATCAGAGTTGGATCGTGCACATCCTGTGCGTGCTGAACTAAACGATGTCCGTTTAGGCTTAGCGGTGGACGCAGAAGCAACGATTCAAGAAGACTTCGGAATGTTTAAACCAGATTCGTCTGAAATTTGGCGTTCAGAAGCTTTCACTGTATTACAACAAGGTGACGTTCCGTTATCTCAAAAAGAACCTACATGGTCTGCGTTCGGGATGGACTCCGGTTTCCTTGGAGGCCGATTCGATCTTGTAATTTGGGACGATGTATATGATCCGAGGAAGATGCGCTCCGCAGATTCCAGAGAAGATATGCGTCGTTGGTGGGATGAGGTAGCTGAAACACGTTTAGAGCCAGGCGGCTTGCTGATCCTACAAGGTCAGCGCATGTCCGCTGACGATATCTATCGTTACGCTCTAGATAAAGTCGCCCCGCCCGACGAGTTAGAACTAGAGGAAGAAATCAATGTCGAAGACGCACCAGAAGAATGGCGAAAATACCATCATCTCAAATATCAGTCGCACTATGAAGAGTCTTGCAAAGGCGATCACAAACCTGACGCCGCACCGTGGCCCGAAGGGTGCCTACTTTACCCTCGTCGATTGCCGTGGCGACGACTTAGACATGTTAAAGCGCAAACTCCAGACCGATTTGAAGTCCTGTATCAGCAATCGGACATAAACCCTGCCAATGTTTTAGTAGATCCGCTATGGGTTTCAGGCGGTAAAGGCAATGATGGGGTAGAACACCCCGGATGTTGGGACAATGATAGAGATATATGGGAGTTACCTGCCGGTATATCAGAAGATCTAATGGTTATAGCTACAGCAGACCCATCACCATCCAAGTTTTGGGCCTTACAATGCTGGGCATACAACCCTAATTCAGAATACAGATACCTTTTAGAGTCGTATCGCCGCAAGATGGATGCTCCAGCGTTCTTAGATTGGAGCCATGAAGACCAATGTTTCTCTGGAGTAGCAGAAGACTGGTGGCAAATAACTAATAAGATGGGTAGACCAATAACTCACTGGGTTGTTGAAGCAAATGCTGCACAAAAGTTTATTATGCAGTACGATCACTTTAGACGATGGGCCGCATTAAGGAACGTACAGTTAGTCCCACACTACACACACAGTAGAAATAAGGGTGACCCGAAGTACGGTGTGCAAATGTTGGCACCATTATGGAGAGTAGGGCGTATCCGTTTACCAGGAAAACAAAACACAGAAGCAAGACCACATTCTTTGTTGTTAGTTAATGAAGTAACAAAATGGAATGCAGAAGGAACTGGTGCTCGCACAGACGATTGTGTTATGGCACAATGGTTTCTTGAACATAACTTAGAAAAACTACATACACCGAGTATAGTTAATAGTAAACAATGGCGACCTACATGGCTTTCTACAGCGGAATAATAATGAGGTAATTGTGAAAACCGTAGATGAAATTTTAGCTATCTATTCTTCAAGAATGAGCATTAACAATTTTGCAAAAAGTCGGATGCGTACGCTTAGAGATCATTATAACGGGGAAATAGTTGTACCACTTCCAGAGATTGATTCTAACGAACAGTCTGCTGTAGCAAACTTACTAGCACAAGGTCTTGATCAGACAGCTATGCGTATAGCTTCTACAAGTCCTGACATTTATTGCCCACCTGCGGACAGTTCTGTTAAACGTTCGCGTAATAATGCTTCTATTAAACGTCGAGCTATTTTTGGTTGGTGGGAAAACAGCCGAATGGACTTACAACTATCTAAACGCGCAAGACATTTAATAGGTTACGCAACTACATGCACACAACTTATTTACAATGCTAAAACTGGGTGCCCTGAATGGCATGTACGTGATCCTTTAACTGCATACCCTTCACCATTAATTGGTCCACAAGATCTACGACCAAGAGATTGTATCTTTGCATACGAAAGAACTTTAGGTTGGCTTAACATTCATTATCCTGAAGCTGCTTTTGTTTTAAAACAACAAGGAGTAGCTAATGGTGAAAACAATATAACAACCAACGATCAAGTAATAGATTTAATCGAATATTTAGACGCTGAAGAAACTGTTCTTGTAGCTAGCCGATCTACAACACCAACACATTTAAGCACATTTGGTAACACAAACTCTACACCTAATGTAGTCAATATAGAACTAGAACGTATTCCAAATAGGTTAGGTGAAACTCCTGTAGTGTTTGCATCTCGCATAAGTCTTGATGCGCCTCAAGGGCAATTTGACGGCATACTTGGTATGTACCAAATGCAAGCCAGACTTATGGCCCTTGAAGTTATTGCAGTACAAAAAGGTGTGTTCCCAGATACATGGCTAGTAGGCCGTGCTGGAGAAACTCCTCAGATTGTTAACCCTGCTGATGGGCTTACTGGCGAAGTTGGTGTTATCCGTGGTGGTGACATTAAAGATGTACAGATGCAACCAGGCTATATGACCAACCCAGCTATTGATCGTCTTGAAAGAGGACAACGTTTAACTGCTGGCATACCACAAGAATTTGGTGGAGAGTCAACATCTAATATTCGTACTGGGCGTCGAGGTGATGCTGTTCTAGCAGCAGTTGTAGACTTTAATGTTCAAGAATCTCAACGAGTAATGGCTCGTTCTTTACAAGAAGAAAACAAAATAGCTATTGGCATGGCAAAAACTTACGGACCAAATCGTCCACACAGTTTTTATGTAAACACTAAGAATGCTAAAGGCAGAGTTGACTACAAAGCTAAAGACAATTTTGAGACAACAGATAATGTTGTTTCATATTCGCATCCAGGTGCAGATATAAACAACCTAGTTATTAGCGGTGGTCAACGTGTCGGCATGGGAACCATGTCAAAGAAATCTTTTATGATGATTGATCCTTTAGTTGATGATCCAGAGTTTGAACATGACACTGTTATAGCTGAACAACTTGAAGAAGCTTTACTATCTTCTATACAACAACAAGCTGCTGAAGGCGTAATACCTCCAGGAGATTTAGCACGTATCATGAACTTAGTCGCTAATGATAAAATGGAATTAGGAGCTGCTGTTGAAAAAGTTCAACGTGAAGCTCAAGAACGTCAAGCTGAACAAGTTCAAGCTATGGCTCCTGAAGCACAAGCTGGTTTAGGAATGGCAGGTATGGGGGCAGAATCTATGGTTGAAGAACAAATGGTTGAAGAAGCTCCAGCAGCGACTCCTTCATTACAAGAATTGTTAGGTGTGTAAATGCCAAGATCAAATAAAAATGGTTCACAACCTGTTGCTGCGGCAAAAGGTCAAGAGTATGGGGAAAAACAAAAACAACTTGATTCACAAAGTGAAATGCCATTACCTGCTATAGGTAATAATGTTAAACCTCAGCAAGATCTTGCACCAAAAAAAACAGCACCTGTATCAGGTGAAGGGTTTGGTCCTTCAAGATTACCTGGTGAATCAATTACTGCACCTATGAGTCAAGAAGTATTCAATATTAATGATGTGCCTCTTCCCCCGCAAAGAGTCCAAACTCTAGCACCAGCTATCCACGAATTTTTAACGTTAGCAAACAACATAAACGCTGATCCTGATATTCAAACTTTTGTTAGAAGAATGCAAAACTTTATTCCTACTAAATACGATGTGCCTAAATGAGTTTCGGAAGTCGTGTATATAAAATTGCTCGCTCACCAATAGACTTAGGAGCGCAAGCTCTTGATCTAATTTTTGATGGTGTAGTTCGATTGCCCGAAGAACAATTTGATGTTATAGATTCTTTCTGGGAATCTTGGCGTGACAATATAATGGGGCAAGAAAGCAAAAGCGGTACTGGAGAAAAATCTGTACTCGGTTCAGCGTTTGGTCCAGAAGGTGTAATTGGTTCTATGGTAGGCGCATTACCTACCGAAGGCAATGCAGGCATACTACGTCGTGAAGGTGGCAAACTCCTTTGGGACCCAATGATGCAAGTACTGCAATACAGTTACAAAAATTTTGTTGATAGACCAATAGGGACTTTAGCAACTTTATACAATATAGGGCTTGCTGAAAACAATAAGTTCTACAAAGACAATCCACAGTATGCAGGTCTAAGCGGATTAAATCCGTTAATGATGCTTGATGAAGTTAAAAACCGTGTAGGTGATGGAGCTTTTGATTCACGTCTTTATGACATAAGCACATACACAGACGTTTGGAATATATCTGAAAGTAGAAGTGCAGGCCAAGCAATAATTTTAGCTTTGCGTTCTACTAACATTTTAGACCCTGAAGAACTTGAACAAGAAATGGGAACTCAGTGGTACCAAATAGGTAGTGGTATTATAGATTTTAATTTAAATATTGTTGGTGATCCTGCATTTCTTGTAGCTAAAGGTATGCGTGCAGGTTACGCAAATAAACTAGCTAAACAACAATATGCTCAAACTGGCACATATGATTTAAATGTGTTAAAAGGCAGAAGTCCTTTTAGTCCTTTTCTTTACAAAGACGATATTGTGCGTCCAGGTCGTAGAGGTAAACCGGACAGAGTTATAAATAGAGATGCTTTGTTTTGGGAAAAGTGGGATTATAATCCTCAATGGGAAAAAAGAATTACACCTGCAACAATAGACGAAGCAATAACTAGTCCTGGTTTTGTTACTTATAAACAAACTGTTCAAAATATTGGTTACAGATTGTTAGGTGAATTAACGCCTGAAGCAAGAGGCGACATAGACCCTAATTATTTAACAAGTAGTGAACTGCCATATGATTCTTCTAGCATGGAGAATCCTTTATTAGAGCTTAATAATGGTCTTCCTACTCCACAAAGACCAGTACTAACTTCTGTTACAAATAACCTCTTATCTGCTGAAGAAAGTTTTTCAATTAAAAAGAATGACTTAATACAGCTATGGAACAACATACTAACGTATGAACGTGAGACAAAATTCCCTGGTACTTTTGATACACCTACAGGTGGAGTATTTGAGGTTAATATAAAATCTCTTTCTGACAATGATCTGTTTAACGGTATACCAACTGAGTGGATGGATTCACTTTACGCAGCTACAGACGCACTTTTTGAAAGAACTCAAAAGTTAGATACAGAACTTAACGCTTTGCAACAGCACAAAGTAGTAGTTGACGAATACAAAGATTATTTAAATACATTTTTTGATGATGCTGATGCACGAGTATCAGATTTTGATAATGAAAGATTTACATTAAACCCGGATGACATTTTTTTAGATGACACTATTCAAAAATTATCAGAAGAAGTTGATATAGCAACTTTTCAAGAAGATGCTTTAAACAAAATATTTGATGAGTTACTTGTTCAACAAGACATTCGTAATGATTTTTTGAGTACTTTAGCAGGAGACTCAGAAATTCAGTACTTGTTAAATGAAAGCCCTAGGAGAATTCTTACACCAGAAGGTTATGTAGATGCACCAACGTCAACTCCTACAGAAAGATTTACAAAACAATTAGCTATGAAAATTCTTCAAGCTGGTCGCAAAGGTGAACTTGGGCCAGGATGGAAGAATTGGGATATGCGCGACGCTTGGGTTTACAGCCAACAAGTTGCAAGAATGTGGAATGTTGGAGACGTAACAAGCGCTTCGTGGTTACCGTTTGATAATTATATGCGGTTGCGTCTTAACTCTCCAGAAGCAGTTGCAGTGTTTGAACAACAAGCACGAGTTTTATCAAACATTCTTTTTGTTAATGATATGACACCAACTAATCCAATACCACCAAAAGGTCTAGTAGCATTAAATAATTTAATAACTCTAAATAGAAATATTCGTTATTGGGAAGATGTCGCATCAGGTCGTATGCAACATGAACAATCTACAGCATCCGGCCCTATCATTATTTCAGAAACAGTAGGGAAAGAAATAGCTAAACAAAATTTAGTTTATTTAAAAGAATACAAAATCGTAATGGAAACAGATAACCCTAAGTTTTTTGATTCTATTGAAGCAATCATAAAAGATGAATTAAATGTTATACAAGGAAAAGCTGCACAAGGTTTTGATGAAACGTTTTCGCCTGATAACCAAAACGTTCATATTGATAACCAAGAGTCAGGCATGACCACAAGGCCTCCAGAGCCAGGGACTTTTGAATATGACGCTGCAATAGACGAGCTTCACGGTCTTTCTAAAATACCTTGGAATGCAATTCTTGCTTTACGTGAAACTTATTTACAAAAACTTATGGCACCCTATGACCTTACCCGAGGCATAGGACTTGTTGATCCTCCGAATCGTCTTAAACATGGTTTAGAAGGTTACGAGCATATAACTGATATGGCTGTAACTGAAATACTTAGAACTTCTCATATACCAATTTTGCCACAAAACATGCTTCCTTATCTAGGCCCAGAAAATCGATTAGGTTTTAAAGCACGCACATTTTTTGAGAAGTCTGAATTTGTTAGCACACGTTTAAATAGTAGAGCCGCAAGAATTACAGTAGAAAAAGTACCTCAAGGCATAGCTAACTGGCATCAGCCTGACCATGCGTTAGTTCAAGTTGAACGTATGCTTCGAGATGTTTCACGTATTTCTGGTATAGATGGTATACCTATTTTAGAAAAAGCAGGTCTTAATGCTAATGATGTAATGATTGAGTTTTTAGACAAGACAACAAGCATTACAGATATGGTAAAGCACTACGACATTATAGTTAATAAACTTGTTGAGGCACTTGTTGACACATTTGCTGATATGCCGCACCCAATTAAAAATCCACAAGGTTTAGAAAATGGTGCAAAAATTGTTGACAAACAACAAGTTATAGAAATTTTAAGAGGCGATCTTACAAGTGCTCAAGAAATATTAGTTAAAGCAGCAGATGAAGGTTTAGCTAAAGAAGCAAGTTTTGGAAACGTAGATTACACAACAGTTGTTGTTAACGAAGACGGTCAAACCCTTTCAAGAAATATTGCTATTAGCCCTAGCCAAATGCGTGATAGTTCTGTTGTCCCACGTTTTGACATGTATCAAAGACTTGTTAAAGCTATTGTTGGGGATTACAAAACAGTATTAGATACAGCACCAGATGGTACAATAACAAAGCGACTTGTACATATTGGTTCAAGCAGAGCGACAGTAAGAAATGCTAGAAGATTAGCTACAACTTACTGGAAGAAAAGTGTTCTTCTTACACCACGATGGCAGATGGTTGTTAACATTGATTCGCTTTTAAGAACTGTTGCTACTGTTGGAGCAGCGGCAACTATAGGTCGTATTGGTGACAGAGTAGATACTTTGCGTTCACGGTGGCTTACTAAAGCTGGTGTAGATGTTGATGCTATTGTTGAAAAAAAGCTGTATAGAACTTTACAAGATATTGAACTTGCAGACGATGCTAGTCCAACCCTAAATTCATTTGACCGTATAGAAATAGAAAGCCGTCAAATTGGAGAAAAAATAACAGCGTTATCAAACGTTAATTCAGTACAAGAACTTTTTGATGTTATAGATTTTGATCGACTGCCTCCAGGAGGCAGTTCTATGGTTAGAGACTTAAACCGTTACGAAGCAAGTCCAGTTGATCTTGGTGATCGAATGGATGGAGCAGATTATGGAGTAGACGGTTTTGATGTAAGTGATTTTGATTATGCTGGAATGACTGGCGAAGACATCGTTCTTGATTTTATAGAGATTATGAGTATAGATGATTTTGTATTTTACAATACTAGATTTAGGGAAATTCCTGTTGAAGATCTAACTGCTATGTCTGGCTCTGATTTGTCATCAATGTCAAATCGACAGTTAATTGAGCAATATAACAGAACAATTCTTGAGTTTAATGAACAACCTAGTTATATAGAATTTGAGATTGTAAACCAAGCAGCAACTCAAATTGATCCTATTGCAGATTGGTTTATTGAAACTAGGCCTAATAGTCAGTGGTCAGGGCAAGCATCTTTAACGGATGCAGCAGGATATCTTGAAGATTTATTTCCAAATCAAAATTGGAATGAACCACTTAGTTTTCCTGATGAAGGTATTGGTAGGTCTTTTGAAAGACCTAGTTATCGAGACCCTGAACTGTCTCGTGATGCTGGAGTTCCAGGACGGGCATTAGAAGATATCGATTATGAAGTAAGTATTGAAGAAGTTATGAGTGAAATGTTTGACGAAGAGTTTTTTGAAACTTTACGTGCTGCTAGTGAGAATATTGAGTTAGCTAAAACTTTACCGCCAGGTGATCAAAAATCAATACTTATAGCAAATATTAGATCTACTTGGGTAGAGATAGCTATGAAACAAATGGAAACAAATACTCGAAACCACGAATACTACCGTGTTCGTCAAGAAATGTTTTACAGAATAGCTCAAGACTTACAGAGTGATGCTGACAGCTATTTCAACGTATTGAGCAACGACGAAGCTAAGTTAGCTAAAGAAGCAGTAACTTCTCGATATGCAAGTGATCAAGGTTTTAAAAATGCTTTAGAAGTATCTTCTGATTTTAGTTCAATTCAAAAAGCTATATCGGAAGAAAAAGGTTCAACCTTTAAATCGTCTGTTGATGATTCTTTTGTTTCGGAAACCCCACCAAACGAATTGTTTGCAAGTAATTTAGAACAAAATTTGCGTCAGTTAGAAACAACAGGCATGTCTACACAAAACATGTTTGTTTCGTCAGTTAACTGGTACAACAGACAACACAATAATGGTGTCCCTGGGTACGAACTTTCTTATCAAGAGCTTGTAGAAAATGTTATAAACGAAGAATATGCTAAAGGTAGAAAACGTCGGCGTATAGGTTTGTCTACAGGATTAGGATTATTTTTTGCTGGTCCTGCTGGTGGTCTTGCTGGTGCCGCTGCTTATAACAAATACTCTCGTAAGTCTTTAGCTATAGCTGCACAAAAACAGATAGCTGATAGTTATGGTCAACAGCTTTTGCTTGAAGCTCATGACATGATTCAAAGAATGGAAGATTTTGAAGTCGCAGTTATGGAGCGGCGGACATACGACCTCGAAGCTATGTCTCAGGGAACTATTAAAGATGTCGGTGATAACCCAGAGATTATTGAAGCTTATGGGGATGCACGTCCTTTACCTATATCTAGAGAGGATTGGCCAATACTATATCAAAGTTTAGACGAAGATTTATTAGATGATTTTGTAGCCCGACAAGCAGATGATATTGAAACTTTTGAGCTTAGGGAGGTGGGTGGTAATCAATTTGTACCAAGATCAAAAGAAGAGATACAACTTCTTTTAATAAGAATGTCTGAAGAATTAGACATAGCTGATTGGTTAGCTGCTAGAGCAAAAGATAGAAAAGAAGCTGCAAAGCTTTTAGCAACTCGTGCAGAACTTGTAACTGATCATCAAAAAAATGTTGTTGCACAATTCAAATCAGAAACTCCTGAAACTGCTGGACGTTTTGAACAAGCAGCAAAAATACTTGGAGACGCAGGTTACGGAACAGCCCATGTTGGTGATATTAATTTAGGTAATCCGTGGGGTGATACTCCGCAAGTACAAAAAATTAACGAACGAGTCAATAGCGCTAACGCAACTAAACGTCATATTTGGCAAGATCAAAATGCTGTGCAACGTGAATCAGAACGTTACGCAGGTTCTTACCAATACGATTATAATGTTCCACAGGAAACAGCAGGATTTAAATTAGCGTGGAATGATTTTATGGCTCGTCATGCTGGGCCTAGCGGTGTTGCAGGTGTGTCTGCTAATAGAGATTTTTGGCGACAATTTTGGTTAGGTAAATCTTCTGAAGAAGTTATTGAATGGTTGCGTACTGATGGCAAAAAAGTATTAGACGATTTGCCTGAAGAATATAGAACTCTTGAAGGCATTGAAGATCTTGAAAGAAAAACAAGATGGGAATCAGAAAGTCTTATACCTAATACTGCTGAGTTTGCAAAAGTACGTTTAAAATTAGCTCAAGGTAATGAAGTTAAATGGGATGTAGATATTCAGCCAATTATAGATTCAGTTCAAAAATCACAGGATATTTTGTTAGATACTATTATAAGGCTTGATCCAGTTAATGCTGACATAAGTAACTTTAGTACTTTATATGTAGAAGATCCTCAACTTGGATTGTTAGTTCAGTCATATTATAGGGATACTGGTGGTACAGCTAATCTTATAGTTGCTGCTGAAATTGTTAAAGCTATGCCTCCTATGCAACGTAGACGTGAAATAGCAGATCTTCGTCCTGATCAGTTTGGAGAAGTACCTGAAGGTTTCTTACTAGAAAACGGTGCAATAGATTTTGGTAAAACTGTTACAGATTCTTCTTTCTTAGACGGGCAACAAACAACATCAAACATTAAACGTATTAAAGAATCTGTTGATTCTATATTAGATAATGCGTTTGAAAACTTGACAATGGTTGAAGACATTGTTTCCCGTGGAACATTGTTTGAGTCTTTGTATGAAGCACAAATGGCTATGGAACTTCAGCCATTTAGAAATTCAGATGGTACATACCGTTTAGATGGAGAAGATATAGAAAACTTGCGTGCTCGTTCAAGACGTAGAGCTATAAAAGAAACAAAAATGGTTCTTTACGATCTTGCAGAACGTTCAAGATTTGAAGAAGTCATGCAAGAAATTTCTCCTTTCTTAGGTGCATGGACAGAAGTAACAAGTCGTTGGATAGGTATTGCTGCTGATAACCCAGTGTTTGTAGCTAGAGCTTTACGAAGTTGGGCGATGCTTACTGCTGAAGATGAAAACAGAAATAGTATATTAGTGTTCCAAATGCCAGGTGTTTTAGATGCAGAAGTATTTGGTAAAAAAGTATTTGGCAATATCAGTATGTTGTCTAAACAAAAAATAGATTTGAATCTTAAATCTGCTGCAATGCTTGGAAGCTTGCCAACATTTGGGCCGATAGTTAGTTACTTATTTACAGAAGTTGCATTAGAAGCTCCTGAAGTAATGGAAACTTTAGGTTGGGTTGTGCCTTACGGATTAGCTGAAGGTCCTAATCCTTTAGCAAGACTTGCAGATTCTTTTAGTCCTTCTTGGCCAAAAGCTTTAACTGCTAAATTTGGTATGGATCAATCTGGTAGAGCAAAAACTAGAGTTAAAATTACACAAGATTACTTAGCTGAACTTTGGGTTAATGGTCAAGAAGTTCCTAGCTCAGGTCTTGAAATGGATGAGTTTGTTAAAGAAGTTGATCGCAGAACGTCAATGGTATATGGCATAAAACTTATGCGGTCGCTTACAATCCCTATAGCTATTAAACAACAGTCTCCTTATTGGGGAACTATTTCTGAGTACTGGCGTAAGCAAGATGAAATTGGTTTAGAAGAAGCTGACGATTGGCTTTTAGAAAACCATCCAGAGCTTTGGTCATTTACTGGAAGAATAACTGCTAACAAAGGTGTTATAGCTGGCACTCTTGTAGGTCATCAAAATTATAAAAAGCATAAAGAAATAGCTAATCGACATCCAGTGCTTGGCGGTTTTATTACAGGTCAAGACGGTGCAGTAGATGTGCAATTCGAACGTAATGAAGCTGTTATGCAGATAGAACGTAATCGTGGGAACCGTGAGTATTTACCGCCAGAAGGAATATTAACTTTAGCGGCAGAAAAAATAGGGTGGCGTGAGTATGGAGTCTTTAGAGAATCTATTGATTCAAGGTTACGTTTAAAAGCTTTGTCTGGTGGTTCGGCAAGCCTTAATGCTAAAGACAATTATGCAGAGTCAAGAGCATTAAAACAGTTTGTTAAAGAGTTAGGTAAAGAAAACTCTCAGTGGCTTACAGAATATAATGACCTTGGAAATATATCTAAACAGCAACAAATTTTGCAAGGCTTTAGAGATGTTGTAGATAGTGGTGATTTTGATTACCGTGTCGAATTGCCTTACATTGAAATGTTTATTAATTTGCATGACAGTATTGCTAGGCAAATGATTCTTCGAGCAAGAGTTAGAAACAATAACAGTTATTTGTTATTGAGTTATAAAGGCAATGAAGATCTTGAACAAAGATGGGCTGTAGGCACATTGAAAATTCGTGAGTACCCAGATTTTAGTAACATCTATGATGTGTATTTTAGTAATATGAGTAGTGTGTCTACTGGAAATCTTACTCAATCATTAGTTAGCATAGGAGCGTAAGATGGCTTTTTGGGATTTTATTACAGACGCATTGTCATATCTTGGTGAATCACAACTTGAAGTAACAGAATCTGAAAGACAAATGCAAGAAGAACTTGCTGTTCTAGTAAATAATAAAATAACTGAATGGGACAACGAAGGTGCAGGAACAGAAATTCCTGCTGGTTTAAAAGAATCGGCAGATGCAGTAACAGCGGGTGCTTCTGGAGCTAATGGAATTGAAATAGATCCTAACGAATTCATAAATCAATTCGGTGAACCTATAGAAGGACCTAAAGATCCTAAAGGTTCTACTAGAAGTCTTGTAACTGATTCTTATTTAATGGCAACTATGAATCCTTCTACATGGCTTCAGTCAGATTCTATGCCTGACTTAAAACTAAATCCTTATCGGCTTGGGAATCGTCAAGCTCAAGAAGGAGATATGAATTATACGGGGATGATGGGTACTGATGAAATAGAATTTTATGAACAAAGCTATAGAGGTCAAGGTGTAAGAAGAAGATCATGGGAACCTGATACCACAATGATGGGTGATGGTTTTGGTGCATGGCAACGTCAAACTGTTGAAGATGTTCCGTTTACTATTTCTGATGCAATGGGAATTTTTGATGCACAGAGTCCAGAGAAACAACAGCAGATTGCTGAAGGTTTAGCTTTAGGTAGCGATGGAACAAATTGGATGTATAGAGCTGTAGGCGATTCTATGTTTACAGATCCTGACATGATTTATAATAGAGAGAGTGTTAGGCAAGCTTTTATAGAAATGGGTGAAGTTGCAAGCGGTGTTGCTGGAACTCTTCAAGGTGGTTTTCAGGAACTTGGAAATGAATTTATTCCTGATTTAGAACCAAACATTACTGTTGGTCAATTTACTGACAACATTTTTGATGCAGCTATTAACGCTGGCGCTATTAAACGAATGGACCCTTTGTATATTCAAAATCGTGGTGAAGCAATTTTGCCTGCTTTGACTGGTTTAAGAGCTACTCCTGAATATCTTAAGCTTGTTAGTGGGTGGGCTGAAGAGTTTCAATTACAAAACATAGGTGGTAATCCGTATACGAATGAATCTAGATTAGATTCGTTTATAGTAGATAAAACTAGAGATGAGTATCCTGATGAACTATCACAAAATCGTACGAATGATAATGCTTCATCTTTGATGAGAGCTTTTGGGATTGAATAATGAAATTAGATACAGATCAACAAGAAATACGATCACGGTTAGCTGCGACTCTTTACAATATGGGATTGCGTTCAGAAGATCTTATAGATGCGTTAGCTATAGCTCAAAATGAAAGTGTATGGGATGAAAAAGCGTATAATGGTGAAGATAATGATATCTCTTATGGTTTGTTTCAAATTAATACAAAGATAGACGCTGAATGGCAAGAAATTATTAATTTTTTAACTGGGGGTGATGGAAGTACATTAGAAAAAGAAAAGCTTTTTGATTACGATACCCAGATATCTGCGTTTGTTTTAAAATATTTATTACAAGATTATGCTTTTAGTGATTGGGCTACACATCCTTCGTATTCTGATACCCATGATGTACCCTGGACCGAAGCTAAACAAAAGAAATGGGAAGAAGCAAGAACAGATGCGATTGAATTTTTAGAAATAACTCCAGGGTTAAATGATTGGGAAATATCTGATCCTCAAAATAATCTTTTTACTGGTGTAGTTAATGAAAAAATTGCTAGAGGTCAACAAATAGCAAACGAATACATGGGGCAAGATACTCGTGTTGACGGTATGGGTTTTACAGGGAGTAGGGGTGGTAATGAATGGGCTGATGTAGTAAGAGTTATACAAAAAACTGTTGGGGCAGATGAAGATGGTTCTTATGGCCCTAACACAATTAAAGCACTTGATAACTGGCTTGTTGAACAAGACATTGATCGAGGAATTATGCTTGATGGTATTCCTCAAGAAACAACTAGTTACTTTAGTAACACCAATCTAGAAGGCAGACCTATGTCTGTATCTTCTACAGATACAAATGAAAATGTTGTTTACAACGAAGAGCTTGACAGGTATGAACCTATTTCTTTTACTGAAGATGGTTTAGAACCAAGAGATGATTTTGCTCCAGAACCTTTTGCTGATCAGCGTGAACAAGATCAACCACTTATTGATCGAAACCAAAGCATTACTGATGCTACTGAAAACGCAAAACAAAACAATCCTAAGCTACATTTTTATAGATGGTTACGTGGACGAGACGACGCAACTATTGACGGTGTTAACATAATCGATATTATGGAAGCTGATGAATCAGGTTTCCAAATAGGCACTGATCAATATGATGAATGGGTAGAGTCTCTTGTTTCTCAAACAGAGTTTTACAGAAACCATGCTGATATTTATGTTGCAAATGCTAGTGAATGGTATGCAGGTGGGCTTGATGAAGGTTGGACTGAGCGACGTAAAGACTTAGTAAGTAGTTATGTTCAAAGTATCAATAACCTTTCTGGCAAATTAAATCTAGATTTAGATGATGATGAAATTTTAGAACTAGCTAGAGTTGCTTGGTTTAACGGTTTTGATGTACAAGAGTTACAAGATTATGTAGCTGAAGCTGAAAACGTTAGTTTTGATGAAGAAGCTATAGCTGGTGGTTCAATATCAGATACTCGTTCTGAAGTAAAGAATTTGTATAGAAAGTATTTGATGATTCCAAATGAGATTCTTTTGGAAGAAAGCAGCAAAAAAATATTTAGAGGTACATCAACAATAGGTTTTATTGAAGACGAGTTGCGTCAACAAGCGGCAGATGTTTACCCAGTTTTTGCAGACAGAATTTTAGCGGGGCGTAGTCCTTTACAAATTCTTAGTGGCTACGATTCTATTTTTTCTTCTGTCACAGGTATTCAGCCTCAGTGGGATGGGGAACAAAAAGATGTTGGTATCAAATTAGCTAGTGGAGCTAAACTGGCTAATGGTGATGATGTTAATACTGGTAACTTAGCTACGTGGTTGCGTACTGATACAAGTGTTGGTTATGACGCTATGCCTAAAGCAATAAATAATGCTTACAGTTTAGTTAAAGGCTTAGGACAAACGTTTGGAGCGGTAGCGTAATGGCTGATAATCCTGATTTTAAACTAGGTGACAAGTACACCGGACCGGCTGTAACTAAATCTAAGAGGGGTAGACCCGGCAAAGTTATTAATCAAAAAGATGGCACGTTTGTTGAGGGTAATGTCAGATATATTTGGACTGGGGTAGGTGACAACTTTGTTCCCGAAGGTGGCTGGGGTGCAACCACCAAGGCACAAGCAGCCGAAGACAACAGAATAGCCGAATTAGAATTAGATGCTTACGACGAGTCACAATACACTCAAGTTACAAGAGCTGACGGTAGTGTTGCTCCAGGTGTTTACCGTAATAATCCAGAATATTATAGTGGTGCTGCTACGGCTCCTGAAGATGCTGGGGCAGTAGACAAACTAGGCAACCCTAAATACAATGTAGGCGAAGATAGGAAAGGTAATCCTAAATGGGATTTAAATCCAAAGTTTAATTCATCAAAAGGACCTTCAAATGATTCTTCAAGTAATCTTCCAGACACTTCATATGTCAATTATTTAAGAGATCAAAATATTGCTGGAGCTAAAAGCATTATAGAAGGCTTTCTTAAAAGATTTGGTTTAGCTGGGTTAACTTCTTGGGCGCAAAACCAAGCTGATTTAGGTATGTCATCTGACGCAATAACTATGGAATTACGTTACGGCACTGACCCTACAGTAAGAAAAGTTTATGATGAAGCTTTTCCTGCTATGAAGATAAGACGAGAAAAAGGTTTTGCAGAAATAACTGAAGTGGAATCTATGGAGTTAGATCGTGGTTATAAACAAATAGCTGCTGCTTCTGGTTTAGATCCAAAATTAGTAGGCAAAACTCAAATAACTACATTGCTTAGTAACGATGTTTCTTTGTCTGAGTTCCGAGACAGAGTGCAAACAGCAGAAGATTATGTTAATGATTTACCTGCTGAAGCTAAAGCTATAGCTGCACAAACATATGGTTACACTAACCAAGATATGGTTTCATACATTTTAGATCCTACGCTTACAGAAGATATTAAAAAAACTTCACGTAATTTTGATGTATCACGTTTGAGAGCTGCTAGTAAAATTACTTTAAATCAAACATTTTCAGAAGAAATTGGTGAGCTTCTAGTTTCTAATGATGTACAAGCAAGAGAAATTTCTGCTCGTTTGTCTCCATTAGCAGGTTTGACTGATAGTACTCTTTATAATGATTCATTAAGCGCTAACGAATTAACTGAAGCAAGTTTTGGGTTGTCAGCAAATTCTTTTGACTCTGTTAGAAGATCTAAAGGAAATCGTATAGCTAATTTTTCTGGCAATTCTGGACAATTAATTAATCAAGAAGGTATTTCTACATTAGGTAGAGCGACTTGACTTGACTTATAGTATTTTGTTTGTATAATTGTTTATGTGATTCGGCCCTTGCGGGGTGTGCTGTTTTACAACTTCCATCACAGGTACCACCGCCTGGGATGTGTATCTAAGGTGAGAAAAATGGCAAATTCAAATTCTACACAAAACGCTGATCAGAAACCAGAAAATTTCAGGCGTGTTTATGAGGATAAAATTAGTTCTTTAAGTCAAAGGACTGATGACCAAGATAAAGTACTTGCAGAAAAAGACGCTTTAATAGAGCGTTTGCAAAATCAGAATTCGTTTCGTGATGCCGGACTTGATACGTCTGACAGATTGAATGAAATGTTTATGAATGCTTATCGAGGTGATATGTCGGTTGAAGCTATTCAAGCAGAAGCTAATTCGTTAGGTCTGTTAGATAGACAATCTTCGTCACTTACTCAACAACCTCAGCAATACGAAGATACTTTTGGTGATGAGGCGCAACAAAGAATTGTTGCTGCTGGACAAGGTGGCGATCCAATCGCATTGAAAACATTAGATGATGCTATGAGCGGCGCTAAAAACGCTACTGAACTGCAAGCAGTTTGGGAAGCAGCCGGTCATGTTTGGAACGGCGCAGTCTAGTTAGTTAAAGTGTAGAATCTTAACGATCAGGATTTTACTATGGCATATACACCCCCCTTTACAGCGGCTGGTTTTACAGGTACCGCTCAATTAGAACATCAAGTTCATAAAGCATACGACTTGATGGCGCATTATGCGTTGCGTACAACTCCATGTTATGAAGTTATCGCAGATGTTAAGTCAACAAGTCAGAGCCATAATGGTTCTGGTGTTCAGTTCACATTTTGGGATGATCTTAATCAAGCTACTGCTGAGTTATCGCAAACTGTTGACGTTACCCCTCAAGCATTAGGTGATAATAAAGTTGAGGTTACTCTTAAAGAGTATGGTAACGCTGTTCTTACTACTGCTAAGGTACGTGCGACTTCTTTCTTAAACGTAGACGCTGATGCAGCTAACATTGTTGGCTACAACATGGCAGACTCAATGGATAAGATTGTTGCTGATATAGCTAACGGTGGTAGTAAAGTAATTTACGCTGACGGGGCAGCTAATCGTGGCGCTCTTCTTCCAACAAAAACATTTAGTGCTGCTGAAGCACGTCAAGCTGTAGCTGACCTTCGCACACGTAGTGCACCAGGTTGGGAAAACGGCAACTACATGGCGATCATTCATCCAAACGTTTCATACGATCTTCGTAGTGACGCTGCGGTGACTGACGTTATTAACTACCAACTGTATCAAGGTACAGGCGAAGCAATCAGAGCAGGTTCAATCGGTACATTCAACGGTGTTGAATATATTGAGAACCCTCGCGCTGGTGTTATTGCTGGTGGTGGTACTGCTGTTGGTGGTGTTGCAACACAGGTATTCCAGACACTTATTGTTGGCCGTCAGTATATGGCTAAAGCTTTCAGCCGGGCACCAGGATTCGGTCCTGACCCATCTGTAGTCTTTGGTCCACAGGTTGATGTGCTCAAACGTTTCAACCCAATCGGTTGGTACCATCTTGCTGGATACAACCGCTTCCGTGAAGAATCAGGTGTTCGTATTGAGAGTGGCGCAACAATTAACGTAGTAGCTACCTAAGCAATATGGATGAGGCAGGGGGGATCGGGTTTTTCCCCTTTCCCCGGTTCCCCCTCCTGAATCTGCTAGGATTGTATTATGCCTAAAGTAAATGGTAAATCGTATCCTTATACGCTTGCGGGTAAAAAGGCTGCGGCCACCGCTATGAAAAAGAAGAAGACAAAAAATGCAAAAACCAAACGGTGACGTAGTGATTAAACCAAAGCCTATTCAAGGAACAGGTACTTCTAATGGCTAGTGGTCTTTATAGTAAAACGTTTGCAGATTTGATGACGCAAGACAACACTGTTGATTTTAATGCTACACAGTTTAGTTTGATGCTTGTTACTGGTTCTTATAGTCCTTTGTTTGATGCTCATTCAGTTAAGACTGATGCTTCGGGTTCTGAAATAACATCTGGTGGATCTACTAATTATGTAGCAGGCGGCAAAGCTTTATCAGGTATAACTTTAACTAGAACAAGTGACAACACTTCGGTGATTACTTGGGATGCAAATAATGTAAGTTGGACTAACTCAACTATTTCTAGTGCAGCAGGTGGTGTGATTTACGACAACACTACTTCTGGACTCCCATTGGTTGGGTTTATAGATTTTGGTGGTTCGTTTAGTACTACTGCCGGTACGTTTGAAGTTCAATGGAATCCTTCAGGCATATTCACATTCGATTTAACACCAGCACCATAGGAGATATAGATGCCTACATCAAACTATCCAACGTCACTAGATACTACTGCTACTCAGGTAACTCCTTCATCTTCAACAGATTTGGATGCGTCAGGGTTTGAACATGATCTTGTTCATGGCGCTGCGTCTACTGCGCTTATTGCGTTGCAAACAAAATTGGGGATTAGTGCTACA